>Ga0116171_10002955_pt1 | contig 15860 bp, 15 predicted proteins | sample AD_JPNHW2_MetaG_FD_89798 | JGI IMG/M metagenome (GOLD analysis project Ga0116171, IMG submission 89798) | Active sludge microbial communities of municipal wastewater-treating anaerobic digesters from Japan - AD_JPNHW2_MetaG | ecosystem: Engineered > Bioreactor > Anaerobic > Digestate | place...
CATTCTCATCAAAGCTTATCTCGCCAGATGCACCCTGGTAATTGATATCCTTGCCCTCCCGGATCAGCTTCAATGCCTCTCCCAGATCAGAGACCTCAACTCCGGGGGCATTGGCCACCTTTCTAATGCTTGCGGCAGCGGCACTTCCGGTTGCCTCCCCTGCCTCCTCCATTGCTAAAGCCACCACTGCCAGAGCATCATAGCTATTGGAGCAGTAGATTCCGGGGTCCTTATGATACTCTTCGACATATTGCTCTGCAAAGGACTCATACGCCTTTGCTCCTGCGCTCTTGTCCGGCGTCAGACCCTGCAGGCCGGCGGCAATGTACCTTCCCTCCGAATCCTTGCCCACCAGGTCGGCCAGGTTTGCCGCCTCCAGACCTTCCGAGAGCAGCCAGGGCGTGGTCTTCAGAGCCCCTTTCTCGTAGGCCGTCTTGAGTATCAGGCTTCCCGTCTCCGGATAGGAGACCATCATGATGAAGTCGGCTCCGCTGTCAGCAAGCTTTTGAACCTCCGAATCGAAGACCGTCTGGGATGGGTCGTACTTCACCTTCTCTAAAACCTGCCCTCCCTCTGCCTCAAAGGCCTTCACAAAGACATCCTCAAAGCCCACGCCATAGGGATTATTGATGACGATCGTGGAGGCTTTTTTGTAGCCCAGCTCGCCGGCCAATTTGGCCATTGCTGCTCCCTGAAGCGAATCGGATGAAGCCGTCCTGAAGTAGAGGTCATTATCTTTGTAAGATGAAAATTCAGTGCCGGTATTGGATGAAGATATCTGCAGCACTCCGTTCCTGGTGGTTATATCGATCACCGACATGCTTGGGCCGCTGCCGGTAGCTCCGATGATTGCCGGGACCCGGTCCACCTTGACCAGCTTATTGACGGCATCAACCGCCGCGACGTTGTTGGTCTGGTCGTCTTCCACGATCAGCACAAGCTGCTTTCCCAAAATGCCGCCGTTGGCATTCAATTGCTTTGCAGCCAGCTTCATGCCATCGGTCATCGGCCCGCCGTAAGTCCCCAGATCACCCGTAAGAGATTGCAGGACGCCAATCTTGATCTCGCCCGGCAGCGCCGCAGTGGCATTCTCGGCTGTCTTCATAGCCTCGTCTCCAGCGCCTTTTACGCCTTCACCGGCCTCTTCCTTCTGCACGCATCCCGATAAAAAAACGGAGAAGACTGCAAGAAGGATAGCGATAGACAAAATATGTGCTCTATGATCCCTTGACTTACGAGCCCTTGACTTATTAGCCATTGACTTCATGATTTCCCTCCTCGGCTAAAACGCTCTATTCTTTGGGAAATTGTCATCAAGAATATTGAATTTATAGTTGTCGCGCAGGGCTCTCAAGGGCTCTATGTGCCTGGGCAGCGAAAGATTGAAAAATACAGTGACGCCATAGGAATACGGAAATATTGAAGACCATGATCGAGCAGCTTGCTATCAACGGGATAATCTTTGGGTGCATCATAGCCCTTGCAGCTATTGGCCTGTCCATGGCCTACAAGATCTTAGGCTTCGCCAATTTTGCACACGGCGATTTCCTGACCCTGGGGGCCTATCTGACTCTCTTTTCGGCAACAAGTCTAGGTATTCCCTTCCTGGCAGCATGCCTGCTTTCATTTATCTTGACCGCCGCATTTTCCGTGGCCCTGGATTATGTCGCCTGGAGGCCCATGCGCTCGATGAGGGCAAACAGGACGTCGATAATGATTCTCTCCATCGGCATATCCCTGTCTCTGCGAAATGTGCTGATCATATTTTTCGGTCCCGATGTCCTGAGATTTCCGCTGCCCGTCCGGGAAGGGATGAGGCTTGGGTCCATAATGTTCACCGATTTCCAGATCTCAGTGGTATTGATCGCAATAGTCTCCATGCTGCTCGTCCACGCCCTGCTGGTTAAAACGCCTCTGGGAAAAAGCATGAGAGCCCTGGCCGACAATCCGGACCTGGCCAGGATCTCCGGGATAGACGTTGATCGGGTCGTAAGATATACCTGGGCAGTGAGCATGGGGCTTGCCGCCCTTGCCGGAATAATGTACGGGCTGATAACTCATGTCAATCCCAATATGGGCTGGTCCATAATATTGCCCATGTTCGCAGCAGCCATACTGGGCGGGATAGGCAATGCCTACGGAGCTATGGCCGGGGGGATAATCATCGGCCTCGCCCAGGAGGTCTCCACCGCTTTCTTGCCCGGCGAGTATAAAATTGCTGTAAGCTTTCTCATCATGATACTGGTGCTGCTCTTCCGGCCCAAGGGCCTGATGGGAGGCGAATGATCATGGGCTGCAAGCGGATAATGGGTGGCAAATGGGCTACGGGCGGCAATTGGATTGTGGGCAATTGGATTTCAGGCAAGTGGACTATCAGGAGGGGCTATACTTGCTGGATTATGCGATAACCATAATGCTCACCGCCGGCATCTACGCCATATTTGCCCTGGGCCTGAATTTGCAATGGGGCTATGCAGGCCTCCTCAACTTCGGGCATGTCGCTTTCATGGCCATTGGGGCTTACACCACAATTCTGCTCAGCTTGAACGCCGTGCCCCTGCCTCTGGCAATCCTGGCAGGCATGATCTTAGCCGGCGCGACCGGCGGACTGCTGGGAATGGCCACCCTCAAGCTGCGCGAGGACTATCTGGCCATAGTCACCATCGGCTTCTCTGAGATACTGAGGTTTCTTCTCCTCAACTGGTCTTGGCTGACCAAAGGCTCCTTTGGGCTGTACGGCTTTCCCCGGCCCTTTCAGGATCTGGTCGCCCCTCAGAATTATAACATCCTACTCGCCGTCCTGGTGCTTCTGGTGCTGGCAGCCGTTTATGCTCTCCTGGAGATCCTGAACAGTTCTCCCTGGGGAAGAGTCCTCAAATCCATCAGGGACGATGAGATGGTCTCCCTGTCCCTGGGAAAGAACGCCTTTCATTATAAAGTTCAGGCCATGATTTTGGGATCGAGCATTGCCGCACTCTCCGGCTCTCTTCTGGCGTTTTACCTGCAATACATCAATCCCATGAACTTCCAGCCGATAGAGACCTTCTACGCCTGGATAATGGTGATAATGGGCGGCAGCGGAAATAATCGCGGGACGATAGTCGGGGCATTTCTGCTCTGGGGATTCTTCAGCGGGACGCGCTTTTTGGAAGGGTACCTCTCCTTCGGCCCCTCTGCCGCCAGTGCGACGCGCATGGTTTTCATCGGGGCAATGCTCACCGCCCTCATGCTCTATCGCCCCCAGGGATTAATGGGGAGAAAGGAGGAGCTGGCCATTGGCAGATGAGATCCTTTCCGTCAGGCAGGCCAAAAAAGCATTCGGAGGGCTTTTAGCCGTGGCCGGGTGCAGCCTGACTGTAAACAGGGGCACAATCGTGGGCCTCATCGGACCCAACGGAGCCGGCAAGAGCACTCTCTTTGACCTCATATCCGGATTTGTTCGGGCGGATGAGGGGAGCATCATCTTCCGGGAGAAGGAGATCGCCGGACTGCCTGCTTATCAGATAGCGCGGCTGGGGCTCATCAGGACTTTTCAAATCCCCAGAGCCCTCATGAGGATGACGGTCCTGGAAAACCTCATGCTGGGGGCCGGTCATCAGACCGGAGAGAGCATAAGTGCAGCCATTTTGAGGCGGCGGACAGTTCGGATTGAAGAGCAAAAAATTGAAAAAAAGGCGGAAGATATCCTGAAGTTCTTTGATCTCCTGCGCATGAAAGATGAGCATGCCGGCTCGCTCTCCGGGGGGCAAAAAAAGATGCTGGAGATGGCCCGGGCCCTTATGGCCGATCCCATGCTCCTCCTGCTTGACGAGCCCTTCTCCGGGGTCAATCCCACCCTGGCCGAGAAGCTCATCGACCGCATAAAGATCCTTAAAGAGGAAGGCCTGACCATTATGATAATCGAGCATAGCATACCGCATATCATGGCGCTCTCCGATGAGCTTTACGTGCTGAATAAGGGAGCAGTGCTTTCCCAGGGCAGGCCGGAGGATGTCATATCAGACAAAAAGGTCCTGGAAGCATACCTTGGTGCAGGATTGTGATTTCCATGCTCTGCTTAGAATCCGTAACCGCAGGCTATACCGATGAAGACATCATCCATGACATATCCCTGCAGATCGAACAGGGAGAGATTGTGACCATCATCGGCCCGAACGGTTCCGGAAAATCGACGCTGATGAAGAGCATCTTCGGGCTGACAAAGCTCCGGGGCGGCAGAATCGATTTCATGGGCCGGGAGATCACAGGCAAAAAGCCGGATGAGCTGGTCAGGCTGGGCCTGGCCTATGTCCCCCAGGAGAGGAACATCTTTCCCTCCCTCACAGTGAAGGAAAACCTGGAGATGGGGGCCATCCTCATGAAGGAAAGGATAAAAGAGCGCATGGATTTCGTCATGCAGATCTTCCCTGAGCTTGCATCCAGAGCAGGCCAGAGGGCGGGGAGCATGAGCGGCGGCGAGCAGAAGATGCTGGCCGTGGGCAGAGCCATGGTCACCGAGCCGTCGCTTCTCATGCTGGATGAGCCCTCTGCGGCCCTCTCTCCCAAGGTAATGGGCCAGTTGTTCGCCGAGATCAGGGCCATAAATGAGAGGGGTGTGACCATCCTCATGGTGGAGCAGAATGCCCGCCAGGCTCTGGCCATAAGCCACCGGGGCTACATATTGGAGATGGGGAGAAACCGCCTGCAAGGCGCTGCGAGTAGCCTGCTTGGCAGCCCTGAGGTGGGCCGGCTGTATCTGGGACGAAAAGCTTGATCGGCAAAGATATGCAGGAAAAGCCAGGATACGACGCAAAAATCCAATAGCTTAACCTGAGCCCACCTGCCTGGGCAAAGCTGCTATAAAGCTGCCTATCGGACTACATTGCTTATCAGATTCTGGTCTATCACTGCGCTCTCGTCCACCGCCGACAGAAGCTCGTCGTGAATGGAGCTTTGCGAGTAGTAGAGGGTCACCAGGATGCCTGATTCTTTGGCCGCCTCGATGGCCGGCAGAAAATCGCTGTCTCCGGTAACTATGACCGCCTTTTGAATCATCCGGCCGCAGCTCAGTCTCACCAGGTCCACCGCCAGGGCGATGTCCACCCTCTTTTGGATGAACTCTCCGCCAATGCACCCTAGCCGGCCCAGCTTCACCTCGAATCTGGGGAGCTTTCTCAGGGTATAGACGAACTTGTCCATTGAGGCAAACCGGCGGCGCTCCTCCTCTGTGGGCGGACAGCTCTGATAAGGCATGCAATTGTAATAGTACGTCCTCAGCCTCTCATAGTCTCCGCAGAGGATATCTGAAAATCCTGCCAGGTCTATCTTGGGTTTGCCGAAATCAACATCTAGAATCTTGGTTAGATAAGCACCATCAATAAATACCGCCGCACGGTCAGTCAAAACTATTTCCCACCCTCAGATCATTATTACTGCCATCCCCTCCGAACGGCAGTGGCCATTATCCTCGACATCATCTTTTCATCCAATCCTATATCTAATTTTTGTTCGGTCCCTTTGGTCCTTTATATTTCGCCGATCTTTCTCAATTACGGCATTGATCATGAGGATAATTCTGCAATCATCTATAAAAATATATGGTACATAGATATACGGCTCCAAGCCACACTCATTGATGCGATTACGCTGCAAGGCAGAACATCTGGGATCATGAATTGAGCGCTACAGCTTTTATGCCGCAAATATCTGCGCGAACAGGCCGGGTCCTAGCCCTCAACTATATCCAGCAGCTTTATATCAAAGATCAGGGTCTGCTCGCAGAGTGGATGGTTGGCATCGAGGGTGATAATGTCGCCTTCGATCTCTGAAACCTGGACGGGTACGGTGACTCCGTTGGATGCGCATACCTCAAGGCTCATGCCTTCTGCAGGTACTATACCTTCCGGAAGGTCCTTTCTATCCATCTTGATAACCCTGTCTTCCCGATAAAGCCCATAGGCTTTTTCCGGGGGAATTTTTACTGTCTTTGATTCCCCGGGGCTCATTCCCACAATTGCCTCTTCAAATCCCGGAATGAATTTTTCGCTTCCTAACTCGAACTGCAGGGGATCACTACCCTCTGAGGTGTCAACGACAACACCGGTATCCAGCCGACCAGTGTAATGCACCCTTATAATATCGCCATTCTTCGCTTGAATCATAATGTGATATTATTGCTCCAACTATTTAGATGATACTGGGGACTCATGCGGGAATATGAAAAAAAGCGCTCTAGAGAGAAGGCCTAATATCCTAGTAGCGATAACATCGATGAAAAAGAAATAAGATGGTGAAATTGAGATATGAGAAGATGGAAGTCTGATCGAGGACTTGAGGCCAGAATGTTGATCACCATGTTTCTCCTGGCTGTGGTCTATCTGGCCTTTCTGGCCTTCCTCTGGAGCATGAACGTCAGCCAAATATGGATCATCCTCTTCATGGCCGGCTTTATGTTTCTGCAGTATTTCTACTCCGACCGGATGGTCCTATCCTCCATGGGGGCTCGAATCGTTTCGGAGAGCGAAGCGCCCAGGCTGCATGAGATGGTGAGGAGGCTCTGCCAGAACGCTAACCTGCCCATGCCCAGGATCGCCGTGGTGAGGACGGAGATGGCCAATGCCTTTGCCACAGGCAGAAATCAGAATAATGCCGTTGTGGCCGTAACCACGGGCATCATGGAGAGGCTCACTCAGCCGGAGCTGGAGGCTGTTTTGGCCCACGAGCTGACTCATGTCAAGAACCGGGACATGATGGTCATGACCATTGCCACGTTTCTCTCTTCCGTAGCCCAGATAATTGTGCATTGGCTGCCCTTCCTGGGCTTTGGAGGCGATGATCGCGAGGGTAATTCTGCCGGAGGCGCGGTCATAGCCCTTCTGGTATCCCTGGTGGTCTGGATCGTGAGCATAATTCTCATTCGCACCCTCTCCAGGTACCGGGAGTTTGCGGCCGACAGGGGCGCGGCCATGATCACCGGCCAGCCGACGAATCTCATCTCGGCTCTCAAGAAGATCAGCGGCCAGAGGATTCCCAGAGAAGACCTGCGCCGGGTGGACGGCCCGGTGAGCGCCCTGTTCATCACTCCTGCCATCTCCGGATCGTCATTCATGCGGCTGTTTTCCACCCATCCCACTCTGGAAGCCAGGGTTGCAGCACTGGAGAGAATAGAAGTGGAATTGGAAGGCTGAGGAGGGCTGGCTAAATGGGATTTCTGGACGCGCTCCTGGGAAAGACAAAGCTGCCTGAGGCCAAGACCGATAAGCTCTTTGCCATCTCCACGGCGGCGGTCACCCTGGAGTCGTCCCTGGGCTATCGTCCGGACGGAGCCGCGGGGGTGTGCATCAAGCCGGTGGACTCCTCCCGCTACGAAGCGGCAAAGGCTGAAGTGAGCGATCTCCTGAAATTGAGTATGAATGAGACCGGCACCAATTTCAGCATTCAAAAGGACGAGTACAATTACCTCTGGGTGGTGCTGACCGATCCCGACTTCGAGGATCTGGTGGCCGGGGTCCAAATGATCTCCCAAACCCTGATGGAGCAGGGCTTTGGGACCCAGCTTTTAGCTGCAGTCTATCGCTTCAGGGGTGAGTCTGCCCTCTACTGGATCTACAATTTCAAGCAGGGCTCCTACTACCCCTTTGTGCCTGCCGGCGGGCGGGAGAGGGACACCTCGCGTGAGCTGCGGCTGAAGGCTCTGATGGCCAGGGAGATGCCCATTGAAAAGGACGAGAGCCGGTGGTATCCCATGTGGGGGATGCCGCTATAATTTTCCGGAGACAGCATTATTTTCTCTTTCCTCAATACCCTTATATCTCCGTAAGCCTTCGTCGGAGCCATGAAATCGATTATCCCATTAGTGGTGCTCATGTCGCTAGTCTTGCCGAGTTTGGCCCTCTCCCCTCTGGAGCAGGCATATGTGGACGGCGTAAACGACGGCGTGAAGCTCGGAAAATTGATGAACAATCCGGAGCAGTACAACATCGCCGTTCAGCAGTACAATGACAGGCTGAACCAGACCTTTGGGGCCAATGCATCGCTCATGTGGCTGCCCGTGATGGCGGTCAATAATACAGCCGCTGCCAAACCCATCGACTACTACACCAGCATGAAGCCGATTCATCAGATGGATGGCTCTCAGGGCGAGACGACTGTCGTGCAGTACTGAAGGCCGCCTGTGTGATAATGGCCATGATCGTGGCTGCTGCCCGAAGATCCATGGCATTTGATCCGAATCTTTTTCTTTTAGATTGACATATCATGAGGCAATCCGAACAACTCAAGGTGCAAATCCGTCGGTTCTATCAAACCGCAGGTGTCCGAGCAATAGAAGCCTCCCCGAGCGCTCCAGGGTCCCCGTCACAGTACCCGCGCGTTTTTTCGCGCGCGCAGCCCACTGAAAAGAGAGAAGTGCAGATCCGGAGCAACGAATTTCAAACTGGCATCGGAAACACAATCAAAGAAGCTTTGGCATCGCATTCGTCCGAGTGGCCGGTGGGCCTGGTCCGACTGGAAGATATTCTTAAAATTATAAAAATCTGTAGGCTGCTTTTTTACTGCTCTCACCCGTGCGCATGGCGCTCCAGCCCGCACGCCCGGCTGCGGAGCCGCAGCAACTCTAAGCCGCCGGAAAGAAGGCAGAGATCCCGGCTGCCGTGGATGCCTGCCTGCCCAAAGATGCTTCCGAGGGCTTCATCGCTGATGTGAGAAGTCGGATTTGGCGGGATTGTGGAAAGCAAGGGAGACCATAAGAAAATATATAAAAAATGAGAGATCGCTTAATTCGATCTCATCATGAACTGCTATTTCGGCTCTTTTCAGGGCCTCAAATCAGACGGATTTTACACAGGGCCTATGGGTGCTACAACCTTCTTGTAGACTTCATTGAGCACCTGGGCTAAAGCCGCGTAGATGGCGGACAGTCCGCAGATTATGCCCTCGTATCCGGCTAAGGTTCCTATGGCTGCACTGCCCAGGTAATCTCTGGCTGCCAGCAGGAAGAACAGGATGGTGAGGGACAGGAATACGAACTGCAGGGCTCTGTTGAGGCGCAGGGTTCCAATGAACATGACGGCGGTGAACAGCCCCCACATGAAGAAGTAGGCGGCAAAGGCAGGCTTGGATGTGGCATCTGCCAGCTCCAGTTTGGGCAGAAACAGCAATGCCACCAGAGAGAGCCAGAACAGGCCGTAGGATGTAAAGGCAGTTGTTCCAAAGGTGTTGTTCTTCTTCCATTCCATAATGCCTGCGATGATCTGTGCCATGCCTCCGTAGAATATTCCCATGGCCAGGATCATGGAGTTGAGTTCGTAGTATCCGGCGTTATGGATGTTCAGCAGCACAGTGGTCAGTCCAAAGCCGAGCAGGCCGAGCGGCGCGGGATTGGCAGTGGTATCCTTGATGACAAGGGTATCCGCTAGTTTTTTTGCGTCTTGCACAGTCTTTTCCCTCCTGGATGCTTGTTGTTCTGTTCTAAATATTAAATTGTTACCCTTAAAATATAAACTAATAATAGTGAAAAATGTAGGATATTTTCTCAAATCTAAATTCCTTTCTATCAGATTAATACGTTATATTATGCAAAATTAGTTTGCTTCGCGTCTATTCCAAAATAAAAGCGCTTGAGCATTTAGCATTTCTCAATTCTCGCCTGGTTTCTTTTTCCTGCTATCCGGCAGCTTGCTGCCTGGGCCTTCGCGAAGAGAAATTTGCCTGGCGCCTACAATTTTATACTTAAATTTAGTTTTATCTTTTGTATTTTTCAATACGCGAATCTATCATAAATTAAATTGCCAATATATGAAATTTTTAAAAGTTTATACAGCAAAATTTATATATGAATAATGATAACGTATGCAATGGATCCGGGATTGCTAATCCAATTTTAAGTCATCCATCCCCTCAAGATGTACTGACCCGGATCCTTCCCTAAGAGCTATTTCATGTAAAACCCTTTGAATTTGAAGAGCCGCTCGTCATGATTCCTCGAAATATTCAATATCTATCACAGCTTTCCTATTTCTCATGATGGAGATCGACACTGAAAAGCCGGTCAACGTCCTGGATATAACCAGCCGGGTTAGCCAGGCCGTGAGGGAAAGCGGCATAGAGAGCGGGATCTGCCTAGTGTATTCTCAGCATACGACCTGCGGTCTCATAGTCAATGAGGCCGACGATGCCCTGATCTATGACCTGCTCTCACTTTTGGAGAGACTGGTGCCGAAGGGCGCGGGATACAGGCACGATCGGGGAGAAGGCAATGCCCATGCCCATCTGCGGGCGGCGATTCTGGGAAACAGCGTCGTAATTCCCATAGAAAAGAGTTCTCTCGTCCTGGGAGCCTGGCAGAAAATCCTCTTCCTGGAGATGGACGGCCCCAGGAGAAGGAAGATATTCGTGCGTACCATTCCAGGATAAAAGAGTTGGAAGAGCTATCCATTGGATAGATCCGGACAGCTCCTCTGCCTTCTCTTACTTATTTATGGGCGTGCCGGTTGACTTGGTGATCTCTTTGAAGGCACCCATGAGCTTCCTGGTGATTGGGCCGGGCTTTCCGTTACCGATTATCCTGCCGTCGACTTTGGTGACGGGGGCAACCTCTGCCGCCGTGCCGGTGACGAAGACCTCATCGCCGGTGTACAGGTCGAACAGTCCCAGGTCCCTCTCCGAAACCTCAATGCCCAGCAGTTCAGCCAGCTCAATGACCGCCTCTCTGGTTATTCCTTTGAGGTTATTGATGGTGTGGGGGGTATAGATCTTTCCGTTCTTTATTATGAATATGTTGTCGCCGCTCCCTTCGGAGAGCAGTCCCCTGGAATCAAGGATAATGGCCTCGTTTCCGCCCTTGATATTGGCCTCGATCTTGGCCAGGATGTTATTCAGATAGTTGAGGCTCTTGATGTTGGGGGGCAGGCTGTCCGGCGAGTTTCTGCGGACGGAGACGCTGATCGCCGTAAGGCCGGTCTCATAGAGGTCTCCATACATGGCTCCCCATGAAACGGCGATGATGATGACCGTCGGGACAGGGCACTTGTTGGGATCAAGTCCCAGGTCTCCATAGCCGCGGCTGACGATGGGGCGGATGTAGGCGTCCGTCAGGTTGTTCTTCCTCAAAGTCTCCTTTATCGCCTCAGCCATCTCCTCCTGGCTCAGGGGGATTTTGAGCATGATGGCCTGGGCTGAATCGAAGAGCCTCTTGACATGGTCCTCCAGCCGGAAGACCCTCCCTTCGTAGGCCCTGATGCCCTCGAAAACCCCGTCTCCATAAAGAAATCCGTGGTCGAAGACTGAAACCGTTGCCTGTTCCGCGGGAACAAACTTTCCGTTAAGATAAATTAGGCTCATATAACATCTCATCATCGGAGAATTGCCAAGGATAAATGCGTTTTGATCGTCCTGCGAATATCTTGGGATCATCTTGGGATTATCTCGGTGATATCCTGGTAATCGATGGGTTTATTAGTCTGCGAAGGAAGCTTGCTGCCTACTCTTCATGGGGTTTGGCTATGGCAAGACTTGGTTTCGTGGTCTCGGAGTTCAATAGGGATATCACCTATCAGATGGAGCTGCTGGGCAGAGAGCACGCCCAGTTCCTGGGTGCAGAGGTTACGTCTATCGTTTATGTTCCCGGAGTTTTTGACATGCCCATCGCTGTAAAGAAGCTGCTTCGTCGCGAAGACATAGACGCAGTGGTTACCATCGGCTGCGTAATTCAGGGCGAGACGGGCCATGACGAAGTTGTGGCCAATCATGCCGCCCGAAAGCTCATGGATCTCTCCCTTGAGTTCGACAAGCCCGTCACGCTGGGCATCACCGGCCCCAAGATGTCCCGGCCGGATGCGCATAAGAGGGTGGACTATTCCAAGAGGGCGGTCGAGGCCGCGGTCAAGCTGCTACAGAGGCTGGGGGGCGATTGAATTGGTCTCGGTGCGCATGGCCTCCATTCAGGAGTCAACCACTCTGAAGATATCGGCTATGGCCAAAAGGCTGGCAGCAGCCGGCCAGGACATCATCGACATGGGTGTCGGCGAGCCTGATTTCGATACTCCCAAGCATATCGTGGAAGCAGGCTGCAGCTCTATCAGGATGGGAGAAACGCGCTATGCCCCCACTGCCGGCATTCCGGAGCTGCGGAGGATCATAGCCGATAAGCTCTGCTGGGAAAACCAGCTCTCAGTAACGGCGGATGATATCGCCGTCACCCCCGGAGCCAAGATGGCTGTGTTTGCGGCAATTTCTGCTCTGCTGGATGAGGGCGACGAATGCCTGCTCATCGGGCCGTCCTGGGTGAGCTACGAGCCGTGCGTGGCCTTCGCCGGAGGGCGGGTCGTCTGGGGGGCAGTGGATGAGGATTTCATGCCCATCAATTTGGCGGAGAGCATCACTGCGAAAACCAGGCTCATCATAGTGAACTCCCCCTCCAATCCCACCGGATCGGTCTTCGACCGAAGGGTGTTGGAGGAGATTCGCGACCTGGCTATCGATCACAACCTCTATGCCTTATCCGATGAGATCTACGAAAAGATAATCTACGACCGCCGGCATATAAGCCTGGGATCCTTGCCGGGAATGGAGAACAGGACTGTCACCATTAACGGCTTTTCCAAAGCCTATGCCATGACCGGATGGCGGCTCGGGTATCTCGCCGGACCGAAAGAGATCATGAAGTGGGTGACCAGGCTCCTCTCTCATTCCGTCTCCCAGGCGACAACCTTTGTACAGCGCGCCGGTGTTGCGGCAATGCAGGGGCCTCAGGAGGAGGTCGCCGTCATGACTGCGGAATTTAAGGCCCGCCGGGACCTTCTGGTAAAAGGGCTCAATGACCTGGGAATACCATGCAGCGTTCCTGGGGGCGCCTTCTATGCCTTCCCCAATGTGTCGGAGAACGGAGGAGGAGATGCCTTCACCGACAGACTTCTGAAAGAGGCGATGATAGCGGCCACCCCAGGGTCGGCCTTTGGTCCGGGCGGGGCGGATTATGTGCGCCTCTCTTACGCCACCTCCCAGGCCCGGATAAGGCAGGCTTTGGAGAGGATAGAGAAGATAGTAAAATTAAGTTCGATTTGAGAAGTTCAATCAGCTATTTTTTTTCTTATCTCACTTATTCGCCCCTGTAAGCGCCTCCTTTGCCTCTTGTGTGAGCAGGCAGCCGCAGGAGCCTTCTTCGGCTAAAGCGCAGTTGCAGGGCTCGATATGGATGGTGACCGTGGTTCCCGGGTAATGCTCCTTTATGGAACAGGTGACCATATCGGTTATGCGGTGCGATTCGTCCACCGACATCCCGGCGTCCACTCTGATGTGAAATTCTACAAAGCGGCTTGATCCGGCTTTTCGGGTTCTCAGCCTGTGAATTCCCCGGATGGTGGGGGCGAAGGCCATCACATGCCTTCTCACCTCTGTAACCTCGTCAGCCGGCAGCCCCACGTCCACCAGATCGCGGGCGGATTCGACTGTGAGGTGATAGGCTGCTTTAATTATCAGCGCGGCGACGATCAGCGCCGCCACGGGGTCCACCCAGTAAAGCTCCATATGCGGGGCAATTATCCGGCCCAGGGTGATGATGAAAAGGCCGGCCATGACGCCCAAAGACGTGTAGATATCGGTCTGCAGGTGCCAGGCGTCCGCCTTCAGTGCCACGGAGTCGGTCTCCTCTCCCACTTTGAAGAGGTGCCGGGACACGAATATGTTTGCCGCCACGGAGATGAGCATGACGGCGACACCCCAGGCGGCGTCTTCCATGGGCCTGGGATTTTCGAGCTTTGCAGCCGCCTCTACTATGATCCAGCCGGCCGCCAGGAATATGAGCAGCGCCTCTACCGTCCCGGATATGTTTTCGACCTTTCCGTGTCCGAAGGGATGATCATCATCCGCCGGCTTGCCGGATGTCTTCACAGAAAAGAAGGCTATGATCGCTGCCAGAAGATCGACGGAAGAGTGGATGGCCTCGGATACTATGGAGACAGAGCCGATGGCCGTGCCTGTGATGAACTTTAAAATGACTAAAGCTAAATTGGATGCGATGGAGAGAAGCGCTGCATTTGACTTTTTCCTATCTGGGCTGCTTTTTTTGCTCCGGTTATCTATAAACATCGACCTCTTTGGGCCTTCGTAATTGGCGCTGCTGATAAAAAAGGATTGCGTTTGTCTTAAATTGTCGAATTACGGTAAAGAAATCTGAATTGATGATTTTGCAGGATCCGTAAAGATCGGTATGATAGAGTTCAAAGATATTCGTTCCGTGTCAAGACGTTGCCTGAAGAGGGCTGCTCATGCCAAAACATTCTGGCGCTATATCGACATTATGATGAATTGCCTGGATCATCGCAAAATCGTGGGCAGTGGTGATTGCAGTCATAAATTATTTTGTTGAATATCTTATACTGTGCAAAAGCTGTTTTTGCTGTGATGATGATGATTGCGGCACAACAACCGAATCCTTTTTAATGAGGCTCATCGTATACTTTCCAAAATGCCCATTTGGAGATGGGCTAATTAATTTGGAGAGAAAATATATTAATACTAATAGGAAAATTCGATGCAAGGCCCCCGGAAATGTCACATTGTCGCTAAGTCGATTTCCTTCGCCGACTCATTCGATTTATTTATCTTTATTTTCTTTTTTTATATTTATTGTCTTTGGCATATCCTCCCTTGCCGTTGAGGTTTCATCTCCCGCCTTACCCGGCACTTCAGCAGTACCGGCGGAAAAATTGTCTCTGTATATAGTTCCCTCCTCCGATTCGGCAAATCCGGGTGACATGCTGAATATCTCATATCTAATCAGAAATAGGAACAACTTTACCGTCTTGAATCTCTCCCTCGCGACAAAGGAGTCGGGCCCATTGGAGCTGAATGTGACCAGGCTCCTGCCGGGCCAGACTGCAGGCGCTGATGAGTCGCTGAGGATTGAAGATGGCCTTCTTGCTGGCCCTCTCATGAGGACGGCAGAGGTATCTGCCTCCGATCCTTCAGGAAATGATCTGTTGGCAAATTCAACTTTATCCATTAAAATTGGAGCCGGGAAAAATGATAGCGCATAAAATCAACCGCAATCAGGCGAAAATGAGCGGATCAAAGCTATGGTCCGGCATATCGTCATTATTAATCTTATCTCTATTGTTATTAGCATCGCTGACCATCTCTGCCTCGGCAGCTCCTGTTATTACCCTGCAAAAGATTGCGGTGACTGTCATCCCCGAGACTCCCCATGAAGGATCAGTAATTAATTATACATATATTGTTACAAATGATGGCGATGATGATGCTTCTGATTTCAAGATATACGATTACAGGAACTATCCTGCGCCATCAGGCAGCAATGCGGTAATCGATCTCGGTACAGTTCCTGGGAAATCCATTAGAAGGTATACCGAATTTTATACAATTACAGAAGCAGATTGCTGCAAAGGAAGTTTGCTTAATCAAGCAAAAGCCTATTGGACATGGAATAGCAATACTTACTACTCTGCTAATAGGACGGCAACAGTCGCGATCTCTACTCAAACGAGCATAAAACTCGATAAAAGCTCCTCCTCCAATCCCTTCAGCTATGCTCATGTCGGGGATACAGTCATTTATAATTATACAGTTAAAAATATGGGCGAGATCACAGTCAGAGGAATCAGAGTGGTGGACACGCCTCTGGGCGTAGTTGCATTAAATACCACCGTCCTCGCTCCGGGAAAGGTTGCTGGAGGCACTATATCAAAGACGATAATCAACAGCGACTATCCAGAATTCTCCAATAGTGCTATAGCCAATGCCACTAGCTGCAAGGGGACATCTTCGTCCACCGACGTTGTCACTATGTTCATTATCAAACCTGACATCTCTCTGGACAAGACCTCCCGAGCTCCTCACTCCGGGGCTCTGGGAAATATCATCTA
>Ga0116171_10002956_pt1 | contig 15860 bp, 12 predicted proteins | sample AD_JPNHW2_MetaG_FD_89798 | JGI IMG/M metagenome (GOLD analysis project Ga0116171, IMG submission 89798) | Active sludge microbial communities of municipal wastewater-treating anaerobic digesters from Japan - AD_JPNHW2_MetaG | ecosystem: Engineered > Bioreactor > Anaerobic > Digestate | place...
AAACCGGATGAACATAATTCATTTGAAGATAAAATAATTTCAGGTAATGTTAATGCTGCTTTAGAATCGAACTCAATTGACAGAATGATAAAAAAAACTGAAGATAAATTAAATGAGAAAAAAAATACAGGGAATAAAATCCATCCCCCTAAGGATGTGAAGGTTAAAATATTCACAAAAGACGGGAATATTTTTATCGGGATTCTGGTAAAAGAGACTGCTGATGAGGTGGTAATAAGCTCATCAATCGGGAGTGTAAAAATCAGTAAATCCAGGATATCACGGCGGATAAATCTATGATTAAAAGAAGAGTATTTCAGATTATTTTATCCATACTTACTCTGATTATACTTCTGATTCCGGGGATACTGAAGGCTGACACGATTATTCTGAATAACGGCACGCTCCTTGTGGGCAAGGTTAAGAGCGAATTTAAAGCATCGATTGTTTTTAAAAACACATATGGCGCGTTCGCGATTCAAAGAGATGATATAACCGCGCTCTATGTTACTAAAAGCTATAAAGAGGATATTGCTGTAAGGAAAAAACTCGGCATGGATTTTGACGAAAAAGAGATTAAGAATAATTATGAAGCAGGGCAGAAAGAGCTGACGGAGAAAGAGAAAACTCTTGTTGCTGAAGAAAAGGTGAAGAACGTCCAGCCTGGAATAAGCGGAAAAATATTTCTGGAAGGTGCGGGAATGGCGTCATACGGTGAATTGGAAGATGCAATACCTTACGGCTATGTAGGATTCGCCGGATTTGAAACCGGAGAGTCATATATTGATAATCCCGGCCGGAACTATATGATTCCATGGTTTAGAGCTGAAGCCGGATATATGACATTCAGCAAAGGTGATCTTTCATTTTCAGGATTTACAGGCGGTGCCGGACCTCTCTGGTCATTCCCGGTATCGGATGACTGCAGGAATAATATAAGATTGTCACTCGAACCGGGGATTTCATCTCTCCGGATTGAAAACGGGGAAACAACCGCTTCAAGCCTGACGTTTACATTTCATTCAATTGTTGGATATGAATATTCCTTTGATAAGTTTTCTGTTTTTATAAATTTAAGATATATGTACGTTTACGATAAGGATATTTTTTACAACAGTGCGGGGGTGTCGGCTGGAGTATCGGTAAAGTTATGGTGATGCTTCTTCCGGAGCATGAAAATCCGGTTTAAAGACCTTGTGTTTCCAGGGCAAAAAGTTTCAAGGCAGGTGATATTATGTTAAACAGGAAAAGATTAACATTCATTGTTCTGCTCTTCTTATCAGTACTTTCTGTGAGATTTCTTCCCGGCTGCGGGGAGGGATTGGATATTCTCACAGGCGGATCCTCCGATGGAGGAGGCACTCCGGTCGTGGACTGGACTCTGTATGATTATAGAAGAATGGTTACAATACAGGAAAACAGTACGACGGATCTTTCCGGCTACCAGGTTAAACTTTCATTAAATAACACAAATTTCAGTTTTGCAAACGCGGACAGCAGCGGGAATGATCTTCGATTCAGTTATAACGGCACATCATTAAGCTACTGGATTGAATCATGGAACGCAGTTGGTGAAATTGCAGTTGTATGGGTGAAGATCCCATCTATTCCATCAGGCGGAGAGACCATAATATATATGTATTATGGAAAATCCGGAGAGACTGCGGCTTCGAATTTTGATAATACTTTTACCAAGGAGTCGGGATTTTCAGGTTTGGCTGCTCAGTGGCACATGGATGAGGGAAGCGGTACATCTATTGATGATTCATCCGCTAACAGTAATACCGGTACATTTTCGGGAGTAACCTGGGTAAATCCTGCTGCTGATGGAGGAAAGTGGTATGATAGAACAGATATTGGTTTTTCAACAGGGGAATCAATTCAAACCAATGCATCAACAAATTATATTGTAGTATCGGATAACAACACTATCAATCCTTCCGCCAAGATTACTATTTTATTGTGGTTTAAAGCTGTTTCTGTTACATCAGGATACCTGATTTCAAAAGGGAATATTGTGGATAGTAATCTTGTTTATTCAGTTTTTCTAAATGCAGGTCGTGTATTATTTTATTCAAGTGATGATGGTGTTTCATTTAATTCACTCCAGAATGATGGAAGTACGGTTTCTACTGGCCAATGGTATCATTTAGCTGCAGTTTATGACGGAAGTGTGCCAACTCAAAAATTATATATTAATGGTGCTGCACGCGGGGGAAATGTACCTTCATTCAGTACTCTTTTTGACAGCAGTTCAGACTTAATCATTTGTAATCAGAAAGCTGGTGCTTCTAATTATTTCAGTGGGATTATTGATGAGGTGTCTATCTACGACACAGCACTTACTGCAGCGCAGATTGAGTATCATTCGAGAAGATCTAAATATGTTAATCCTCCGCCTACCTATACGATCGGTGGAGAATTGCTGAATTGATGCCCGTAAGTAGAATCCAGATTAAAATATTTGACAATTCCTGATTCCGGAGTTATAATAAAACAATTAATCATCTGCAGAAAAATGGAGGCCTCATGCGCAGGAACAGTTTTAAATTAATCATAAGAATTCTGGCGATAGCCGCAATAGCTTTTATAGTTACAGATCTTTATGCCAGGGCAGGCGGAGCCGGAGGAACCAGCAGCGGAGGCGGCGGAAGTCACAGTGGAGGAGGACATGGCGGCGGAGGTGATGGCGGTGACGGCGCTTATTTTATTATAATGCTGATACAGCTGATTCTTTCTCTTCCGTTTCCGGTAAATGTAATTGCAGCGGGATTAATTATCGGCGGGCTGGTAATAGGTTCACTTTACACAAAGAAAACAGTTAAGCAGCAGACTATTTTTAATCAGCTGCCCACTGGAGATCCTGTTGCCAGTATAAGGGGATATGACAGGTTTATAAAAAACAGCCCTGATTTTGACGAAGAGAGTTTCAGGAATAATGTGAAATCCGCGTTTCTTGATATACAGGAGGCATGGCAGAATCAGGATCTTTCCAGAGTCAGGAAGTTCATCTCTGACGGAGTCTATCAGCGGTTTAATACCCAGTTTAAAATGATGAAACTCCTTGAGCAGATTAATACGATGGAAAATATTGAAATAAAAAATATCTATATAGATAAGATCGAAAGTGACGGGCTTTATGATATTATTCATACTGCGGTTCATGCTTCGATAAATGATCATTTTGTAAGCAGGCTTGATCCCTCGCTTAATTCAGGCGGAAAGGAGGAGTTTGTCGAGTACTGGTCATTTTTGAAAAAAAGAGGGAAAGCGCGGAAAGATATCTATAGCAGCGACAACTGTCCCAACTGCGGGTCACCTCTGCCTGCCGACATGGGTGAGGTGAGCAGATGCGAGTCATGCGGGACGCTGACGAACTCAGGTGAATATGACTGGGTACTCTCGGAAATAACACAGGCTGATGATTACATAAGCGCACATCCGAAACTCGCAAAATCTGAAGATCTTACTGAGAAAATCCGTAATATAATTAATGAGAACGATGATTTTGCGGTTCAGCTTGTGGAGGACAAGGCAAGCAACGGTTACCTTCAGATTCTCACTGCAATGGCATGCAATGATCCTTCCATTATGAGAAGATTTGTAAGTGATAAGGTTTTCAGCGAGCTCGGAATAAAAGAAACAGGGCTTATCACTGCCTATAACAGAATATTTTTAAATGACGTTTTTCTCGTGGGAATTTCAGAGGAGAGTGATAAGAATGTTCTCCACATAGCTGTTAAGTCTTCATACCAGCGGATTCAGATTGATAATAACAACAAAATCAGTAAAATTGATGAGGCGGTTGTCTCACGCACAGAGGTTATATTCATGAGCCGTGATAAAGACGCTGCCGAGTCTAAGGGATCGCTATATGCTCACAGCTGCCCGAGCTGCGGGGCCCCTGTTGAAAATTCTCTGAACGTTTCCTGCGCCTATTGCGGTTCAGCCATGAACAGTACAAGTACTGAATGGATCATTACGGATTTAATGTCTCTCGGCGCTTATAATGAATGGCTAAGTACAAATAAAAGAGATCTCTCGTACAGTGTGGACACAGGGCTTATCGATAAGCTTTATGACGTGCGCGATTTTGCTTTCAATAACGTAATGCTTGTCATCGCGGCAGACGGTGTTTACGCCGATGAAGAGAGGCAGTTCGCTGAGGATCTGGCTAAAAAGTGGGGATATAGTATTGAGAAACTGCAGCCGTTTTTCACCATGGCTCAGAACAGCCAGCTCGTAATACGTATGCCTGAAGATCAGAAAAAACAGAGGAAAATATATAAGCTGATGCAGAAGGCTGCGGAATCTGATAAGAGCATTTCTATAGAGGAACAGAAACTTCTTGATTATATAAAAGGTCAGTACGGTCTTGATGAAAGTGATGCGGCATAGGGTTTGAATTTCCACTCCCTTGACGGCCGCTCCTTCGCATCCTTGCAGCCGCGGCATTAGTCCATCCGTGGCTGTCAGGAGGTGTCAGGGAAAGTGAGATTTTAACTTAATCCGTATTATATTTAGTTTAAAAACAACCGGTCAATCCGTATCTGACCGTATTTTGAACTGTATTTCTTCTTTGTATTTTACATCTTTTATATTAGGGAGAGACGCGATTTTTTTCATTACATCAAGTCCGGCCTCTTCGAAATTATTCATCATTTTATCCGTAACTTCAAACGGTTCGGCCATTGATATTCCGAGCGTTGCCGCTCTGAGCCTCCAGCCCCTTGTCAGGTCTGAACCTCCTACGAGATTGATGGGGGCTATGTAATCACCCGGCCTGAGGTATGCTTCGAAATATTTCGGATTAATATATTTCATAACTACTGATCCGTCCGGATCGATATATGAACGTGAACCCTCAGGGAATATAAGAAAACTTTCTCCCAAAACCTGTTTAAAGAGATCATAATCCTCAGCGCTGAATGCCTTCATGTTTTCGGAGAAATTGTATGCTTTAAAAAAAGTTTTAATCTCTTTAATCTCTTTCGTACTGAGCGATGAGGTATATAGTTTAAATGTTTCATTACTGCCGTTGACAAATGCATTCATAAAGTCTGTATAGCTGAATTGTTTAATCAGCTTGAGTCCGGAGTCAGGGAGTTTTATAAGTATTTGAGTTCTCTTCGCGGTCTTTCTCAACTCTTCGGCAAGTCCGTGAGTCTGAATGGCAGTTGTCTTCTGCGAGGGCACTGTAATAAAAAGATTTCCTACGTTTGCAGCACCGTTACGCAGCACTACATTGGAAAACATTCTGGGGCCCACAACGGTGTTGCAGTTTTTTGTAAGTGCGTCAAACCCGAGCTTGCGGACTACACTCCTTACAAAATACGGACCGAGGTAACCTTCGTGGTGCCCGATAAAAAATATCCTCCTGCCGCTGTTTCTTATATCCATTAAACGCTTGAGAATTTTAATTACATCTGTAGATCCGATTTCTTCAGCTGTACCGTGTTTGAATGAAGTCCGTCTGTTGCTCTTATCTACAAGGATAATATCGATGACTTTTTTCTTTTCACAGAACTCAAAGAATTTATGCCAGAACGCCGAGTCCGGGAGTACAGGGAAAATATTGCGGTGGAAAGAGAACTGGATAGCAAGAAGCTTTTCAAGTGCTGTTTTAGAAAACTCCTGAAAAAATTTATGCTGCATAAGCTGGTATTTTTTTTCCAGAAACTGTCTCTGAAGCTCAGGGATGCGGGTCTTGTAATCAAAACCATGTTTGGATGTGTATTCCATGATCTCTTCGATAAGACGCACATCACCTTCATTATGGGGCGGTCGTCTCAATGAGTAAATCTTTGCCCTTAAAAATTCTACAAACTCCTGAAAATTAAGATGATTCTTCCAGTCTGTGAATTTCTGGATGAGTATTCTTACACCTGGGATCAAAAGCAGAAATCTCTGTACCAGCTTAAATATCCGGTCAGCGATTTCGGCGACTGCTGAAAAAAGTGTGAATAATTCCTGCACCCACCTGTACAGATATCTGTTATTATCCAATTTTGAAATGTGATTTTGAAGTATATGCTTATTATTCTGCAGAAATTTTATAATATCATCCGGATGGTAATGTTCTTTTGCATTTTTCCACCACCATGATAAAGGTTTTTTAATTGTCAGTTTCAAAATATACCGCGTTCATGATTAGTTTTTTTACTCTTTATATATATCAGATATTTTTTCCTCTGTTTTAATTCTGTCAACTAATTAAGAACTGAAAACGATAACTCTTTATGTCTCTGCCCGCATGACGGTTGTAAAACATATCTTTCCGGGGACCCGGCACAGCGGACAAAGATATTTTCTGCTTTTTGTACAGGTATCTGCTTTAAAGTATAAAGATTATTAGTTGATTTTATTTTTTAATTATTTTAAATTCAGTAAAATATATATTGTAACCGGCTTTTCATAGTGATCAAAAGTGAGTACCGGGAATCAGTCCTATAAAAAATTCAGTATGTATCAGTCTCTGGTCTTTAAAATACATTCCCGGCAGGCGGGGAGAATTTTATAATTGAAGGTATAAATATGAAGAAAATTATTACTGCGTTATTGATCGGATTTGTCTGTGCGGGTTTTGCTGCTCCTTCAGAAAAGAACACCAGAATGAATATACTGGTTTATCCTTTTGAAGTGAGCGGAAAGGATAAGTATTCATGGATTGCAGCCGGACTTACAGACACTGTAATTTCGGACTTAAACGGGATAAGGGATATTTATGTTTTTTCCGAATCTGACCGTAAAAAGGCGCTGCAGGAGATCACTCTCGGAATGACCGGTGTGATTAAAGAAGGTGATATTGTCAGGATAGGCAAGGTCATGGGTGCAACCATGATATTTACAGGGAGTGTTCAGACAGCGGGGACTAAAGTACGCGTTAACGCGAAGCTGATCAATATTGAGACTACACGTGTTGAAAAATCTGTTAAACTTGACGGTACTGTGGACGCCATCTTTGACCTGCAGGATAAAGTTGTGCTGAGCCTGATGAACGGATCGGGAAATAATGAAATAGACTCCGGAATAAAGAACCGGAAAGATAATCAGGGGAAAAATCCTTCCGGAGAGGTATACGAGCTCTACTCCAGGGGGCTTGAACTTAATGAAACCGATCCCCGCAAAGCGCTTGAATTTTTTCTTAAAGCACTTGCTGCTGATCCGGAATATCTTGATGCACTGATTAAAACCGGTTCACTCTATGATGATCTTGAACAGTTTGACGAGGCTCTGGCCTGCCTTGCAAAAGCTGAGGAGGTCCTTAATAAAAGGGGATCTCAGAATACGGCTGAATACGCCGAGACCATGAACAATACCGGTGTGGTTTACCGTGACATGGGAGATCATGAAAAGGCCCTGGAGTATTATTTTAAATCACAGAAGATCAGGGAGAATCTTAAGCTTGCCGATACAGTAAACTACGCGGAGACTTCAAGCAATATAGGCATTGTATATGTAGACACCGGCAAATATGATAAAGCGCTTGAATATTATCTTGCATCAGAGAAAATCCTCAGCAGCATAAATTTTCAGAACTCTTCGAAGTACGCAATACTGCTGAATAACATCGGCGGAGTATACTGGAGTACAGGGAACAGCGATATGGCTCTGAAGTTTTATCTGCAGTCCCAGGAGATCAGGGATAGACTTGAACTTCAGCGCACACAGGGATATGCATACCTTATGAATAACATCGGCGGAGTGTGCTGGAAAAAAGGCGATAACAGCAAAGCCATTCAGTATTACGTAAAGTCACAGGAGATCAGGGACTGGCTTGGGCTTCAGAATACTGAAAGTTATACAACGCTGATGAGCAATATAGCGCTGACTTATTATAAGAGGCTCAATGATCCGTGCAAGGGCGCCGAGTATATGAAGAAGTGTATTGAAATAGATCAGAAAAATAATTTTTTAAAACTCCCCTCTGACATGAAAGATTATAAAGCGATGGAGGAGGCCTGCAGGAATAAGTGAGTTTATCAGGAAACGGTTTAAAACAGCATTACAAAGCGTATTTATGCATATGAAATTGAGTAAAAATGATCGATTTTATGCATAAAACTCCGAAACTATATATAAGAGTTATTTTGCTGCCGGAGCGGAAGTAAACTGAGCCGGCAATATATCTTCTGATAATTTCTCCGGAGGCCGGGTATGAAAAAAATATCCATAACAGCTTTAATGCTTATTCTTTTGTTTGTTATCATGAATTGCGGCGGAGGCGGCGGATCAAGTGATCAGTATCCCCGTTTTTCTTCGAGTGACAATGAAATGGTTAATTTCATCTTTCCGGCTTCAAAAAATTCAGCTCTTACAGGTGATGTAATCGGAGTGATTGCTGATTCTGTGATTACACTTGAAGTTCCTCATTCGACTGATGTAACATCACTGGTAGCTGAGTTTACAACAAACAGCACACATGTTGAGGTTAACGGTGTTATTCAAAGCAGCGGTGTTACTTCAAATGATTTCTCAAATTCCGTTGAATATACTGTAGTTGCCGATAACGGCAATAAACGTGTTTATTCAATTGCAGTTAATAAAGCACCTTCCGGTGAAAAAAGTTTAACAGCGTTTTCACTAAATGGTATCGCCGGAGAGATAGATGAAAGTACGGGAGCAGTATCAGTCCAGCTCCCTCCGCGTACTCCGCTTGCTTCTTTAAAAGCGGTATTTTCAACTGCAGGTAAAACCGTATCAGCCGGCGGGGTTGTTCAGGAAAGCGGAGTCAGCACAAACGATTTCACCGTGCCTGTTAAATACATAATTACAGCTGAAGACGGATCGGGCAGGGAGTATACTGTTACTGCATCATTATTAAAAGATACAGCGAAGGAACTGATCTCCTTCGGATTTATGAAAGCCGACAATCCGTCATTAAGCGCAGATGTTTATGGCTCCTTTTTAAATGATGTTATAACAGTTCTGCTCCCTTACGGATCGAATAAGGATGGTCTTAAGGCATTCTTTGAAACTTCCGGTGAGAAGGTAAAAGTGAATGATGCGGTTCAATCATCCGGCGTTACGGTAAATAATTTTTCATCAGCCGCTGAGTATACTGTTACCGCGGAAGATGGAGGTGTTCATCCTTATACAGTAGAGGTATCTGTAGCGAAGAGTGATGAAAAGGCAATTACACACTGCGTAATTGACGGGGAAACATCTGTTATTGATGAAAATGCAAAGACTATTACTGTGAAATTCCCTTCAGCTAAAGATCTGTCAGCCCTGACATCTGCCTATATAACAACCGGAGTGAAGGTATCGGTTGGAGAGTCCGAGCAGGTAAACGGTGTTACAAAGAATAATTTTTCATCACCTGTAGTGTATACTGTTACTGCGGATAACGGCACTACCGTCAGCTATACTGCTACAATTGAAAAAACTGCAGATATATCCGGTCTATGGAATTTTGAATACGGCAGTGATGGAAGTTATACAGTTTCCGGCGCGGCATCCGAGGCCGGAATTCTCGGGAATGCCCTGCATTTCAACAAAGGAAATTATGTTCTGGTTCCCGACAGCGATTTTCTGACACTGGCCGCCGCAGGAACCATTGAAGCTGTAATTAAAGCTGATTCACATCAGCCGTTTGCAGGCATAGTTCATAAAGGCGTAAAAAAAGATTTCAGTGACGAATCATACAGCCTGCAGTTCTGGGGTAATAACGGCACTGACGGGACTCTGAGGTTTTCAATATTCAACAGCACAGGAGGTTACGCCTATGCGGAGAGCAGTACTAAGCTCGCAACCGGCACCTGGTACTATGTGGCTGCATCATGGGATGCATCGGAAATTAAACTTTATGTAAACGGAACCCTGGAGGATACTGTGCCTAATACAATAGGCAGCGTGCTTGACTCAACGGGCGGACTTGTTATAGGTGCTCAGCTGCCGGTTATATACAGCAGTTCATGGAGCAATCTTGTATTCAACGGGACAATAGACCGTGTTCAGATCTCCAGCCGTGCATTAACAGAAAAGGAGATATCAGATACATTTAATGCTATGCCGTTCGCTTCAACAAGCGCACTTACAGCTTATATTATTGCTGCAGCAGGAAAAAATTATGCTCTTATCGGCGGAGTTTTAGGAATTCTGATGCTGGTGCTGTTCGGAATTTTTATCTACAACAGAAAGCGGGCGTAGATTCCTGAGGATAACATTAAATATCATTTATTTTATTTTAAAATAAATACTGATCTCCCTCTTTCTTTGCGGCAGGGGGGCGATCAGTTAAATGAATTTTTATAAAACTGCACTGACAAGGGGAACTATGGGAAATATAAAATTTTTGATTATCATAGTACTTCTCATAATCTTCTCTTCATGCGAGTCAATTATCAATTCTCTGGCATTTTATCCTGATACTGATTATAACGTAAAGAGTGAAAACCTCCCTTCATATATAGAACCGTTTATGCTCAGCACAAGTGACGGGATTAAGCTTGAATCCCTCTATTTCCATCATATAAAGCGAAGCCCGAAAATCGTAATATACTTCCACGGCAATGCGGGTAACCTGTACAGCAGAATCGGTGAAGCGTCTGTCATCTATAATATGGGGTATGATATTATCATATCCGGTTACAGGGGATACGGCAGGAGTACAGGTGAACCATCCGAGAATGGGATCTACATTGACGGCAGAACTGTCCTGGATTATGTTACCACTGCCTTGAATTATAAACCGGGAATGATTTATATTTACGGAAGATCAATCGGCACTACTGTTGCAGTAGAGATATCACAAAATATACCGTTTGGAGGAGTAATTCTTATAACACCTTTCACATCTGCCCGGGATTTAATAAAAGAGAAATATCCTGATATCTTTGCCGGTATCGGGGGAAATCATTTTCAGTCTATTAATAAAATCGTAAACCTAAAATCTGCGGTTCTTGTAATACACGGTACTGATGATGAGATTATCCCCTATGATCTTGGAGTTAAACTCTATGAGGCATACCCCGGTACGAAGCGGTTCATCTCGATTACCGGGGGCAGTCATAATGATCTTGAGTTTATTAATCCGGTATTGTACTGGGGTTCAGTAAAAAGTTTTATTGAGGGAAAGTAAACTTTATTAACTTCTACTAAATTATAAGCATGTATTTCATATGAATATCAGTTTTTTCATGGACTTAAGCATCTTCTTTCCGTCCGGAACAGGATCATATGAATAGCCGGAGAGTATCCATCTGGTTACGGTTATGCGCATTGTACCCATTATAATCCATGCGAGATCGCTGCACGGAACATCTGTTTTTAACTCTTTACGGGATTTAACATTTTTTAAAATTGTTTCTATTCTGGCATGAATCATATCAATAATTGAGTTAACCTCTTTTGAAAGAGGTTTGCTGTGCCGGAATAATTCGTCAGAGAAAAGGATTGTGGAGAGGGAGGGTTTATCAGAAAAACGGCGGAGCATTTCCATATAAAAAGATTCAATTTTTCTGTAAGCCGGCATTTCATCTTCGATTAATTGATCGAACAGATCTAAAATGCTGTTCCTGTACCTGGTGATTATCAGAATCAGAATATTCTGTTTTGACTCAAAATGCCTGTACAGAGCCGGTTCACTAATACCTCTTGCTCTGGCAAGATTTTTGATGGTAAAGTTATCAATTCCTTTTTCGGCTATGATTTCAAGAGCAGAATCTATAATCTCCCGCTGGCGTAAGCTTAACTGGTTCATTCTTCCTCATGTTAGTTAATATTAGCTAACATAACAAAAAAAATCTGAAAAAGCTATGAAAAATATTGACTTGCGCTATTATGATGTGTACTATAATAGTGTATATAGAATAATTTTTTAAAGGAGGTCAGTCATGAAGTCCATTAAAAACATTCTCGTTACAACAGACTTTTCAACCGATTCTGATACTGCTGTAGAAGAAGCTGCATGGTTAGCTAAAAAATTTCACTCCAAACTGTATATGATTGATGTCGTAGACAGGATTGAGGAATGTACTGGTGATTACTGTATGCCTTATGAAATAGTACAAGGTGAAAGAGAAAAGCTTTTTAAAGATGCCCGCAAAAGAATGGCAAAAAAAGTAGCAGAAATGGAGAGCAAATTTCAGATAAAAGCTGTTGCAGATATCCGTTATGGTGACGCATATGATGAAATCATGAAAGAGGAACTTGAGAGACATATTGATCTGATCGTACTCGCTCCTCACGAAAGAAAAACAATCGGAGGAAAACTATTCTCCCATTTATCAGACAAACTTGCAAAAAATTCACCATGCGATACTCTGCTGGTAAAACAGCATGCCTGATACACTCCAGGGTTGAACAGGAATACTGGCACTGCACCGTCAGAGTGGATGGTGCAGTTATTTTCAGAAGAATTGATGTTTGTTTCCTGCAAATGCAGCAGAGGGTAAATTTATCTGAAACCGAAAGTATCCGGAATGATTTTCTTTTTAGATTTTTTAAACTTCATAACCGTTTTAAGAATTTTAACAATATCCTTATTGTCGATGCTGTTTAATATATCCGGTATTAGAAAATTTTCAGCATGACCTTCCGGGGCGTAACCGTTTGAAATCCTTGATGTATACCGTCTTGTAAGGTATCCCGGAGCTTCAGCCTGTTCTTCCGTTTCCCATTTACGGCATTCAGATAATCCCCTGCCATTGGTCCATTCAACAGATCCGAAATCATAGGATGAGAGATAGATGCTGCAAATTATGAAATCATTTTTAAGGGTGATAACGGCAGATTTCTCAATAAAATCTTTTCTAAGATATGACGTAAAATAAAGTTTATACCCCTCATCAACTGCTTTCATCGTTTCAAATGTCATGGTTCCCATTTTTAACTCCGGAAGAAAATTATCTATTTTATTCTTTATTAAAAAATGATTTTTGTCAACCTTAAAGTCCGCCATAATACAAGGGATTAAACCCTTGTTCTATATATGGAAACAGTTGCCCTTATCTGTGAAATGCAGTATTATTAAACATGCGAATAAGAGTCCGGAGGATGCAATATGATAGTTGGAATTCTTAAAGAGATAAAAACTGCTGAAAACAGGGTGTGCATGACACCTGCAGGTGCCGAGATGATGGTTCAGCATGGGCATAATGTTCTCGTTGAAAAAGGCGCCGGTAACGGCAGCGGATTTTCTGATAATGAATATGAAAAATGCGGGGCAAGAATTTTTACAACAGCTGAGGCGATATATGCTCAATCTGAAATGATAATGCATGTTAAGGAGCCTCTTCCTGCTGAATATAAAATGATCCGCAAAGGGCAGATAATTTTTACCTATCTTCATCTTGCTGCAAACCGTGTGCTCACTGAAACTCTTATGAAAAGTGAATCGATATGCATAGCATATGAAACAATACAGAAGGAAAACGGTTCACTCCCGCTTCTCACTCCAATGAGTGAAGTTGCAGGAAGGATGGCTGTTCAGCAGGGAGCAAAGTACCTCGAAATGCCCCAGGGAGGAAGCGGAGTTCTTCTTGGAGGAGTTACCGGCGTTGAACCTGGTACAGTCCTTATTATCGGCGGCGGGATTGTAGGAATAAATGCCGCAAAGATGGCATGCGGACTCGGGGCAAAAGTTTATGTGCTCGATACTAATACTGACCGGCTCCGTTATCTGTCTGATGTTATGCCTGCTAACTGTATACCGCTGATGTCAGGCAGGGCATCTGTCCGGGATCTGATTAAATCAGCAGATCTGGTAATCGGTGCTGTCCTTGTTCCCGGAGCGAAAGCTCCCGTACTTATAACTAAAAATATGCTTAAAACCATGAAACGCGGGTCCGTAATCGTGGATGTGGATATCGACCAGGGGGGATGTGTTGAAACCTCAAGGGCAACTACTCATAAAGATCCGGTTTATGAAGTTGAGGGAATAATTCACTACTGCGTGGCAAATATGCCCGGAGCAGTCCCTAAGACATCAACTATGGCTCTCACTAACGCGACTCTCCCGTATGCTCTGCAGATAGCTGATAAAGGCTGGGAAAAGGCGATGAAGGAGAATAGGGAGATTCTGCATGGATCAAATATTTTAAATGGTAAACTGACATATCAGGGAGTTGCGGATGCTTTTGGAATGAAATTTTCAGCACCGGATGAATTTATTCATTAATACTAAGTGCCGGACTTGAAAAATTTTAACTGTTTTCCCTCCCATGATGGGAGGGAAAACGGTAAGGGGAGTTGATTTAAGGATATAGCATTTTCCGAACCCGAATCAGTTATAAAAAATCTGCATATCTCATGCCGCGTCAATCGGGCAGCTGCTGATAATTACAGCCAGCCGATCTTTTTGGCTTCAAATGTCAGCTGATCTCTGAAATCAGGATGAGCAATTCCGATAAGAGACTTCACTCTCTCCTTGATTGTTCTTAAACGGAGATTTGCCACACCGTATTCTGTTACTACGTATTCTACAAGACTTCGAGGTGTTGTAACTATGCTTCCTTCCGGCAGCATGCACATTATTTTACTCTGAAGTTTTCCTTCCTTATCTGTGAAGGTCGAGTTGAGAGAGAGTATGCTTTTCCCCCCCTTCGATCTTTTTGCTCCAAGTATAAAGTCCAGCTGACCGCCGGTAGCGCTGTACTGTTTCGGCCCGATGGCTTCTGAAGCCGCCTGACCGGTGAGATCCATAGCAAGAGTATTATTTATAGATATCAGGTTGTCGTTTTTACCAATAATCTCCGGATTATTGACCCATCCCACTTCTTTAAAATAGTAATTTTTATTGCGGTGGATATCGTCATAAAACTTGCGGGTTCCCACTGCGAAGGCGCATACAACTTTATTCGGCATGAAATTTTTACGTGAACCATTGACCACTCCGGAATTTACCAGCTCGATAACTGATGGAGATATAACTTCTGCGTGCATGCCCAGATCTTTTTTCTCATGAAGAAGATATCCTATGGCGTTTGCCAGCCCGCCAAGGCCAAGCTGTATGCAGCTGCCGTCGGGAACCAGGTCGGCAATGTATTCGGCAATTTTTCTTTCTTCATCGGTTATTGGAATCTCGGGAAGTTCAAACATGGGGAAATCATTTTCAATAATAAAATCCACATCTGAAACGTGTATTTTGAAATCATCGCTGTTCACCCAGGGGGCATTGCGGTTAATCTCGACAATGATGGTCTCCGCCGGTTTTATGCATTCTTCGTTCGGAAGAAAAGATCCGAAACATGACCTGTTCATATAACCGTTTTCGTCCGGAGGGGTTGCCACGAATGCAACGCGGTCAAAGTCGGCATAAATTGCAGCAGCTGGTATATCACTGAGATGCATCGGCTTATATTGCGCTACACCCCACTGCATGCAGACCCTTTCCATTGGCCCAACAAACATAGTTTCAATATGAAAGCTTTCCCTGTTCTCAGGCTTCATGTAATCGAAAAGCCCCATGGCGAAACCTTCGGATATAGTTATATTTCTCAGTTCGGAGGCGCGTTTACCTAGCGCTGTTGCAAAAGCTGTGGGAATACCTGTGCCGCCTCCGAAAAAAACGCTTTCATCGGACTGAACACATTTCGCGGCTTCATCAGCTGTTGTCAGTTTTGCTTCGTATTCTTCTTTCCATGTAGTGTAGTGTTTTTCACCTCTTTTTCTGATTAGTGCTGAACCTGACATAAAAACCTCCCTAAAAAAATAATTTCGCTTGCCGTATCTATAAAATGCACAGTTTTACAGCAGCGTTGAATCGTATTCAATTTTATGTCCCTGGCAGAAGGGTGACTTTGCATTTTATCCTGCTTAATGGGCGCAAAAAATAATGTTTTTAAAATCATGGTGTACAAATGAATGTATCATGAATATAAAATTTATATGGGATAAATGTATCTTATAAATATGTT
>Ga0116171_10002958_pt1 | contig 15848 bp, 17 predicted proteins | sample AD_JPNHW2_MetaG_FD_89798 | JGI IMG/M metagenome (GOLD analysis project Ga0116171, IMG submission 89798) | Active sludge microbial communities of municipal wastewater-treating anaerobic digesters from Japan - AD_JPNHW2_MetaG | ecosystem: Engineered > Bioreactor > Anaerobic > Digestate | place...
AAGTTCCAGATCGATAGTTTCCAGGTCACGTACAGGATCGACAGAACCATCTATATGCGGCAGGGCGTCATCGTCGAAACACCTCAATACATGTATAAGCGCATCTGTATTTCTAATGTCTCCAAGGAATTTATTACCAACTCCTTCACCTTTATTTGACCCTTTGGCCATACCGGGAATATCAACAATCTCAACCGTTGTATGGACAAGGCGGTCTGTAACCTGGTGTTTTTCAAGTTCATAAAGTCTTTTATCAGGAACCTGAACAACTCCGATATTTGACTTTGTAGCACTGAAGGCAAAAGCATTTGTTTCTCCTTTAGTATTTGAGATACAGTTAAAAATAGTGGTTTTGCCTACATTCGTAATCCCTAATATTCCACATTGAAGAGCCATCAGATATCAGTATTAGTTCGTTTTTTGCAAATTTATTATAATTCCAAAGATTTACCTATATGAATTTTATGTTGCATCGTGCATTATGTGAGCCTCCCCTGCCATTAATACTTCTGTTCTTTGACGGTGCGGGTATAAAATCTGTACCAGCCAGTTAATCAGAGATTCACTCCCAGTTTCCTGACAAAATCAACTGATTTTGCTATTTCGATGTACATGACCCTGTCATCGTTGATGAAAGGAATCTTTTCACGGTACGACTTTACAACATCTTCAATAAAATCAGACGACCTTAAAGGTCTCCTGAACTCCAGGGCCTGGACAGCAGTAAATAATTCTATCGCAATTAATTTTTCAAGATTCTCGGCTACCCGTAATAGTTTTGTGGCTCCGTTTGCACCCATACTCACATGGTCTTCCTGCTCATTTGACGATGGTATGGAATCTATCGAGGAAGGGGTGCAAAGTTGCTTGTTCTGGCTTACTATTGATGCTGCAGTATACTGAGGGATCATAAAACCGCTGTTCAATCCCGGGTTTGCAACAAGAAATTCAGGAAGGCCGCGCTGACCCGCAATCAGCCGGTATACCCTTCTTTCCGAAATGCTTCCAAGTTCTGCAAGGGCAATCGCCATAAAATCGAAAATAAGAGCCAGAGGCTGCCCGTGAAAATTACCTCCTGAGACTATAAGGTCATCATCAGGAAATATTGTCGGATTATCCGTCACTGAGTTTATTTCTGTCAATATTACTGATTTAGCATAGAGTATTGCATCTTTGCTGGCGCCATGAACCTGAGGAATACACCTGAAAGAATATGGATCCTGAACATGTGCTTTTGGGCGTGAGATCAGCTGGCTTCCTTTTAAAATTTTTCTGAATGTGTCTGCAGTACTTTTCTGACCTTTATGCGGTCTGATCGATTGAATGCATTCAAAAAACGGATCCGGCCGGCCATCATATGCCTCAAGTGAGATTGCGGAAGTAATATCAGCAGCTGCAGAAAGACGCTCAGCCATAGCAAGAGCATATACCCCATAGGCACTCATGAACTGGGTCCCGTTAAGAAGGGCCAGTCCCTCCTTCGATTTCAGCTCCAGGGGGGACCATCCAAACTTTTTAAGTATAATACCTGATTCGTATCTCTTTCCTTCAAATGTCACCTCACCCATTCCGAGCAATGGAAGAACAAGATGAGCAAGAGGAGACAGATCGCCTGAAGCCCCCAGAGATCCCTGTTCATAAACAACAGGGGTTATCCTGTTATTAAAAAAACCGATTAACCGGTTTACCGTTTCTACCTGCACCCCTGATTTCCCGAGACTTAATGCATGAATTTTCAGAAGCAGCATGAGTCTGACAATGTCTTCACGGACAACAGCACCAGTACCGCAGGCATGCGATTTAACAAGGTTTTCCTGTAGCTTGTTAAGCTGATCCTTGCTTATTGTAATATTATGGAGTGACCCGAAACCTGTGGTGATCCCATATATCGGGCTGGTATTATTTTCAAGTTTGTGGTCGAGATAATCTCTGCAACAGGTAATAAGGGCAACCGACTTCTCTGATAAACAGATTTTAATATTGCTATTCAAAATTTCTCCTATATTTTCAAGCTTAAGGTTTTCCGGTGAAATTTTAAACTCCATTTTTCTGTCAATTAAATTTGTTGATACTACTTTGCTTATTTTAACCCTTTTATGACATCTTCTGCAAATGATGCCAGATCATTTAAGGCTATCTTTTTCTGTTCGCCCGAAGACATATTCCTTACCGTGACGTTATTACTCTTTATTTCATCTTCACCGGCAATAATGATATAAGGTATTTTTCTGGTATCAGCATACGACATCTGCTTTTTAAGCTTTACAGCATCGGGATACAACTCAGCGCTCACACCATTACTGTGCAATAGATCCAGAATCTTAAGAGCATATTCTGATTCCTGTAATCCAAAATTGACCAATAAAACTTCCGATGAAGATACTTTCAAATCATTAAAAAGACTCAACTGGTTAAGAACATCATATATCCTGTCGGCACCGAATGAAATACCCACGCCTGAAACCCCTTCCATTCCAAACACTCCGGTAAGGTTATCGTAACGACCTCCTCCGCAAATACTTCCAATACTTACATCTTTCGACTTAACCTCTATAATAGCCCCGGTATAATAATTTAAACCACGGGCAAGAGTCAGATCAAGTTCAACATCACATTTTAACTGACTCTGTTCTATATAAGCAAAAAGCGTTCTTAATTCAGAGATCCCCTTCATTCCTGTTTCTGATTGTGAAAGCAGCTCACTTAGTTTATCGAGTTTGGCAGAGTTGCTGCCACTCAACTGCAGCACCGGCTGCAAAGCGGATATTGATTCATCTGACAGTCCTTTACTTAGAAGCTCGGCATTTACAGCTTCTATTCCAATCTTATCGAGTTTGTCAATCGCAACAGTAATGTCAACTATCCGATCAGCCTCACCAATGAAACCAGCGATTCCTGCAAGTACTTTTCTGTTATTAATCTTGATACAGGTTGCAATTTTTAACCTCGAGAAGACTTCATCAACAATCTTAATCAGCTCATATTCATTCAATAAAGAATCGCTGCCAATCACATCAACATCACACTGAAAGAATTCACGGTATCTTCCTTTTTGTGGTCTGTCGGCTCTCCATACAGGTTGGATCTGATATCTTTTAAACGGGAACGATATCTCATCACGATGCTGAACGACATAACGGGCAAACGGAACAGTAAGATCGTATCTTAAGCCTTTTTCGCAGATTTTTGAAGACAACTTTACATGTTCACGGCCAAGAAGTTCATTATCGTCTACTGAAGAGAGAAAGTCTCCGGAATTAAGTATCCTGAAAAGAAGTTTGTCTCCTTCTTCACCATATTTTCCAAGCAGTGTGGAAAGATTTTCCATCGACGGGGTTTCAATAGGCTGATAACCATAAAGCCTGAAAACCTGCTTAACAGTTTCAAAAATATAATCGCGTTTCAGCATCTCTTCTGTAGAGAAATCCCTGGTTCCTTTTGGGATAGATGGTTTTGAGGACATAATTATTCTATTAAGACAAAAGATAAAAGTAAAAAGTAAAAAGATAAAACAAGATGACAAAAGTATTAAAAAAGGCTGTAAAGGCAATAAAGGCTTTAAAAGCTATAAAGCATCAAAGATTTATTTACAGCCCCTACAGCCTTTACAGCTTCTACAGCCTCTACAGCCTCTGTTTATCTCCTGGTTACTGAATGAAAGGAATCGCAAGAGGATATTTGAACAATTCGCCTTTCGATGCCTTAACGCTTGCAATAATCAGGCAGACTACCTTAAGAGTTCCCAGCAATATAACTATTGGTATTCCGATAAGAATTATACACAAAGGAATTGCAAGGACTATATATAACAGCATTGATAACTGAAAATTAAGCGCATTTCTTCCGTTAATATTCACCCATGGGAACTCATCTTTTCGTGACAGCCAGCAAATAAGCGGCCCAATAATACCACCAAACGGGAAAAAGAAACCGGCAAGGGCCGATAAATGACACATCATCGCCCAGTTTCTTTCAGTCTCTGATAACAATCTGCTTTCTTCCATGACTCTGTATTTTTTTAAAAAAGACGGAATTGTTTTTACAATGCTGCATCATGATTACTTTGCGAGACGCTTGAGGTCGTCGAGCAAAAAACCATTGGGAGCATCATTTTCAATGAGGTGATGATGATAGTAGTACATATCAGCATCATCACAGCCTATAAGCATTTTAAAACAGTAACCTGCATTTTTCCCTTCAACCGGACCAACCTTATGAAGTATTAAAGTGTTAGGTGCTTTATTTTCTATTGCCTTTACTATTTCCTCTTCGGTAACAATTTCAATTTTATTTTTATAAACGGCTTGTATCTTTTCTATAGAACCAATCTCAGGTGCAAGGTCCTCTTTCTTAACAAGTATTGTTTTATTTGCTACAGCAGGAATATTCTTATTATAAAATTTCAGATACTTCCTGCCAACCGATGAAGGATCATCGGCTATCATCTGTGCATGCTTTTGCATAAACGAAAGAATAGCGCCCAGTTTATAACTATATTCAAAGTCATCCTCTCCGGCAAAAGAAAGAGGGATTGCGCAGATCTGCGGCATATCCCCAATCCTACCCACTTTCTTCCCCTGAAGAAGATTAATAAAATTATAAAGGGTATTTGATTTATCTCTTTCATAATTTGTCTGTGTCAGTACTATAAAAGAATATTGAGGATCTTTTCTCCTATTGTTGAATTCAGTAGCATCAATAAATTCATAAGGGGTCATTTTCCAGTACGCTTTCACTGCATCTTTGATAAATGAATTATATGAAGAAAAAGGATCTTCTTCAAGTACAACACATGTCTTTGATAAAGTAAACTGTTTGATCTCATCCTTTGTCGGGAAATAATCCTGTCCGGTTAATATGCTCGTTATCATGAGCATAGCTAATGCACAAATTGTTGTTTTCATCATAATAGAAATTGATTTTTAAGGCATGATGTAACACCCATGTTGCCATTTTTATTATTATGGTGTTTGTGTTTGTTAAAACATGGGTATTTCATATTAATAATTTTGATCTACAGGTAGATATAAAGGGTTTTTTTCGTTAAATTTTCGTATATAAACAAACATAAGTTCTTTTTTCTTCTTTCTTGAAAGCTGAACATACTCTTCATAAAGTTCCTGGTCTTTCATAAGCAACAATTCAGTATTCGACACATCAAACTCCAGAACCTTCCCCGTTTCAAAATCGATCAGGTACTGATTCAATTCCGTCCGTGACATACCTGATTGTCTGTAAGGTGAATAATATGAATTATATGGAGAATAATAACTGCCATAGGAATAAGGTGAATAATAAGGATCATAGTAACCATAAGGGCTGCTGTAATACCGGGAGTCGTAAGTTGTTACATCTGCAACAAAATGGCAGATGTTTCCTACAAATGTTATCCTGTTGAAGTTACCCTGTACCTGTATGTTCAAAATGCCATTACGTGCATAACCCCAAATAGCACCTTTCGATACTTCCTGCCTTACTCCCATATTATCATAAAAAAAGATCTTTTCTGCTTCCATGATTTTCTTGAAAAACTCACGATCGTTATAATCTACAGAAGTAAGCAACTTAGCCTTAGGAATAGGGCTGTTTGCTTTAACCTGATCAAAATTAAGATATATACCATCTTTGAATTTGAAATCATGAGTGTATTTCACCATTCCTTCCTTTTCCTGGCCGCATAACGTAAAAAGAGGAGAACCTGTAATGATCAGGCCTATTAAAAATATAATTTTTAATGTTTGCTCCATAATATCAAAGTTTTACTTTTTCCGATGCAAATATCATACCTTAATGGCAAATTTAACCTTTTCCTTCAAAGGATGTTAATTTCAGTTGATGTATATTTTTCACTTATTTTTTTTAATTTTACACGATTTCAAAAAAATATATCTATGGCTAGTGAAATCGAAGAAAGCAACGATAACAGTGGTTTCAATAAGCTTTCCGCGGAAAATATCGATGAACACAGGAAGAATATTGAAACATATTCAATCGTTGCCCTATTCTGTCTGATTGCTGCTGTGCTTTTTATTGTACTTGACCAGAGACTTCTATCAGGATGCATGATAATAGGTTGCACGGGTATAGGTTTAATAATAATAAGAAAAGTAAGTCTTCTTTATAAAGGATATAAAGGATCTTTAAATGAGTTCTCCTCACTTAACGGTAAAAAAGATGAAGTCATTAACGACTTCTCACACAAGATAAGAGAACCGCTGAATAACCTTGTAATCATTGTCGATATGCTTTCAAAGCTGGAATCAAATGAAAAGCAGAAAGATCTGCTTGAGACTTTGATTGCATCGACAGACAATATGGTTACCTCAGTTAATGAACTGACCATGCAATCGGCTGGCAACCTGAGCTATGAACACAGAAAAGCTATCAGGTTCAACCTGATATCGACTGTACAAAACACAATTGACCTGTATAATCTTAAAAATCATGCCAAAATCAATTTTGTTCTTGAAAAAGAGGAACAAAAAGACTTTGATTGTTTTGGGGACCCGATAATCATTAAGCAGATCTTTCTTGATCTGTTCAATACAATTGAGGACAAGGCCTCAGAAAAAGCCATAAATGTTATAATAAACATCCGGAAGACAAAAGAATCAGAGACTGAGAACATTATTAAACTTAATATTCAGATTGATCAGAATATTACTATCATAAATTACAGGGATACTGAGCCCGGTCTGGCTATGAGACTGATCTCATCAAGAAACGGGACCTTCAGCCAGGAGTCGGAAAAGGAATGCACAATTCTTAATATATTCCTGCCTTTTACAAAATCTGTTCCCGAAACAAAACTAATCACCGCTTCCCCAAAGATTGAAGAACTTATTCAGAAAGAAAAGACTCATAAAGTTCTCAAGGATGCCAAGATTCTTCTTGTGGAAGATAATCTCATAAACCAGAAGATTACCCTTCTCACACTGAAACCTTTTATAAACAACATTGACACTGCTTCAAACGGTAAAGAGGCCCTGGATAAATTTGGGACAACAAACTACGATCTTGTCCTTATGGATATTCAGATGCCAATAATGAGCGGACTTTTAGCAGCCGAGAAGATACGCGCTCTTGAATCTTCAACAAATACTCATGTACCGATAATTGCCATCACTGCAAACGCTATGATCGGAGATAAAGAAAAATGCATGTCGGCCGGGATAGATGACTATATAAGCAAACCTTTCCAGCCAAAAGCCCTGATAGAAAAGATTAAACAGAATATTTAGTTTTCCCCTGATAAAGGTTTGAATCCAATAACCATGATATCGTCGACCTGGGCATTATTACCCATCCATGTCCTGATATTCTCCTCCAGAATTGCTTTCTGATCATCAACCGTGAACCGGTGAATGGTCAGGAGCAGGTATCTGAACCGGCGGTACATAAACTTTTTATTTTCTGACCCTCCGAACTGATCAACATATCCGTCAGAAAAAAAATAGAAAATATCATCCTCCTGCAGATCAAGTTCGTGATTGGTATAAGGTTTATCTTCCGGGTTCATTCCAATAATAATCTTATCGCCTTTTGTCTCAATAAGATTATTATCACGAAACAGGTACAGCGGAAAAAATGCGCCTGAATAATTGAGCTTTTTTCTTTTCTTTTCAATCACACAAAGCCCCACATCCATTCCGTCCTTTATTATAGTACCGATATTTTTCTCCCTGCTGAATGTTTTTTCCAGTCCTTTATTGAGGATTGACAATATCTTTGAAGGATCTTCAATGTTATCTTCATTAATCGTCTTTTCAATAATCTCGATGCCAATCATCGACATAAGAGCTCCAGGTACACCATGTCCTGTGCAATCGGCTGCTACTATAAAAACCTTATCGTTTTTTTCACCTATCCAATAGAAATCGCCACTTACAATATCTTTGGGCTTCAAGAAGATAAATGAGTCTTTAAAATGTTTTCTGAAGTATGTCTCTGATGGTAAACGGGCTTCCTGGATTCTCTGGGCATAAACAAGGCTGTCGGTTATGCTCTTTTCTCTCATCTCCAACTCCGACTTTTGTTTTTCTATCAGATCAAGTGCATGTTCTTTTTCTTTTAATAGTTTCTTTGATTTTAACAGGCTTCTTGTCTGCGACATAACAATGACATATACCAACGCAAAAGTAATGATGCCGTATAAGAATAAACGGCATAAAGGAGGCATTGAACTCGCCGTGTTGTTGTTCAACAACCAATTGAACAGCAAGTTATTGTCAATGTCAAAATCATAGCTATATATTAATCCTAACAGTACCATCAGATATTGCAAAAATAGATTAATAATCCATATTTTATTCGACAGATATGAAAAATACAACACATACTGAAGATAATGGCTTAATCATGGTTAGATCCGTGTTTGTAAAAACAATAATTGAAACCAGTCGATTAAGATTAGTTTCCATTGGTTAAGACTTCGGGATAAGGCATAAATTGGTCAAATAATAGTCAAAAAAAGAGGCTGCTCTGAAGGGCAGCCTCTTTATAGAGAGGAAATAAAATTTACTTTTTATAGCCGTAAACAGCCAGATCCCCGAGAGCCTCTTCAATTCTCAGTAACTGATTGTATTTAGCCATTCTGTCGGTTCTGCTTGCCGAACCAGTTTTGATCTGACCTGAATTAGTTGCAACAGCTATATCAGCAATTGTAGTATCTTCAGTCTCGCCTGATCTGTGCGATGTAACAGATGTGTAACCTGCCCTGTGAGCCATCTCTATGGCGTTAAGTGTTTCAGTAAGGGTACCAATCTGGTTTACCTTGATAAGGATTGAGTTTGCACAACCCATCTCTATACCTTTCTTAAGGTATTCTACATTTGTAACAAACAGGTCATCACCTACCAGCTGAACTTTCTTTCCTAACCTGTCAGTCAACATCTTCCATCCTTCCCAATCGTTTTCGGCCATGCCATCTTCAACTGAATCAATAGGATATTTTGTTATCAGCTGTTCAATATAGTCGACCTGTTCTTTTGAAGTCTTTCTTGCGCCTTTAGGACCTTCAAATTTTGAATAGTTGTACATTCCTTCAATATAAAACTCTGAAGCTGCGCAATCGAGTCCTATTGTAACATCAGCACCCGGCTTGTAACCTGCCTCTGTTATGGCTTTAATAACTGTTTCAAGTGCATCTTCTGTTCCATCAAATTTAGGAGCGAAACCTCCCTCATCACCCACTGCAGTGCTTAATCCGCGTCCTTTAAGAACTTTTTTCAGTGAATGGAACACTTCAGCCCCCATTCGCAGACCTTCTTTAAAAGAAGCAGCGCCAACAGGTCTGATCATAAACTCCTGAAATGCTATAGGAGCATCAGAGTGTGATCCGCCGTTTATGATGTTCATCATAGGAACCGGAAGGGTAACTGCATTGGCACCTCCTATATAACGGTATAATGGTAATCCATGGTATTGGGCAGCAGCTTTGGCAACTGCCAGAGAAACGCCAAGAATTGCATTTGCCCCGAGGCTGCTTTTAGTTTTTGTACCGTCGAGGTCGATCATTTTTTTATCAATTCCGGCCTGATCAGTTACATCCATTCCCATTATCTCATCAGCGATAACATTATTTACATTGTGTACGGCTTTGAGAACGCCTTTTCCAAGGTAACGGCTTTTATCGCCGTCTCTGAGTTCAAGTGCTTCATTTTCACCTGTCGATGCGCCCGATGGTACAGCTGCTCTGCCAAAGAAACCGCTCGCCGTTGTAACATCAACTTCAATTGTCGGATTGCCGCGGGAATCAAGAATCTCACGTGCATGTACACTAACTATCTGACTCATAACATTTTATTTTAATATTAAACAATAATGCAATATACGAAAAAAAGGGATAATGTACTTAACTGCTTATCCCTTTCCTTTCAAATATTTCCTTTAAATGATATTATTCTTTAGCTGGCTCTCCTTCAGGTGTTTCAGTTATCTCTTCCACTGTTTCACCTTTTTCGGCAACGACAGCATCTTCTTTCTTCTTTGAAGATCTTCTTCTTCTTGTTGCCTTTGTTTTCACAGCCTCACCGCCAAGTCTTGCTTCATTGAAATCGACAAGTTCCATAATACACATTTCTGCGTTATCACCTATTCTGTTGCCGATTTTTAATATGCGTGTGTATCCGCCCGGGCGTTCACCTACTTTGGGAGATATCACCCTGAATAATTCAGTTACAGCTTCTTTATCATTAAGAGAGCTGAACACTACTCTTCTTGAGTGTGTTGAATCTTCTTTCGATTTAGTAATCAGAGGTTCAACAAAGGTGCGAAGCGCTTTAGCTTTAGCTGTGGTAGTTGTAATCCTTTTATGAAGGATAAGTGATGCAGCCATATTGGCAATCATCGCATGCCTGTGTGAACTTGTTCTTCCTAAATGGTTAATAACGTTTGAATGTCGCATTTCTCTATTTCCTTAACCAGTTTTCAAATTAATCTTTCTCTAATTTATATTTGCTTACATCCATACCAAATGAAAGGCTCATGGATTCGAGCAACTCATCAAGCTCGGTAAGTGATTTTTTTCCAAAGTTTCTAAATTTCAGAAGGTCATTCTTATTAAACTTGACCAAGTCACCAAGCGTTTCAACTTCTGCAGCCTTAAGGCAGTTAAGAGCTCTGACAGAAAGGTCGAGATCGACCAGTTTAGTCTTAAGCAACTGTCTCATATGCAATACTTCCTCATCAAACTCTTCATTTGCCATTTTGTCGTCCGAATCGAGAGTAATCTTTTCATCGGAGAATAGCATAAAATGATATATGAGAATTTTAGCAGCTTCTTTAAGAGCGTCTTTTGGATGGATTGAACCGTCAGTTTCAATCTCTAAAAGGAGCTTTTCATAATCGGTTTTTTGTTCAACACGGTAGTTCTCAACCGCATATTTCACATTCCTGATAGGAGTAAAAATCGAATCAATAGCAATAATTCCAAATTCAGCATCAACCGGTTCGTTTTCTTCAGCAGGTATATATCCTCTACCTTTATTGATAGTAAGTTCTACCTGTAATTTAACGTCGGGTTCCATTCTGAAGATGACCAATTCGGGGTTAAGAACCTCAAAATTGCTTAAAGCGCCGTTAAGATCTTCTGCTTTAAATACATCCTGACCACCAACCTTTAATGTGACTTTTTCATGGTCAACATTGTCAACGGTTCTCTTAAAACGCACCTGTTTCAAGTTCAGTATTATTTCGGTAACGTCTTCCATCACACCGGTTATGGTAGAGAATTCATGATCGACACCTTCAATCTTAACCGATGTTATTGCGAAACCTTCCAAGGAAGAGAGAAGTATTCTTCTCAATGCATTGCCGACAGTAATGCCATAACCAGGTTCAAGTGGACGAAACTCGAATTTTCCGCGTTTGTCGTCCGCTTCCAGCATTATTACTTTATCAGGCTTCTGGAATGATAAAATGGCCATAGAATTTATCTTATATTATTATTTTGAATACAATTCAACTATCAGTTGTTCCTTAATATCTTCAGGAATATCAGTACGTTCAGGTACGTTCATAAATTTACCTGCCATTTGAGTATCATCCCATTCCAGCCAGGAAAGTTTTGTATACTTTCTTGAAGTCAGTGAATCAACAATTGTTTCAAGCGATTTTGATTTTTCGCGAACTCCAATTATATCACCAGGTTTTATCATGAATGATGGAACATTTACAACAGAACCATTTACAGTAATATGTCGGTGCGAAACAAGCTGTCGTGCACTTGCTCTTGTAGGAGCAACTCCCAACCTGTAAACCACATTATCGAGACGCGATTCAAGTAACTGAAGGAGTACTTCACCGGTAACGCCTTTACTTCTTGAAGCTTTTTCAAAAGTATTTCTAAACTGACGCTCAAGTATACCATAGGTGTATTTTGCTTTCTGTTTTTCCCTAAGCTGAACGCCATATTCAGAATTTTTCTTTCTCTTCTTATTCATCCCATGCTGTCCCGGAGGGAAATTTTTTCTTTCCAGATGCTTATCGGGGCCAAAAATAGGCTCTCCGAATTTCCTTGCTATTCTTGTTTTTGGGCCAGTATATCTTGCCATTGTACTAAAAATTTATATCTTAAAAAAAATCAATTCCACAACATAATAAATTATACTCTTCTTCTTCCGGGAGCACGGCATCCGTTATGAGGCATAGGTGTTACATCAACTATTTCAGTAACTTCAATGCCTACATTGCTTATTGATCTAATAGCCGATTCACGACCTGAACCCGGACCTTTTACAAATACCTTAACTTTTCTTAATCCCAGATCATAAGCCACTTTACCACATTCCTCAGATGCCATTTGAGCTGCGTAAGGAGTATTTTTCTTTGAACCTTTGAATCCCATCTTCCCTGCTGATGCCCATGATATCACCTGACCAGAATTGTTAGTCAGAGTAACAATAATATTATTAAATGATGAATGAACATGCGCCTGGCCTGAAGGTTCAACCTTTACGACCCTCTTTTTTAATGCTCCAGTCTTCTTTGCCATAATCTAATTATTTAGTAGCTTTTTTCTTGTTTGCAACTGTTTTCTTTCTCCCTTTTCGGGTTCTGGCGTTATTCTTCGTGCTCTGCCCTCTGACAGGAAGACCTAATCTGTGACGAACACCGCGATAACATCCTATATCCATAAGCCGTTTGATGTTCAACTGCGTTTCTGAACGCAATTCACCTTCAAGCTTATAATTTTCATTCAGAATTCTCCTTATGGAGTTGATCTGTTCATCATTCCATTCCTCGACTTTAGCATTTCTGTCAACGCCAGCTTCATCGAGTACTTTCTGAGCAGTGCTCCTGCCTACCCCATAAATGTAAGTCAGACCGACTTCGCCTCTTTTATTTCTTGGTAAATCTACACCAACAATACGTGCCATATAAAACTTTTCTTAATGAGTTGCAAAATTAAACAAATTATCCCTGTCTCTGTTTGAACTTGGGATTTTTCTTATTAATAACGTAAATCCGTCCTTTCCTTCTGACGATTTTACAGTCAGCGCTGCGCTTCTTTACAGATGATCTTACTTTCATGATCTTAATATTTCTTATTTATATCTGAATGTTATTCTTCCTTTAGTTAAATCATATGGTGACATTTCTACTTTCACTCTATCTCCAGGCAAGATTTTAATATAGTGCATTCTCATTTTCCCCGAAATATGTGCTGTTATCACATGTCCATTTTCGAGTTCCACCCTGAACATTGCATTTGAAAGGGCTTCAATGATGGTGCCGTCTTGCTCAATAGATGATTGTTTAGACATACAATTACATTTTATTTAAAACCTTATCGATAAATTCATAAGTTGTTAGCACATCAGCCTTTCCATTGTCAACAGCCACTGCATATTCAAAATGTGCTGATGGTTTACCATCTATTGTTTTTACACACCAACCGTCTCTCATTTGTACTGTCTCTTTCTTTCCTAAGTTTACCATCGGTTCGACACAGATAACAAGTCCTTTTTTCAGTTTCGTTCCGGTGCCCTTTTTACCATAGTTTGGAACTTCAGGTTGTTCGTGCATTTTTCTGCCAATGCCATGACCAACCAATTCCCTTACCACAGTATAACCACCGCTCTCAGCAACTGTCTGGACAGCGTTGGAGATATCTCCTATCCTGTTTCCTGCAACCGCTTCTTTAACGCCGGCCTCGAGAGAAGCCCTTGTAAAATCAAGAAGTCGTTGTACCTCTTCTTTAATCTCCCCTACAGGAAAGGTAAAAGCGCTATCGCCATGCCACCCATTCAATATCACTCCGCAATCGACTGATACTATATCACCTTCTTTAAGAACATAATCGGAAGGGAACCCATGAACTATAGCGTCATTAACAGATGTACAGAGAGTGCTTGGAAAACCACCATATCCTTTAAAACTTGGAACTGCATTATGATCGCGTATAAACTCTTCTGCAATCTTATCAAGATATAAAGTGGTAATCCCGGGTTTTATGTGTAAAGCTATCTCTGCAAGTGTTTTCGACACCAACAGATGGCTTTCTCTTAACAACCCAATCTCTTCATCAGTTTTTAAATACAACATCAAAGAACGTTAAACAAATTATATTGAAGTAACAGCGCCTGATCTACCTTTTACGCGACCTGACTTCATAAGACCGTCGTAATGGCGCATAAGCAAATGACTTTCAATCTGTTGAAGTGTATCAAGTACAACTCCTACAAGAATCAGAAGTGTTGTGCCTCCATAAAATTGTGCAAACTGGGCAGTAATACCAGCTTTTACTGCAAAAGCCGGAAGAATAGCTACGATAGCCAGGAAAATTGAACCGGGAAGTGTGATTCTCGACATAATAGTATCGATAAATTCCACTGTTTTTCTTCCGGGTTTAATACCTGGGATAAATCCACCGTTTTTCTTCATGTCCTCTGCCATTTGCACAGGATTAATGGTAATAGCCGTATAAAAATAGGTAAACAGAATGATTAATATTCCTGTTACCAGGTTATACCAGAATCCGTACATGTTCGAAAAGGCGATGACAAAGCCTGAACCTGAATTTGAGTATCCAGCTATGATCATTGGAAGCATCATAATTGCCTGGGCAAAGATGATAGGCATTACACCGGCAGCATTTACCTTTAGAGGTATATACTGGCGTACGCCGCCATATTGTTTGTTTCCAACGATTCTCCTGGCATACTGAACAGGAACCCTGCGTGTTCCCTGTACAAGTAATATAGTACCTAGAACAACTACGAACATTATTAATAATTCAACTATAAGTGCTATTGCACCACCGGCACCATTCATTCTTGTACCAGCTTCAAAAACAAAGTTTGCCGGCATACGAGCAACGATACCAATCATTATTATAAGTGAGATACCATTTCCTATACCTTTATCGGTAATTCTTTCACCCAGCCACATTACAAACATTGTTCCCGCAGTCAGTATAATAACCGAAGATATAGTAAAGAACGAACCACTAAGTACAAAAGCCGATTCAGGTAATTGTGCGTGCAGGTTAACCAGATAAGTAGGAGCCTGAAGCACCAGAACTGCAATAGTAAGATATCTTGTATACTGATTCATTTTGCGTCTTCCGCTTTCACCCTCTTTCTGCAACTTCTGGAAGTATGGGAATACTATTCCAAGCAATTGAACAACGATGGATGCCGAGATATAAGGCATTATTCCCAGAGCGAAAACTGAGGCCTGGGAAAAAGCTCCTCCTGAAAACATATCGAGCAGTCCCATAAGACCAGATGATGTCTGGTTTTTGAGTGCTGAAAGTTGAGAGGGGTCAATGCCAGGCAGGGTAATATATTTACCCAATCTGTATAATACAATTATCAAGAAAGTATAGACGAGTCTTGCCCGAAGATCTTCTATCTTAAAGATATTTTTTATAGTCTGAATCAGTCTCATGAAATTACAATTTTACAGCGGTTCCCTTTTTGGCTTCAATTGCTTCTATAGCAGATTTGCTGAATGCATGGGCATGAACTTCCAGTTTTCTTTCAAGAGTCCCTTTCCCAAGTATTTTCACCAAATCATTTTTAGAGACAAATCCGGCTATTACAAGAGTTTCAATGTCAATTTTTTCCAAATTATTGGCTTCTGCAAGAGTCTGAAGAGTACCGATATTGATACCTTTAAATTCCACGCGGTTAACATTTTTGAAACCATATTTTGGAAGGCGTCTTTGAATAGGCATCTGGCCACCTTCAAATCCAATTTTTTTGCTGTATCCGGATCTTGATTTGGCGCCATTATGTCCTCTTGTGGAAGTACCCCCTTTACCGGAGCCTTGTCCGCGACCAAGACGTTTATTCTTTTTAACTGATCCCTTAGCAGGTTTTAAGTTACTCAAATCCATAACT
>Ga0116171_10002965_pt1 | contig 15825 bp, 14 predicted proteins | sample AD_JPNHW2_MetaG_FD_89798 | JGI IMG/M metagenome (GOLD analysis project Ga0116171, IMG submission 89798) | Active sludge microbial communities of municipal wastewater-treating anaerobic digesters from Japan - AD_JPNHW2_MetaG | ecosystem: Engineered > Bioreactor > Anaerobic > Digestate | place...
GAAGGGCGGGCTCTTTGCAATCATCGGGCAAAACGGTAGTGGAAAATCCACCTTGTTGAATATCATGAATGGCTTGATATATCCGGCTTCAGGAAAGATTTTTTTTGACGGGTCAGCCATATGCGAGAAATCACTTCAAAACAAAGATTTTAATAAAAATTTTCGCAGCCGTGTAAGCTATATTTTTCAGAATCCTGACATTCAACTATTTTGCCCGACTGTAATGGATGAACTTTTATTTGGCCCGCTGCAGATGGGAATTCCATACGACATGGCCATTGAACGGGCAAAGCAAACCTTGGATTTTGTTGGCATCACTGAATTAAAAGACCGCCAGGCCTTAATGCTTTCAGGCGGTGAAAAGAAAAAAGTTGCCATAGCCTCGGTACTCACCATGAATCCTGATGCAATTTTAATTGACGAACCTATTGCCGGACTTGATCCAAAGACGCAAACATTTTTTATTGAACTGATCATTGAATTAAATAAAAACGGGAAAACCATCATTTTCAGCACACACCACCTTGACCTGATAGACCACCTGCAACCCACAGTAGCAGTACTTTCAGAAGATCATACGATTCAAAAAACCGCAACTGCTTCTGAAATCCTGAATGATGAAGAGTTTCTGATCAGTGTAAACCTAATACACGAGCATATTCACAAGCATGGCAATGAAGTTCACGGCCACTTTCATTCACATTATGTCTTTCATAAGCATGAATGAGGCTATAACGGGCATTAGGTCTGCTGTATAAATCTTTTCAGGAATTCAAAAGCAGCATAATGATTCTTCTCTGCCTTAGCAGTCAGTTCTTCGATGAACTCAAACTCATAAGCTTTGATATGCAGCACAAAGGTTTCGGGGTGTTTATGATAAATCTTCTGGCATAAATCGAGTACATAAGCAACTGAAACTGCATGCATGGTGAACTCAATTGTGGCATTGTCAGGAACTACTTTTTCAAGTTTATAATCTTCAATATCCGCTACGGAAGCATCCACAAATACCACAACATCATAATCAGCAATGGTGGCGGCATCTTCAACATTCAGCTGATAGTTTGTATCCGTATCAATGTTTTGAATCTTTTCACCGGCAATCCAATCATCAATTAATTCAATGAATCTGGCACCCAGCCCGTCATCCTGCCTGCCGGGGTTGCCATAACCATAAACAAGAATTTTTTTCATAGCGATAAGAAAAAAAGTCCGCCTTTACAGCGGACTTTTAAAATTTAATTAAAAACCAATTATGATCTGTAATGGTCTATTTCATTGCCTTTTGAATCAATCATTTTGATATCAAGTGGCATCCGGCCCAATGCATGCGTTGCACAGCTCAGGCAGGGATCATAAGCCCTGATGGCTATTTCAACGGCATTTTTCATCGGTTCGGTAATAGTTGCCTGGCCGCCCATCATTTTTTTTGCCACAAAATTCACCGATTGGTTCATAGGTTCATTGTTATTTGTGGTTGAAACGATCAGGTTCGCCATCACGATCTGGTCATCATCATTGATCTTATAATGATGGAATAATGTCCCGCGGGGAGCTTCAATCAAGCCAACACCTTCGTGTTGTTTTGTACCTTTGGTAACCAGGTCATTTTTCTGTAAATCCGGATCATTTAATAAATCCTTGATCATTTCAGCTGAGTGCAACAGCTCTATCAGGCGTGCCCAATGGGTATGGAGACAGAAATTATTTGGTTTACCATTGGTATGAGCTTTATAAATTTCAAATTCTTTCTGAGCCAAAGGAGTAGGAATAAAATCGCAGGTATTCAGACGTGCCAGCGGGCCTACGCGGTACCAGCCTTTTTCCTTTCCAAGATGTTTCAGGTACGGGAATTTCATATAACTCCACGAACGGACTTCTTCTTCGATGTAGTTGTAATAATCCTGATAATCCACGTCGTTCAGAATCTTCTTTCCGTCAGCGTCAACAGCTCTCAAAACGCCGTGATACAGATCCATAGCGCCGTCTTTTCTGACGAGGCTGAGGTGGTTTGACGGGAAGAAAGCAAAGTTATCAACGAATTCGCGGTTTTTCATGTAATAGTCTTTGAAAAACTGCACTGCCGAATGTGCCCATTCTATCATTTTATCAATGTTCAGCGGATCAGCGCCTTTTAATAATGTATCACGCTCTTCGATGGACAAGTTTTTGTTTATGCCGCCTGGTATTGCCCCGGTGCCGTGGATTTTCTTACCGGCAGTAACAGCAATGACTTCCTGCCCGTATTTACGCATCAATACGCCTTGTGTTGCCAGTTCAGGGAAATTAATTGCTACACCGATTACATTGCGTATAGCAGGATCAGCGTCATAACCCAAAAGAAAATCAGGGGAAGCTAAGTGGAAAAAATGCAATGCATGTGACTGGAACATTTGTCCGTAATGCATCAATCTTCTCATCTTTTCGCCGGTTGGTGTCAGTCCATGGCCGGTGCCTGCGCCAACGATCACGTCGAGGGCTTTAGCAGCCGCCAGGTGGTGGCTTACAGGACATATACCGCATAAACGCTGAACCAGCACAGGGGCTTCCCAATAGGGACGGCCCTGCACAAAACGCTCAAATCCGCGGAATTCGACAATATGCAAACGTGTCTGAGCCACATTCATATTGTCATCGAGATGAATGGTCACTTTGCCGTGGCCTTCAACCCTTGTTACAGGTTCTATAGTTACTTTTTGTGCCATTATAATATTCTTTTAGATTAATCAAATTTTACTAATTCGTATGGAATGTTAAGGGTATCACCGGTAACCAGGGCTACAACGGCAGTCCAGATCAGGTCGGCACGCGGTGGGCATCCAGGCAGGTAATAATCGATCTTCACGATCTCGTGGCAGGGATATACCTTGTCGAGTATCATCGGAAGTTCTTCGTCATTAGGCATGATCTTCTCGGTATTCATTCCAACTGTGGGGCCGCCAAGATAAGCTTCTTCGAGGCATTCTTTTACAGGTATGCCATTGCGCATAGCCGGCAAACCACCCATGATTGCACATTCACCCAATGAAATGAGGATTTTGCAATGTTTGCGGAATTCTTTCAGTACATGAACATTTTCACTGTTGCAGCAGCCACCTTCAATAATGCCAATGTCGCACTGCTTGGTGAAAGTTTTTATATCATCAACAGGAGATTTGTTGAATTCGACCAGCTCGATAAGTTGTAATATCCTGTCATCAATATCGAGTAATGACATATGGCAGCCAAAACAGCCGGCCAGTGATGTTGTTGCAATAATTGGTTTACTCATATTTCGTTCCTCCTGGTTTTAATGATGATTATTTTCAATGTCGGCACCTATTGGCTTCTTGTCGTATTTACGAGTTCCGATAGGATCTTTAAATCCGATTTCCTTTTTCAGGATACAGCCTACGGGACAAATATCCATGGCTTGCTGTGCCAACTCGTCAGACAGGGTGGCTGCCAGTTTCTTATCAATATTGATCTGGAGTGTTTTTCCCCTGCCTTTGAATGCAAATATGCTGCGCCCTTCGCTATCCTTGATCATGCGGATGCAGCGTTTGCAGAAAATACAACGGTTGCGTTCCAGGTAAATCAACGGAGTGGTGGCATCAACTTCCCTGCGTTCGAAAGCATATGGAAAACGGGGAACCATCATCTGGTATTTATATCCCAGGCCCTGCAGGTCGCAGTTGCCGCTTTTTTCGCAAGACGGGCAAAAATGGTTGCCTTCAACGAAAAGCATTTCAACAATAGCTTTACGGATATCCGTCAATTCGGGGGTATTGTTTTCGATGACCATGCCTTCTTCCACGGGTGTGGTGCAGGCAGCCATCTTACGGCCACTGACGTTGACAGTGCAAATTCTGCACGAACCGGCCGGAACGAGATCTCTCAGGTGACAAAGCACAGGAATATACACGCCATTATCCGTTGCAGCATCAACGATATTCTGGCCTTTCCTCCCCTGGCATTCTTTGCCGTCGATTGTAAATTTTACAGTATCGCTCATATTTTATATTTCCTTATTTTTAATTAATATCTGATGGATTAATTGTGAACTTCAGGATTACGGCCCACTACTTCACATGATTCGAGAACTGACTTCTGCATATCAAATGTGCTTAGGAAATCAACATCTTTCACCCGTGCTTCGTACAATTCCCGGAAATTCCTTATCGTTGTAGCAATCGGGTTGGCAGAAGTCTGGCCAAGACCGCAGCGCGTGGTTTTACGGATGATCTCACTCCAGGCAGCCATGTCGTCAATATCTTTCTTTATACCATGGCCTTCAACAACTTTTTCAATTGCATTTTTCAGGATCATGTTGAATGAACGGCAGGTAACACATGAGCCACACGACTCGTCGGCAAAGAATTCCATAAAATTCAGTACTACGTCCTTAAGCAAGTCGCGTTTTTTGCCGATCACGATCATAGAACCACCTGTTGGCAGGTCTTCCAAAGCAATCTTACGGTCGAACTGGCTTGGTGGCAGGCAGATACCCGATGGCCCTGCAACCTGAACAGCCTGTACATCTTCTGCTCCAACCATTTCAAGCATTTCTTTTATGCTCATTCCCCATGCTATTTCATAAATTCCCGGGGTTTTACAATCGCCGGAGATGCTCAGTACTTTTGTTCCTGATGAATCATCTGTGCCGAGAGCTTTATGCCATGCAGCACCTTTGTCGAGTATGCGTGATGCCGAACAGAAAGTTTCAACATTATTTACGATGGTAGGTTTGCTATTATAACCTTTTTGTGCCGGAAACGGCGGACGGTTGCGCGGTTCGCCGCGTTTGCCTTCGCAAGACTCTATCAGTCCGGATTCTTCGCCGCATACATATGCGCCGGCACCAAGCTGTATCCTGATATCAAAATCAAAACCTTTACCCAGTATATTTTTTCCTAACAGATTTTTGGTACGCATTTCCTGCAACATGTTGTTGAGGAATGCTTTTAAATATGTATATTCTTTTCTGAGGTATAAAATACCTTCTTTTGCACCAATGGCATATCCGCCAATGGCCATCCCTTCAAAAACCATGTATGAACGTTCGGTAAGAAGAACGCGGTCTTTAAATGTTCCCGGTTCGCCTTCATCAGCATTGCAGAGCACATATTTATCGCCGGTTTCACGTGAGCAAAAATCCCACTTTAATCCCGTAGGGAAACCTGCACCGCCGCGGCCTCTTAAATTTGATTCCTTAATCTCGGCAATAACTTCCCTTGGCTGCATTCCAAGTGCCTTTGTCAAACCTGCACCTGATGTATATGCTTCCAAAACTACAGGCCCGGCTTTTCTGATGTTGTTTTTTACCATGGCTTTAACAAGCGGGTTGGCATTGTTTCCATCACCTAACTCATTAACCATATCAGCGACAGCTTTTCCGGCTTTAATATCGCTAACAATTTTCTTTACCTTGTCGCGTGTAAGGCTGGTAAAAACTACGTTGTTGATGAGAGCAGCAGGTTCCTGGTCGCTCATGCCGATGCAGGCGGTATAGTGCAGGCTGGCAATGTCATCTTTAGTTCTTTCGCCAAACTTAACACCAAGCTGTTTTTCAAATTCATCGGCAACATCTGCCATGCCCATCATGCAGGATACCACGCTGTTATTCAAATAAACAGCATATTTACCTACCGGCTGGCAGGTGAAAAAATGGTAAAATGAACGGGTCTGAACCACGTCAACTTCAGAAATATGAAGTTGTTCAGCAATCACTGCCACGGCCTCATGAGATACACTGCCAAATTCTGCCTGAACATCCGTCAGGATATCCATCAGCCGGCCTGCGTCTTTTCCATAAGCGCCAATAATACTGATAATTTTCTCTTTCATAGATTTATAATATATTTATGTTTTTTGGAATTAAACGACAAATTTAATATTAAGATTAACAATAACAAAAGCAAAATCACAAAAAATGGTAACACCAATTTTATAAATGTAACACTACGATTCAACTAATTGAATATCTATTTATTATAATAAATAAAAGATCGTGATTTAAACCCTTTTTACAAATAAAAATTATCTTAAATTTTAGAAATAATATCAAGTTAAAATGAAAATCTTAACAAGTAGTTTTATTTTTTTTCATAATATTTTTTCTGATATATTAAATTTTATACTTTTGTAACACGATTTTAATTAATGTAACACGTTTTTAAATTAAACGTTCAATATTTTCACTCAAATAAATTTTAGCACAAACCATAAATTCATAATAAAAAATACTTAAAAAATATACAGATTATTAATAACATATAAATTAAAAGAAATGACAGAAGTTCAGGAAATGATTATAAATTTAGCTAATAAACATGGCAGTGGAAGAGAATCATTAATACCAATTTTGCAAGCTATTGTTGAAAAACAAAATTTTCTCTCAGAAGAAGCAATGAATGAAATTGCTGAGCAATTAGATATTTCAGCTGCTCAGGTTTTTGGCACAGCATCGTTTTATTCCTTCCTTGATACAAAACCAAGAGGTAAATATATTATCAGGGTATGCAAATCAATTATTGCTGAAATGAAAGGCAAAAAAGAGATTATTAAAACATTGGAAAACTCGTTAAAAATTAAGGTTGGACAAACCACTTCGGATAAAATGTTTTCTCTTCTCGAAACTAATGATATTGGATGGAGTGATCAAGAGCCTTCCATGCTTATTAATGAAATTCCTTATACCAACCTTACACCAGAAAAGGTTATCACTATAATTAATGAATATCGTTCAAAATAATTTATCAATAGCAACAAAATATGGAATCAAATAATTTAAAAAAAACGGATATAATATTTGGTTTGTGTAATTGCACTTCAAATAAAAAATACCCGGTACTGGCAGAAGTAATACAGAAAACGCCTAATGATATTATTACTGAAATCATTGATTCAGGGCTTAAAGGCCGAGGTGGCGCCGGTTTTCCTACCGGGTTAAAGTGGAAATTCGCAGCAGCAGGAAACAATCCCGAAAAATACGTTATTTGCAATGCAGATGAAGGCGAACCCGGAACGTTCAAAGACAGGGAAATTCTTTTAAAAGTCGCAGGGAAAGTTTTTGCCGGAATGGCTATTTGTGGTTATTGTATAAATGCAAGCAAGGGATACATTTATTTAAGAGGCGAATATAAATTTATGCTTCCCGGGCTAAATAAAGCCCTTTTAGAATTTCATGAAATTATTAAAGAACTCGGATATAATTTCACTATTAAAATATTGCTCGGGAGCGGAGCCTATATATGTGGCGAAGAGACATCGTTAATGGAATCAATGGAAGGCAAAAGAGGAGAGCCTCGCAACAAACCGCCTTTTCCGGTTGCTGAAGGGTTTAACAACTTGCCCACGGTAATTAACAATGTAGAAACATTTGTGAATGTTACAATGATTCAAAAATACGGTGTCGAAGAATTTAAAAAACTGGGAACCCAAGATTCAAGAGGCTCAAAAGTATTTTCGATTTCCGGCGACACTCCTAATTCAGGCGTATATGAACTAGAACTAGGTATGAAACTTTCCGATTTCGTTGAAGAATATGGCGATGGCGACACAAAAGCTGTTCAGGTCGGCGGCGCTTCGGGATTTTGTGTCCCGAGAAAAAAATTCGATGAAACTATAATCGGATTCGAAGGTGTTCCGACAGGCGGATCAATGATGTTGTTCAATAGCTCTCGTTCAATGTATAATGTTCTTTCAAATTATCTTGATTTCTTTGCTGAAGAGTCGTGCGGTCAATGCACGCCGTGCAGAGTCGGTTGCCAACAATTGGTTCAGGGAATTAAAGCAGTAAAAAAAGGAGTGAAAGATGAAGAATATCTTGACACGCTTCTTAAACTCTCGGAGTCGATAAAAATAACTGCAAAATGCGGTTTGGGCCAATCCGTGGCTAATTCTTTTTTCTCTATTGTTACTAACTTTAAAGAAGAAATGATTTATTAATAATTATTTTTTAACACTGTAAAATCTATAAAAATGGAAAAAATGATAAATTTAAAAATAGATAATATTGATGTAAGTGTAGAAAGCGGAACAACTATTCTGAATGCAGCCAAAAAACTTAATATCAAAATTCCCACACTTTGTTACCACCCCGATTTACGCATTGCCGGAAATTGTCGTATATGCGTGGTTGAGCAGAAAGGTGCAAGAACATTAACCGTGTCATGTGCGACGCCCGTTGCAGAAGGAATGACTATCCATACAAATACGTTAAAAGTAAGAACGGCGAGAAAACATATCATAGAACTGCTGTTATCAGAGCACAATTCAGAATGTACAAAGTGTTACAAAAACGGGAATTGTGAATTACAGACAATTGCTGCTGAATATAAAATTACAAATGAAAATTTTATCGACTTGGTCCCTTTGCATAATTATACTATTGAACATTATTCGCCTTCAATTATTAAAGATGATAGTAAATGTATCAGGTGCCAACGCTGTGTAAGAACATGCGAGGAACTTCAATCTGTGAGTGCACTATGTGTAGCATACAAAGGAGATCACATGAAAATTTCTACTTTTCTTGAAAAAAGCATGCTTGACGTGGTATGCACAAATTGCGGGCAATGTGTCAATCGTTGCCCTGTAGGCGCTTTAGTTGAAAAGAATCATATTGAAGAAGTTTGGAATGCCATCTACGATCCTGAAAAACATGTAGTTGTTCAAACTGCTCCGGCAGTACGAGTGGCACTGGGAGAAGATCTGGATATGGAACCAGGAACAATTGTTACCGGTAAAATGATTTCTGCATTAAAAAAGCTCGGTATTGATTCTGTTCTTGACACTGATTTTTCTGCCGATTTAACCATTATGGAAGAAGGAACAGAGCTACTGACAAGATTAAAAAAAGCATTGGTTGATAAAGACAATACCGTTGCCTTACCAATGATGACTTCATGTTCTCCGGGGTGGATTAAATTTATCGAGCACCAATTTCCTGAATTGTTGCCAAATCTTTCAACATGCAAATCGCCTCAGCAAATGTTCGGAGCTTTAGCTAAAACATATTACGCTAAAAAAAGAAATATTAATCCGGCTAAAGTGGTATCAATTTCCATTATGCCTTGTACTGCTAAGAAATTTGAAGCAGACCGGCCTGAAATGCGCTCCAGTGGATATAAAGATGTTGATTACGTTCTTACAACCAGAGAGCTTGCCATCATGATCAAACAGGCAGGTATTGATTTTAAAACCTTATCGGAAGAAAAGTTTGACAGCATCATGGGTACATCAACTGGCGCTGCTGTTATTTTTGGCGCTTCGGGTGGTGTAATGGAAGCCGCGCTACGTACAGTTTATGAATTGATTACAGGAATAGAAATACCATTTGAAAATTTAAATATTACACCAGTAAGAGGCATGGATGGAGTAAAAGAAGCCTCATTAAAAATTGAGGGGACTTTGCCGGAATGGAATTTTTTAGAGGGAGTAACCGTAAATACTGCAATAGCGCATGGCTTGGTAAATGCCAAGAAAGTGATGAAAAATGTTGCATCTGGAAAAGCAAACTATCATTTCATTGAAATTATGGCTTGCCCTGGCGGATGCCTTGGTGGTGGTGGCCAACCAATTCCAACCGACTCAGATATTCGCATGAAACGTAACCGTGCAATTTATCAGGAAGATACAGGAATGAAACTCCGAAAATCCCACGAAAATCCGGAAGTAATCCAGATTTATAATGAGTTTCTTGAAAAACCTCTCAGTCATAAATCACATGAATTGCTTCACACCACTTATATTAGTAGGAAAAACTAAAATAATGTATTATGGCCATAATTGCACAAATAATCCCTATAATTATTTACTGTCAAATGCCATAAATTATTTATTCTTTTTGTTCCGCTTTCGTGGTAATACGGGATTTATTCTTTCTCGGAAGTTTTAAAACCTATTCTTTTTCGGTTGTACTGCTCTAACTGCTGTTGTTTGGCTTTTTCAAACTGTTTCAGGTATTCAAAAATCAACATGATGTTATTGTCTTGTTCTACCTGTTTGCGTTCAACCTGATTCAGTCTGTTCATTATATCTTTATGGGCCATCATTAATTCTCTTATCCCGACATAAACCCGCATTATCTGTATGTTTACCTTAATAGCTCTGTCTGAGTTTAGAACACTTGATAACATTAATATTCCATGTTCAGTAAATACATTGGGAAGTTTACGACGACCGCCCCAACCGGATGAAGTCGCATTTTGTGATTTCAAGATTTTCCATTCTTCTTCAGTAAGCTGGAACATAAAATCTTCAGGGAACCTGTCTATATTTCTGGTTACAGCTTGGTTTAAAACTCTTGTATCTGCTCCGTACAATTCAGCTAAATCGCTGTCGAGCATTACTTTTAAGTTACGGATATAATAAATTTTGCTCTCTATTTCCTTGGCTGATATAACTAACGATTGACCCATTTTCTTTTTTTTGTAAAATTACAAACTTGATGTCACAATTTGTGATATCAAGTTTATTTTGTAGTATGATATTCGTTTACCGCTATTTTCAATGCTTCCATGCTGCTATGCCTAAACCTCTCGGGGGCATTTATGTCCCACAGGGGTTTGTATATTTACAGAGTAATACTAAAACATGGGATTATTAAACTCTTTAGAGTTTTATTTATGAATACCTGAGGAACAAAAATAGCCGCTGAAGAATGAAAAAAAAGATTCCGCAAGACGTACCGGCTATTACATGCGTTGCAAACCTGCCCGACGCAGGCGGGTGCTCGTGAAACGGGGCTTTCAAATGTTTGATGAATATTGATGTATTAGTTTTCATGTACGCGATGCAATCGCGTACGAACCGGAAATGACAGGAATCAACTAACTTTACTCATCATTTTTAAAATTCCGTCAATAATTGTCAGCGGGTGCGGCGGGCAGCCGGGAATATAAAGGTCGGGTTTGTGCTTTGCAAAAAAGCTGCGATTCAGGGCTTTACTGTCGCTGAAAATACCGCCGCTGATGGCACAGGCCCCCACAGCAATAAGAATCTTTGGATGCGGAACCGCCTCATAAGTATGTTCAAGGGCTTTTACACTGTTTTCGACCAATGGTCCTGTCACTACCACCCCATCAGCATGGCGCGGTGAGGCTACAAACTCAACACCATAGCGGCTCATATCAAAATTCACATTGTCGGCGGCATTCAGCTCCAGCTCGCAGCCGTTACAACTGCCGTCGGAAACCAGGCGCAGCTTTAATGAGCTCCCGAATACCCGCTTTATCTCTTTACGGACAAAGTTGGGGTTGAAGCTGATCGCTGACGTTTCGGAGGTTACCATCAGCAGGCTGGTATCATTAGAGGCAATCTTATAATGATTACTAAAAGTAATTATATGTTCAGGGCAGATGATACATTCCCTGCAGAATACGCAACGCCCCAGGTCAATGCTAACCGGTTCTTTATTGATGGCCTGCACCGGGCACATATCCATACAATCGCTGCAACCAGCCTTACACGGGTTCGCTGAAATCACGGGCATTCCCGTATGTATATCCGGAAGGTTTACGTTCTGCAGATCACGTATGAATTGCTTTCCCTGGTGTTTTACTATTTTTACTGTCCGTATCATGTAATGATGTTATAAGTCATAACCGCAGTATGACAGGTTAAAACTCTTGTTGCAGACCGGGAAATCCGAAATATCGTTGTTGCGGACTGCCAGAGCCAGGGCAAACCAATTATGCAGCGACGGGTCCTTAATCTTGTAATGCATCAGTTTCCCGGCATCGTCTGTTATGGCACAATGACATATTTCGCCCCGCCAGCCTTCGGTAAGCGAAACCACAAACATGCTTGGATTCAGTGATACAGACTGTATTTTATTATTACTCTGGTCAGCCTTGTAATGTCCGAGCATCTTCCTGATATAATCAAGCGATTGCATGATCTCCATGTCGCGCAGCAATGCCCGTGCTTTCACGTCGCCGCTTTCGAGAACCACAGGCTTGTGATCCAGTAATTTATAGTATGAGTATGGATGCGACTGCCTTAAATCCCTTGCTATTCCGGTTGTACGCGCCGCCATACCCACGGTGCCGATCAGGCGGCTTTGCTCGCGGCTGACATAGCCTGTACTGTCGAAACGTGCCAGCACACTGGGCATATCAAACATTTTGTTAACAACTTCGGTGTACCGCTTTTCGTAAGCATCCAGGTTCTGCCTGATCCTGGTGATAAGTTCATCATTCAGCGGATAAGGCTCATATCCGCAACGGATAAGCTTACGCGCAAAACGGTTTCCGCACCAGATCATAAAGGTATTGATGATGATCGTCCGCAATCCTTGCAGCACAGCGCTTCCAAGCTGATAAGCCACATCGGTGCATAAAGCAGAAAGATCGGCTGTATGCATGGCCATGCGCTCAAGCTCCGATGCAATAGTCCTTGCAATTTGCGTATTCTCCGGAACCGTCATTCCTGCCAAAGCCTCCATGGCATGCACAAAAGCTGTATTATGGCCTGCCACAGTGTCCCCTGCAATGCTTTCCGCAAGTATAGTCTGTTCCAATATCCTTTGTTTCTTCAGCATCAGGCTTTCCACGCCACGGTGCTGGTAGCCCAGGTGAATCTCAAGGTGCAAGACTTTTTCGCCGTTACAGATAAAGCGGAAATGTCCCGGTTCAATGATCCCGGCATGTATTGGCCCTACTCCCACCTCATGCAGCTCATGGCTTTCCATACCATAAAAAGGATAATTGCCAATATGAGATGCATCATCTTTTTTATCAAAAGGAAAGCGGACGGGCTTCAGCCAGGGGTGCCCTTCAAAACCAACTCCGTATTGCTCATGAATCTCACGCTCAAAGACGTGCATACCATAATACTTCGCCGTCAGGGATTTCAGAGCTGTCAGATCATTGCTGTTTTTTACGAAAGAACCGGCAACTATTTTTTTCTCATGGTCATCGGCTATACAACAAACGAACTTCAACCCACCAGGCACCGGAAATGCATAATAATTAAGGCAATGGCACTGATCCTTTTTCAGCAGGCTCAACACTTCTTCGCAGAAAATGTCATAGCTGAGCTCAGGAAGCTGCTGTACAGGGATAGCCGAATTATTTTCCAACACCTTGAAATTCATTACTGTATTTTTATTGCAATTGCATTAACATTCATGTTACGATTTATTTAGGTAAGGCCGCAACAGCATCGCTGATCATATTCAGCAGGAAAGGTGGCGGATAAATACTGATGGCCAGTGTCAGCAGCAGCAGAAGCATTTGCGGCACACTTTCCCACTTGCTGATGCGCTCTCCGTTTGAAATGACTTCCGGTTCCACCGGCCCGAAGAGTGTCTTGAAAAAATATTTGGCCAGGGTATAGATAATAAAGCACAGCAGCAACATCACCGCGACAGCGGCCACTGTATAACCGCCTGTAAACATCGATGAAAAGATCATAAATTCCGTAAAAAACAATCCTGAGGGCGGAATGCCAGACAATATGATGAATGCAAAGATCATCACCAAACCACCGATTGGGTTGACCTTAAAATAACGCCCGATGAAGAATACTTTTTTTGTTTTATAGTAGCGTATGATTTGCGCCATCTGGTAAAATATCCCTGACTTGACAAACGTATGGATTACCAGGTGCAGGATGGCCGCAAACCAGGCAATACCTCCAACAGCCATGGCCACCGCCACAATGCCCATATTCTCGATGCTGGAATAGGCGATCAGCCTTTTGAAGTTCTTAACCTTTACGAGGTAAATGGCGGCAAACAATACCGACAGGAACCCAAGAATGAGCATCACATGGCTCATCCAGCCGGCAATGGCAGTGGGCGACAACAACGTATAAAAACGGAATATGGCCACAAACCCTACATTCATGAGTGAGGTAGATACCATGGCGCTGACCGGGCTGGGCGCCACCGAATGAGCATCGATGCACACCGTATGCAGCGGGAAAATACCCATTTTGACGCTAAAGCCGATCACGATGAGAATAAAAGCAAGCTGAAGCATCATTTTATTGCCGGCACTCACCAAAGCCTGCGTCAAACCCGAAAAGGTGAATACGGCAGTGCCAGAACCACTTATGCTGAGGTCGAGCAGCAATATCCCGATAAAGGAAAACGAAAGCCCCAGGGTAGAAATAAATATGTATTTCCACGTAGCTTCAATGGCTTCGGGTGTACGCTCATGATAGATCAGCAGGGCAATGGAAAGCGTGGTGGCTTCTGCAAAAACCCACATCATTCCGATATGATCCGAGATAAAAACCCCTGTCATACTGGCAATAAATATCACCATAGAAGAAAAATAGTAGGAACGATGTGCAATAGTATCGCCACGTTTTGTCAGATATACAAAGCTCTGGATGATGGTGGTTACAGAGATTATCGAAAGCAGTGTCAGGAAGATCATCGCGAGGGCATCGGCCCGGAAATACCCGGAAAAACCAATGTCGCCTCCGGTGAGCAGGACTACATTCAGCCAAACCTGCAGCATGACAAAAACAGACATCCCCAGATACTGAAAAAGCCTGTTCTTCAGCAAGCCTGTCAAAGCTGCAATGGCAACGGCCGATATGAAATATATCAGTATCATCAGTCTTTCAGTTTACTAAGTGACGAAATTTCAAATTCTTTGGATATATGCCTGATACGGCTCATAAAAAATCCGAATAACAATACGCTGACAAGAATATCAAGCAATATTCCGGCATTGACCATCATCGGCATCTCGCTGCCCACCGAAAAGGACAATAACACGATTCCATTCTCCAGGATGACATACCCGATGATATGTGTAAGGATCTTTTTTCGGCTGACCATCAGGAATAAGCCTGTTAAGATGGCGGAAAAGGCTACGGTAAAATAGATCACATTATAAAAATCCTGCTGCAGCGAAAACGTCAGTACAAAGCTCAGCACGATCAGCACGGAAACAATGATCAGCGAATTTACACCGGAAATGAAAGGCTCCACCTCACGTTTGATATTGTTGAGCCGTATGGTCCTTTTAAGAAAATAGGGAACCAATACCGCTTTGAACACAAATGTCTCGACGAGGATCACAATAAGGTTGACCACATTCATCTCGCGGAGTTCTATAAGTGCCACACCGAACAGCAGCACTCCCTGCACCCTCAGCAGGGTGATCAGCGTGAACATCCTGCCGGAAATGGCCGCGTAAAACAGCGTGATGATAAATATGATGATCAACAGTGTAGCCATTTCTAAAATTGTTTGGTAAGTATTAATAGTATGCTGAAAAAGATCAGCACAGCAATAGGTGTAAGTGTGAGTATCGCCTGATTATTATTTCTCAGGCGATGCCTGGCCCTGAACGACTCGAGCATCCCGACAACAACAGCAAAGGCTGTTTGAATGGCAACAAAAATTAAAACAGCAAAGTACCAGGGCATTTCAGGGGTAATAAAAAAGTTCGCCATGAGGTTGCCAAAAACAGCAAATTTCATGGCCGAAGCAAACTGAATAATACCAAGGTCGAAGCCGCTGTTGTCGAGCACCATCACTTCATGAATCATGGTAAGCTCCAGGTGTGTCTTCGGGTCGTCGTAAGGCATACGGCTGTTCTCAATCATCGCGATCTGCAACAGCACATAAACAGCAAGTATTCCGGTAAATATGGTCAGGTATGAGTTAAAATACAAGGCATTATAAATACTATAAAAAGAAGTATGCCCCGTGTACATGGCAAACGACGCCATCAGCACAAAGAATGCCGGTTCAATCAGCATGGAATACAAGGCTTCGCGGCTGGCGCCCATGCCCTCGAAGCTGCTTCCTGTGTCCAGCGCCCCGATGATCATAAAGAACTTGCCGATGGTAAGAACATAGGCAAAGAAAATAAA
>Ga0116171_10002966_pt1 | contig 15822 bp, 15 predicted proteins | sample AD_JPNHW2_MetaG_FD_89798 | JGI IMG/M metagenome (GOLD analysis project Ga0116171, IMG submission 89798) | Active sludge microbial communities of municipal wastewater-treating anaerobic digesters from Japan - AD_JPNHW2_MetaG | ecosystem: Engineered > Bioreactor > Anaerobic > Digestate | place...
AACGGTTTCCGCGCTGCTTCCAGTGTGAATCTCGTAGACCCAGCCCTCGACGTGCCGCTCCATCCGCAGCCGCCCGATGACCCAGCCGGCGAGAATGGAGATCGCCAGGCCCGTCCCCATGTAGAGCGTCGCCACCTTCCAGCCGAAGAGGGAGTAGAGCAGCACCAGCGCGATTTCGTTGACCATGGGCGCCGAAATGAGGAACGAGAAGGTCACACCAAGGGGCACGCCGGTCGTCACGAAGCCGATGAACAGCGGCACCGCCGAGCACGAGCAGAACGGTGTCACTACCCCGAGCAGCGCCGCGAGGACGTTGCCCACGGCCTCGCGTTGGCCGGCGAGGATACGCCGCGTGCGCTCCGCGGTGAAGAACGAGCGCACGATGCCGACGCCGAAGACCACGACAGCGAGCAGGAGGAGCACCTTCGGCGCCTCGAAGAGGAAGAACTCCACCGCCGCCGCGAGCGCGGTGCCGGGTGTGAGGCGGAGCAGCCCGTGCGTCACGGCCTTCGCGGCAGCTCCGAGGGAGAGGTAGACCGCGAGCCATACCCCCGCGCCGAGGATTGCGAGCAGAATGGTATTCCCCAGCCCGCCGTGGCGCTGGGGTGCGGGGCGACGATCGACGGGAGCAGCGCAGGCACACGGCTCGCTCGGCGTCACGGCGGCGCAGCAGCTCGGTGCCACCACGTTTTCACTGGCGTCGCGAACCCGTGGGACAACCGGGAGGGTGTTCATCGTCGTGCATTGCCTGGGATGGGTTGCACGCCAGCGAAGTAGCGCCGCTGGAAGTAGAGCGCGACGTTGACGAGGCCGATGAGCGCGGGCACCTCGACGAGTGGGCCGATCACCGCCGCGAAGGCCGCGCCCGAGTTGATCCCGAACACCGCGACCGCCACCGCAATCGCCAGCTCGAAGTTGTTCGACGCCGCCGTGAACGACAGCGTCGCGGTCTTGCTGTAGTCCGCCCCGACCTTCTTTCCCATCCAGAAGCTGACCAGGAACATGACGGCGAAGTAGATGAGCAGCGGCACCGCGATGCGCAGCACGTCGAGCGGGATACGCACGATCAGCCCGCCCTTCAACGAGAACATCACGACGATTGTGAAGAGCAGTGCAATCAGCGTGATCGGCGAGATTCTCGGGATGAAAACCCGGTGGTACCACTCCTTGCCCTTCGCCTTGACGAGCACGAGGCGCGTCAGCATCCCCGCGATGAATGGGATGCCCAGGTAGATGAAGACGCTCTTCGCGATCTGCCCGATCGTCACCTCGACGATCGCGCCGGTGAGGCCGAACAACGGCGGCAGCTTGGTGATGAAGACCCAGGCGTAGACCGAGTAGAACAGCACCTGGAACACCGAGTTGAAGGCGACCAGACCGGCTGCGTACTCGCTGTCACCCTTCGCGAGCTCGTTCCACACGATGACCATGGCAATGCAGCGCGCGAGGCCGATCATGATCAGCCCGACCATGTACTCCGGGTAGCCGCGCAGGAAGGTGATGGCGAGCGCGAACATGAGGATCGGACCGATCACCCAGTTCTGCACGAGCGAGAGCGTGAGCACCTTCCAGTTGCGGAAGACGTCGCCCATCTCGTCGTAGCGCACCTTGGCGAGCGGGGGGTACATCATGAGGATGAGGCCGATCGCGATGGGAATGTTGGTGGTGCCAACCGAGAAGCGGTTCCAGAACCCCACGACACCCGGGATGAAGAACCCGAGGCCGACACCGATCGCCATCGCGGCGAAGATCCACAGCGTCAGCCAGCGGTCGAGGAAGGAAAGCCTGGAGGCGACGCGCTCGGTCATGGTCGATCCTTGCGCCTCTGGGGCGCCGGTGGGCAGGAGGCGGTGCGCAGCGCCGCCACATCGAACTCCGGCCGACAGATGGTCTCCACCGGCAGGGCGGTGACGCGGGCGACCGCCTCGCAGTCATCGGCGATCCGGGTGTCGGTCGCCAGGGCGGTCCACAGCGCCTGAAGCACCCCCTCGACCCAGTCTTCTGTCTCGATGCGGTAGTGCACCCAGCGTCCCGACTTGCGCTCGGCCACGAGCCCCGCGTCTCTCAGCTCGCCGAGGTGCGCCGACATCGTCGACGGGGCGAGGCCGAGCACGGCGTTGAGCTGGCACACGCACAGCTCGCCGCCGCGGAGCATGGCGAGGATTCGGGATCGCACCGGGTGGGCAAGCGCCTTGTGGATGCGAGCGAGGAGATCCAGTCGAGAGGCTCTCATTTCGTCACCGCCGGAATTGTCGTAGTACTGAAGGTGGTTGTCAAGGTCGCCGGCGCGCCGCGCCGGCGAGGAGGACGGCATGGCCGAGCGCCTTCAGCGACAGCGTGTTCTGGTCCTGTGCACCGGCAACTCGTGCCGCTCACAGATGGCCGAGGGCTGGGTCAACCACCTGCTCGGGGACCGCTGGGAGGCGCACTCAGCCGGAACCTCCCCTGCCAGTGCGGTTCACCCACTCGCTGTGCGGGTGATGGCAGAGGTGGGCATCGACATCGTGGGAGCCGTGCCGAGGTCCGTCAACGCCTTCCTCGACCTGCCCTGGGATCTCGTCGTCACGGTGTGCGACGCGGCGCGGCAGACCTGCCCGCTGTTCCCGAAACCGGTCGAGCAGCTCCACGTCTCGTTCCCTGACCCCGCGCTCGCCGGGGGGACCCAGGACGAGCGGCTCCTCGTCTTTCGTGCCGTGCGAGACGACATCCGCGATCGACTGGTTCCTGCCGTTGCAGCCGGCGCAAGCCATCACTCGAACGGATCAGAGCAGTGGCCGAGCGCCGCGCCTGGTGGATGATCTGGCGGAGCAGCCTCGCGCGCCTTCTGCCACGGCGGGTGCACAAGGGACCCGATCGGCGACGTCCGGGACGGGGGCCCCAACCACTTGTGCGGCGCCTACAAGGCGCGGCTCGAGCCCGCCGAGCTCGGAGGGCTCGAGCCTGGCGGTTCCGGGCCGAGCCAGACTCAAGGCCCGCGCGGAGCGGGCCTTTCCGTTTCTCCGACAGGCTCCTAGGTTGCGACGGTGAGCTCCAGGACGATCTCGAGCTTGAGCACCTTCGAGATCGGACATCCGGCCTTGGCGGCCGCTGCCGCCTCCTCCACCTTGGCCACGTCCGCGCCGCGAGCCCGCACGGTCGTCTTGAGCACGCTCCTGGTCAGGGCGAGGTTTTCGAAGGTGATCGTGCTCGTCGTCTCGATGGCTTCCGGTGTGATCCCCCGTTCACCGAGCTGCGCGCTCAGCGCCATGCTGAAGCAGCTTGCGTGGGCTGCGGCGATGAGCTCTTCGGGGTTGGTGCCGGGGGCGTCCTCGAAGCGCGTGAGGAAGCTGAACGTCTGCGCCTTGATGGCGCCACTCGCGACGCTGAAGGTACCCCGGCCTTCCTTGAGCCCCCCGGTCCATGTCGCATTCGCACTGCGTTTCATCGTGCTCTCCTTTCCGTCATCGAGGCCGGCGCCCGCGTCGTTCGGCGCAGGCGCCGGTGCCTTGCCGCAAGCTATTTCTTGATCTCGCTCGTCGGGATGCCCAAGGCCCTGGCCACGCCCTCGCCGTAGGCCGGGTCGGCCTTCATGCAGTTGCCGATGTGGCGGACCTTGACCTCCCTGGGAGCATCGCCCATGGCGCGTGCCGTGTTCTCGAAGAGCACCTGCTGCTTCTCCGCCGACATCAGACGGAAGAGGCGTCCGGGCTGCGAGTAGTAGTCGTCGTCCTGGCGGTGGTTCCAGTGATCGGCGGCGCCGTCGATCGCAAGCGGCGGTTCGGCGAAGCCCGGCTGCTGCTGCCACTCACCGTAGCTGTTCGGCTCGTAGCCGAGCGTGCTGCCGTGGTTGCCGTCGACCCGCATGGCGCCGTCGCGGTGGTAGCTGTGGAACGGGCAGCGCGACGCGTTCACCGGGATCAGGTGGTGGTTGACGCCGAGGCGGTAGCGCTGGGCGTCGCCGTAGGAGAATAGCCGCCCCTGCAGCATCTTGTCGGGCGAGAAGCCGATCCCGGGCACGATATTGGCCGGGTTGAAGGCGGCCTGCTCGACCTCGGCGAAGTAGTTCTCCGGGTTCCGGTTGAGCTCCATGACGCCGACCTCGACGAGCGGGTAGTCCTTGTGGAACCATACCTTGGTGAGGTCGAACGGGTTGTAGGGGCACTTCGCCGCGTCCGCCTCGGGCATCACCTGGATGAACATCGTCCAACGCGGGAAATCGCCCTTCTCGATGGCGGTGTAGAGATCGCGCTGGTGGCTCTCGCGGTCCTTGCCGACGAGTGCCTCGGCCTCGGCGTCGGTCAGGTTCTTGATCCCTTGCTGGGTGACCAGGTGGATCTTGACCCAGAAGCGCTCGTTGCTGGCGTTGAGGAAGCTGAAGGTGTGGCTGCCGAAGCCGTGCATGTGACGGTACGAGTATGGGATGCCGCGCTCGCTCATGGTGATGGTGACCTGGTGCAGGGCCTCGGGCAAGGAGGTCCAGAAGTCCCAGTTGTTACGGGCGCTGCGCAGGTTGGTGCGCGGGTCGCGTTTGACGGCGTGGTTGAGGTCCGGGAACTTCAGCGGGTCGCGCAGGAAGAAGACCGGCGTGTTGTTGCCGACCAGGTCCCAGTTGCCCTCCTCGGTGTAGAACTTCATCGCGAAGCCACGGATGTCGCGCTCGGCGTCCGCCGCGCCGCGCTCGCCGGCGACGGTGGAGAAACGCACGAAGAGGTCGGTCTTCTTGCCAACCGAGGAGAAAATCCTGGCCTTTGTGTACCTCGTGATGTCGTGGGTCACCGTGAAGGTGCCATACGCTCCCGAGCCCTTGGCGTGCATCCGGCGCTCGGGGATCACCTCACGGTCGAAGTGGGCGAGCTTCTCCAGGAACCAGACGTCCTGCAGGAGAGCCGGCCCGCGCGGCCCGGCGGTCATGATGTTCTGGTTGTCGACGACGGGTGCACCCGCGTTGGTGGTCAGCTTTCTCTTTTCGGCCATTTGATGTTCCTTTCGCCTCGCGGCAGGTTGAGGTTGAAGTGTTCCAACTACTCGGCTTTCTCGTTCGCACAGCTCTCGCAGATGCCCCGGACCTCGACATGTGTGGCGAGGATGCTGCCAAGTCCCTTGACGGCCCTGGGGACGCGAAGCGCGCCCAACTCGGCGCTCGCGAAGTCCCGCGCCAGGCCGCAACGCACGCAGAGGTAGTGGTGGTGTGGCTCGAGGTTGGCATCGAAGCGCATGTTCTCCCGTCGCGGCCCGAGGGTGGTCACGAGCCCAAGGTCGGTGAGGAGCCAGAGCGTCCGGTAGACGGTGTCGAGCGAGACGGTCGGCATCCTCGGCTGGACCGCCTTCAGGATCGCCCTCGCGTCGGGATGCTCGATGCTGGCGGCGACCTCCCGGAAGATCTCGAGGCGCTGGTGGGTGAGCTTGACGCCTGCCTCTCGGAGGGATGCCTTGAACCTCAGGAGCCGGCGATCGACCTCGTTGGTTTCGATATTCACGATGCATTCCTATCTGCGATCCACATGCACATAGGAATCTACTGACATTTACAGAAGGTGTCAAGCTGGATCGGCCAGTCTCCTGCGGCGGTGGGAGGCAGCGGAGGGTGATCGCGGCCCTACCGGAGATGGGCCTGCACCTGGAGGAGGGTCGCCCGTGCCAGGGCACGGTAGTGGTCGTCTGTGACCCAGCCGGTCGGCAACGCCAGCCCCTTCTCGAGCTCGACCCTGGCCTCGGCCCACCGCCTGGCTGCGGCCAGGGTGACGCCGAGCTCGACGCGATGTGGGATGACCTCCGGGCGGAGCACCGTGGCACGCGTGAGGTTCGCGATCGCAGTGTCGATCGATGCCGGCGGGAGCTTGCCGTAGAGCACGCCGGCAAGCTTCCTGAGAACCCAGTTGAGGTCGGCCATCTCGCGGTTCCACACCGCCAGGACGTGCAGGGCGAGGTCGTCGTCCGGGTTGCACCTGAGCGCCCACTCCGCCTCGGCCTTGACCTCTTTCGACAGCTCTACCTTGCGCTTACCCCCCTCCGTCAACGCCAGCTTGCCGAGCGAGATGGCGAGGTAGTCGTGACCCCTGGAATCAACCGGGTCAAGTCTCGTGGCGTGGCGCGCGAGGCGCTCGGCCTCGGCGCAAAGCCTCTTCTGCACCGCGGCATCGTTCGAGAGCGTCGCCTCGTCGGTCAAGGCCCGGGCCAGTTTCCAGGCGGCGTCGTAGCTATCCGGCGCCGCCTCATGGGCCCGCCGGAACGCCGCCGCTGCGCCCTCGAGGTCGAGCCGTCCGAGCGCCGCGTCGCCCGCCGCGACCCAGTCGACAGCCGACGGCGCCGTGACCGGGGCCGACGTCCCGGGGACCGCGAGCAGCAGTGCAAGGCAAAGAAGGCCGCGCGCCATGCCAGGATCCAGGCGGTCAAACTCCACGTGGATCGCCTCCATTCCGACGGGCAGTGAACCGCAACGCCCGGGCGGCAGCAGCGTCGACGAGCCACAGCAGGTCGTCACTGGCGGGCTGAACCGCCTGGGCTGGCAGCTCGCGCGGCAGGCTGGGGCCCTCGAGGACGCGGGCCAGCGTCTCCGCCTTGTCGGCTCCAGAGACGAGGAACAGGACGCAGGCCGCGGCGTTGAGGACCGGGAGCGCGAGGGTGAGACGCCACGCGCCGAGCCTGGGAACGAAGGTGGACGCCACCAGTCGATCCCTGGTGTCGAGCGCAGCGCTGCCCGGGAACAGTGAGGCCGTGTGGCCGTCGGCGCCCATGCCGAGGAGAACCAGGTCGATGCGGGGCCGCTCGGCCGGTCCAAGATCGAAGACCCGACGAAGCTCTCCGTCGTAGTCCGCCGCGGCGCAGGTCGGATCAGGGTCCTCACCCCGCATCCGGTGGATGTTGCCGGGCGGAATCGGCACCTTGCCCAGGAGCTCGCGCCACACCTCACCGTAGTTGCTGTCGGGATGCTCAGGTGGCACCAGGCGCTCGTCTCCCCAGAAGACGTGGGTCCGGTCCCATGGGAGACCGCGCCCTGCGTCACCTGCCAGCTCGCGGTACAGGAGTCGAGGCGTGCCGCCGCCCGACAGGGCCACGCTGAAGCGGCCGGTCGCGGCCACGGCGGCAGTGGCGCGGCGCCGCAGCTCGTCGGCGGCGCCACGGGCCAGGGCGGCGGCATCGGGAAAGACCCGGAGCTCTCCGCTCATGCCCCTGTGACCACCTTCGGCGGCGTGCGCACTTCATTTCTCCAGGTGCGCCCGTCGCGCGCCATCATCTGCTCCGATTCGGCCGGGCCCCAGGTGCCCGAGGCATAGTTGGGGAAGCTGCGCGGCGGCAACGCGCCCCAGAGGTCGAGGATCGGCTGCACGACGCTCCACCCCCGCTCGACGCTGTCGGCGCGCTGGAAGAGGGTGGCGTCGCCGCTGACGGCATCGTAGAGCAGCGTTTCGTAGCCGGTCGAGGCGCTGGCGCCGAAGTAGTCCTCGTAGCAGAAGTCCATGTCGACCGAGCCGATTCGCACCTCAGGGCCCGGGACCTTGGCACCGAACGACAGCGAGATGCCCTCGTCGGGCTGCAGGCGCAGCACGAGCTGGTTGGGCCGCAGGTGGTCGACGCTGGTATGGCGGAAAAGGCGGAACGGCACCTGCTTGAACTGGATGGCGATCTCGGTGGTGCGCGCCGGCAGACGCTTGCCGGTGCGCAGGTAGAAGGGCACGCCGGCCCAGCGCCAGTTGTCGATGCCGAGCCGAAGTGCCACGAACGTCTCGACCGTCGAGCCGGGCGCGACGTACGGCTCGCCGCGATAGGCAACCACGGCCGCACCATCCGGCATCTCCCCGGCACCGTACTGGCCGCGCACGGCGCGCGCCAGCACATCCTCGGGACCGAACGGCATGATCCCGGCTAGCGCCTTTTCCTTTTCGTCGCGGACCGGGTTCGGGTCGAACGAGGAAGGAGGCTCCATGGCGATGAGGGCGAGGAGCTGCAGAATGTGGTTGGGCACCATGTCGCGAAGCGCGCCGGCCTCCTCGTAGTACTTGCCGCGGTGCTCGACGCCGAGCTGCTCGGCGACGGTGACCTGCACATGGTCCACGTAGCTGCGGTTCCACAACGGCTCGAAGATGGCGTTGGCGAAGCGAAAGACCAGGATGTTCTGGACCGTTTCCTTGCCGAGGTAATGGTCGATCCGGTAGACCTGGTGCTCCTCCAGCGCGGCGGCCAGCTCGCGGTTGAGGGCACGGGCCGACTCCAGGTCGCGGCCGAAAGGCTTCTCCACGACGACACGTCGAAACCGACCTGCCTCCTCCCGGGCCAGGCCCGCGGCGCCGAGCTGCTGCACGATGCCGCCGAAGTAGGAGGGCGGCGTCGACAGGTAGAACAGGGCGTTGCCGGCGGTGCCGTGGGTGGACGCCACGTGATCGAGTGTCTCGGCGAGCCGGGGGTACAGGCCCGGGTCGCGGAAATCGCCGGCGACGAAGTGGAGCCGGCCGGCCACCCAGTCGAGCCGGTTACCGTCGATCTCGTCGCCGACGTGCTCGCGGAGGGCCTCTCGCATGAGATCGCGGAACGCCTCGGTGGACAGCTCCCGGGTGGCCAGGCCGACCACGGCGAATCCCTCGGGCAGCAGGCGGTCGGCGGCCAGGTTGTACAGCGCTGGCACCAGCTTGCGTGCGGTGAGGTCCCCGGAGGCGCCGAAGATGACGAGGGCAAATGGACCGAGGGGCTTTGGACCGGGGTTGGCGGACCTGGGCCGGTCGGCCAGCGGGACGGGTGGGCTTGCCATCATGCACCGCCCCACGGCCGCCCGGTGCGGCCGCCAGCCGGCCGCCGCCGCTCGTTGTTGGCATCCATCCGTCCCTGCTCGACCATTCCGATCTGCATGGTTGACCTCCGATTCGGGGCCCGCCCGTCATAACCCGCAACCGACGCAGCGCGTTCCAGCCTCGCCGGTGGCGGCTCGGTGGCCGTCACCCTTCCCCCTGCACACACGCGACGGACCCGGGGAGGGCTCGCGGATCGTCGGGAGAGAAGCCACGGGTGACGTCGGTCAGAGCCGGCTGCCAGGGTCTGCCTCGAAGTGGCGGTAGAAGATACGTTTGGCCAGCTCCCCGGCGGCGATGTAGAGCGCCACGACGAGGGCAATCAGGGCCAGGTACGAAGGGGGCAGCGGGGCCAGGCCCAGCAGGTGTGCGAACGGCAGGAACGGCAGTGCGACGGTCACGACCACCACGCCCAGGCTGGCCAGCAGCAGGCGCTTTCCTGGCCGGCTGCGGAAGAAGGGACGGCGGCTGCGGACGACGAGGACGACAAGGGAGGCCGAGAGCACCGACTCGACGAACCATCCGGTGCGGAACCCTTCGGCGGTGGCGTGGAGGAGGTAGACGAGCCCTCCGAAGGTCAGGTAGTCGAAGACCGAGCTCAGGACGCCGAAGGTCAGCATGAAGGAGCGGATGAAGCCGATGTCCCAGCGGCGCGGCCGGACCAGCATCTCGTCGTCCACGTTGTCGCTGGCGATGGTCGTCTCCGGCATGTCGGTGAGCATGTTGGTGAGCAGGATCTGCTTGGGCAGCAGCGGCAGGAAGGGCAGCAGCAGTGATGCGCCGGCCATGCTGAACATGTTGCCGAAGTTGGCGCTGGTGGCCATGAGCACGTACTTGAGCGTGTTGGCGAAGGTGAGCCGGCCCTCCCGCACGCCCTCCACCAGCACGTCCAGGTCCTTCTCGAGCAGCACGATGTCGGCGACCTCCTTGGCCACGTCCACGGCACCCTCGACGGAGAGGCCGACGTCTGCGGCGTGGAGCGCCGAGGCGTCATTGATCCCGTCGCCCATGTAGCCGACGACGTTGCCCGCCTTGCGCAGGGCCAGGATGATGCGCTCCTTCTGGTTGGGCTCCACCTCGGCAAAGACGTCCACCTGGGTGACGCGGTGCAGGAGCGCCCCGTCGCTCATGAGCTTCAGCTCGTGTCCCGAAAGCACCCGGGCGCCGTCGAGGCCGATCTCACGTGCCACGGTGGCGGCCACCAGGGCGTTGTCGCCCGTGATGACCTTGAGGCCCACACCGAGCTCACGCAGTCGGCCAATGGTCGCCTCGATGCCGGGCTTGGGCGGGTCGGAGAGGAGGATGAAGCCGAGGAAGCTCATCTCGACCTCGCTCTCCCGGCCGATTCGGGTCTCGGAGCCGAGGCGCTTACAGGCCAGCCCGAGCGTCCGTTGGCCCTTGGCGCTGTACTCGGAGAACCGCGTCTGGATCTGCTCCCGGACCTGGTCGATGGGCACGCTGGCTCCGGCGGCGTCCTCGGCGGTTGTGCACGCCTCGAGGACCTGCTCCAGGGCTCCCTTGGTGATCATGAGGCTGCCCTCGGAGCCGGCCACGAGGATCGAGAGACGTTTGCGGAGGAAGTCGTAGGGGACCTCATCCAGCTTCTTCCAGGCCGTGATGTCGAGGCCGCCGTGGCTGCGGATGGCGGCGTCGATGGGGCTCGCGAACCCCGTCTCGAAGGAAGCGTTGAGGGTGGCGTAGAGCAGGACCCGGTCGCTCGAGGCGCCGGCAAGGTCGGTGGTGGACTGGAGCGTGACCACCCCTTCGGTGATGGTCCCGGTCTTGTCGGTGCACAGCACGTTCATGCTGCCGAAGTTCTCGATCGAGGCGAGGCGCTTGACGATCACCTTCTTCTCGGCCATGCGCCGTGCGCCGTGGGCGAGGTTGATGCTGACGACCGCCGGCAAGAGCTGCGGGGTCAGGCCCACGGCCAGCGCCATCGAGAACAGGAAGGAGTCGAGCACGGGCCGGTGGAGGTAGACGTTGACGGCGAAGATGCCGATGACGAGCAACAGCGTCACTTCCAGGAGCAGGTACCCGAAACGGCGCAGCCCGTGCTCGAAGTCGGTTTCGGGCGGGCGCAGCTTGAGGCGGTCCGAGATCTGGCCGAACTCGGTGTCCTTGCCGATCGCCACCACCAGGGCGGTGGCCGTGCCGGAAACCGTGTGCGTGCCCATGAAGACCGTGTTGGTCCGCTTGCCGAGAGGGGTGTCGGTCCCGAGGACGGCCACCGACTTCTCGACCGGGAACGTCTCGCCGGTGAGTGCGGCCTCGTCGGCGAAGAGATCCCGCGCCTCGAGGAGAAGGCAGTCGCCCGGAGCGGTGGCGCCGGCGGAGAGGAGCACCACGTCACCTGGCACCACGTCCGCGAGCGGGATATCCCGGGTGACGCCGTCTCGCCGTACCTGGACCTTGGTTTCCACGAGCGAGAGGAGTTTCTCGACGGCGCCCGCTGCCCCGCGTTCCTGCCAGAAGCCCAACAACCCGCTCGCCAGCACGATGACGAGGATGATCGCGGCGTCCGTGGTGTCGTGAAGGAAGACCGAGATGACAGTGGCGCCGAGGAGCAGGAGGACGATGGGGCTCGAGAATTGTTTGACGAGGAGGGTCAGGGCGTTGGACGGGGCGCCGGGCGCCAGGCGTCGGGGAAGGTTGCGCTTCAGCCTCGCAGCGGCCGCAGCCGACGACAGGCCCTGCGGCACCGCCTCCAACTCGGCAAGCACATCCGCGGCGGGAAGGCTCCAGAAAGGCGATGTACGCTGATTCATGGGCCTGTCTCCAGTGACAGTCTAGCGGAGGTAGCGACCTGGCGGCCCCCAAGCCGGACGCCCTTGCGAGTTGCGGGATAGACTCTGCAGGATGAAGGCTCACCTTCTTCCTCGACTCATCGGGTCGCTGCTGGTGGCGACGGGCAGCGTGGTGACGGGTGTCGTCCCTCCCCCGCCCGGAGTGCCGGCATGGCGGGAGCTCGTCCTGGACGGTCGCAAGCTCGGTCTGGACACGTCGATCAACATCCGAAGCGCGCTCTTGCCAGCAACACAGGCCAGCGCGGACTGGCTCCCGACCGCCGCTGCCGGTGTGGTTCGGCCCCGGGGCGAGAAGGTGCTGCTGATCGAGAGCAGAGCGAAGCTTGCCGGACGTGTGTTCGACGAACGGCTCTGGCTCGATCCGCCCAGCGGCGCCGCGATTCAGATCGACGACACCGAGACCGGCGCTCGTAACCACCGGCGAGTCCATCGTTTGCTTTCCAGCGGATTTCTCTACGAGCAGCGCCAGCCCGCCGACGGCGAGGAGTCCGGCGCCCCCCCGAGCTGGACCAGGCTCGAACGCAGCGCCGCGCGCTTTCCTCCCGCCCTGCCAGCGGGCGCCGTGGTCACGGGAGTGCTCGCCCTCATCGGCGCCGACGTGCTGGACGACCTGCACGTTGCCGGCGACCAGGCCTCCTGCATCGTCCTGGTCCAGAGCCAGATCGAGGAGGTGACGGTGACCGTGGAGTCGGCGGCACCGACGGCCGTGGCGTTCGTCGAGCACCGCGCCGAGGGCGACCTCCGGGTTTTGGGGATGGTCGACACCCTGGTTCTGGCGGTCTCCAGCCGGCCGGTGGACGAAAACTCAACCGCCTCCTTCCGCCTGTTCGGGCTCGAGCGCGCCATCCAGGTCGTATGGGAGCCGCGCCGGCAGGTGCCGTTGCGGATCTCCGGGCAGGTTCGACTGCTGGGCCAGGTCACGATCAACCTTTCGGAGATCCGGTACTGAAGCTGATCGGCACGGGGGCTCGAAGCCGGGACTGGGGTTGGTCCGATCGCCGGCTGGGTCTACCGCGCAATTGATGGGGAGTCAGCCGGCGCCGAGACTGGTAATAGAATCGGCCGTGGGGTTGTTCGGAGGTCGCGATGGCGGATCGTGAAAGCCGCGGCGTCTCGCTCGAGCCGCCGCCACGGAAGTGGCCGGGCAGCGTGAGGGAAAAGTGAGGGCGCATGCACATTCCTGACGGGTTCCTCGACGCCAGGACGGCGGTCACCGCGGGGATCCTGGCGGCGGCCGGGCTGGGTATCGCGTTGCGCCAGGCGCGGACGCACCTGCCACAGCGCCGCGTACCGCTCCTCGGCATCACGGCAGCGTTCGTGTTTGCCGCCCAGATGGTCAATTTCCCCGTCGCCGGAGGAACCTCCGGCCACCTGATCGGAGCCGTGCTGGCGGCCGTGCTGCTGGGACCCAGCGCCGGCGTTGTGGTCATCTCCGCCGTCCTCATCGTGCAGTGTCTGATGTTCGCCGATGGCGGCATCTCGGCGCTGGGGGCGAACATCCTGAACATGGGGGTGCTCGGTGTGGTCGGCGGGTGGGCGATCTACGACCTCGTCAGCCGTGCCGTCCGGGGACTGTTCGGCCGCATCCTGGCGGCCGGCTTCGCCGCCTGGTGCAGCACGATGATCGCCGCGGTGGCCTGCGCCGGGGAGCTCGCCGTCTCGGGGACCGTCGGCTGGTCGGTGGTGCTTCCGGCGATGGCCGGGGTCCACGCACTCATCGGGGTCGGCGAGGGGCTCATCACCGCGCTCGTCCTCGCGGCCATCGCTCGGGTCCGTCCGGAGCTGGTCCAACCCGAGGCCGGGACGTCATCCCGCGTTTCACTGCGCGTGACGATGGCGTACGGTGCGGTGGTGACGGTGACTCTGGCACTCTTCGCCTCTCCCCTGGCCTCCCGCTGGCCGGATGGACTGGACCGGACTGCCGAGGTGCTTGGTTTCTCGAGGCAGGCGGCGGCTCCGATGCTGGCGGCCCCCATCCCGGGGTACGTGATGCCCGGGATCCAGGCCACGGCCCTCGCCATCTCGATCGCCGCGATCGCCGGCACTGGTGTTGCCTTCGTCCTGGCCTGGCTGCTGGCGTGCGCACTGGTGCCGAGGAGCTCGCGGGAGCACGCCGCGGAACCAGGTGCCGAACCCTAGCGACCACCATGCGACACGACTTCCTGGACCGCTTCAGCCGACTGGACTCGCCGATCCATCGGCTCCCCCCCGCCCTGAAGCTCGGCGCGTCCCTGGCGCTGGTCCTCACCGTGGTTCTCGTGCCGCCGGCCCGACCCGCCGCGCTGGTTGGTCTCGCCGTCGTCCTGGCGGTCGTCGCGGTGTTGAGCCGGATCCCCGTGCTGTTTCTCGTGGGGCGGCTGATCCTGCTGGAGCCCGTCGTCCTCGGTGTGGCCAGCCTGGGACTGCTGCAGCCGGGCGGGTGGCGGACCTTTCTGTTCCTGGTCGTCAGGAGCACGCTCTGTCTGGGCATCATGGTGCTGCTGTCCAACACCACGCCGTTCTCCGATCTGCTGCACGTGCTGACCGCGGCGCGAGTGCCGGTTCTGGTGGTTACGACGCTGTCCCTGATGGATCGATACGAGTTCGTGTTGGTCGACGAGGCGGGACGCATGAAGCGAGCGAGAGCGAGTCGGATCTTCACGTCCCGGCGGGTGCGGAGCTGGCAGACGTTGGCGACCGTGGTCAGCCAGCTTTTCATTCGCTCGAGCGAGCGAGCCGAGCGCATCTACGCGGCGATGTGCGCCAGGGGGTGGCGGTGACCCCCGTCATCGAGGTCCGCGACCTCCACTTCAGCTTTGACGACGGCAGCCGGGCGTTGCGCGGAGTCAGCTTCTCGATCGCCGAGGGCGAGTGTGTGGGGCTGATCGGTCCCAACGGCGCCGGCAAGAGCACCTTGTTGCTGCACCTCAACGGCCTGCTGCCGGAGACGTGGAGGGGTGCGAGCCCGGTGCTGGTCTACGGACGGCCGGTCACGGCCGAGAGCCTGCCGGAGGTTCGCCGGCAGGTGGGCCTGCTATTCCAGGATCCCAACGACCAGCTCTTCTGCCCGACCGTCTTCGAGGACGTCGCGTTCGGGCCCTCGCAGCTCGACCTCGGCGAGGCCGAGGTTCGGGAGCGGGTGACCCGCGCGCTGGCGACGGCCGGGATCACCGGCTTTGAGAGGCGGGCGCCGCATCACCTGAGCGCCGGCGAGAAGCGGCGGGTGTGCCTGGCGGGCGTGCTGGCCTGCCACCCCTCGATCCTGGTCCTCGATGAGCCAACCAGCAGCCTCGACCCGAGAGGCCGCCGGGAGCTCAAGGCGATGCTGCAACGGATCCCGCTCACCAAGCTGATTGCCACCCACGACCTCGATCTGGTGGTCGAGCTCTGCTCGCGGGTCATCGTCCTGGACGGGGGCCTCGTGGTGGCCGAAGGCTCGACCGTCGAGGTGCTCTCCAACGAGGAGCTGATGCTCCGCCATAGCCTCGAGCGACCCCACGCCCTGCGGCACTTGCATCCGCATTGACACGAGCTCCCGCTCCCCTGCCGGGGCTGGGGTGACCGGCGCGTCCGCGACCTGTAGCTGGGTGAGGACACTGCCGGTGTAAGGTCTCGGTGTTCCCGGTCATAGAGGTGGGCGGGGGTTGGTGACCGTGACCGGAGACGCACCCACGACAGCCTCGAGAGGAGAGAATCCATGACCAGGTATTGCGTGGCGACAGCGCTGTCTCTTGCCGTGCTTGCGGCTGGAGTCGCCTCAGCCGACGAGGCGGCCACCTTCTTCGACGGTACGCAGGTTCGGGAAATCCGTATCACCTTCACCGATGCCAACTGGTACAACACCCTTTACCAGGCGCACCAGAGCAATGTCGACGATCCCTACTTCCCCGCCCGCTTCGAGTGTGGCGGCACGGTCCTCGAGACGATCGGAGTCCGCTTCAAGGGCAACTCGTCGTTCCGCGTCAACGGCGTCAAGAAGTCGTTCAAGCTCGACTTCAACGAGTACGTCGACGACGCCACCTTCATGGGCTTGAAAAAGCTCAACCTCAACAACCTGGCTCTTTCGCCCGACTTCATGCGCGAGAAGCTGTACCTGGACTTCGCCGGCAGGTTCATCCCGGCGATGCGGGCCGTGCACACACGGGTGTACGTGAACGGCGAGCTCTGGGGCCTCTACATGGCCGTCGAGCAACCGGACAAGACGATGATGCAGAGCCGCTTCGGCGACGACGAGGACGGCAACCTGTACGAAGCCGGGGAGTCGAACGCCAACCTCA
>Ga0116171_10002967_pt1 | contig 15821 bp, 16 predicted proteins | sample AD_JPNHW2_MetaG_FD_89798 | JGI IMG/M metagenome (GOLD analysis project Ga0116171, IMG submission 89798) | Active sludge microbial communities of municipal wastewater-treating anaerobic digesters from Japan - AD_JPNHW2_MetaG | ecosystem: Engineered > Bioreactor > Anaerobic > Digestate | place...
GCCTCTTTCATTCTTTTACAGAGAAGTTCCTCTTCAATGAATTTGTCATTTAGCCGTAAAAATATTTCATTTTTAGTAATTCTGAAATTATATCGTAAAGCATAGTCATAAATAAATGTCATCCCGCCAGGCATATAGGGCATAAAATCATTATTGAGATATTTAAAGGCTGACGGGATAATAAGTATTTCAAGGTTATCACCGGTTATAAAATAATCTATGTTGTCCGGTTTCATATACTTCCACTCAGCGAATTTCTTATTCAATTCTACAATTTTCGCTGCCCATGCATCAGTCAACTCACCCTGATATCTTACTTTTAATACTGTTGAATTATTATCTTTTAAAATTAAATAGTTTTCATCACCTGTCACACCGGAACCGGTTTCTTCAAAACCTGCACTCTTCCAGTCATATGCCATAGCATTGGTAACCAGCATTACAAAAAATATTAAAATGTAAAATCCTTTCCTTTTCATCTTCAACCTACTTAATCTTAATTAGTATTCTGTCAAATGGTCTCATTTTATTTGAACCGGCAAGACTTACGACTTTAGCTTTTAAACCGTCTGCAGTTCTATAGAATTCAATTTTACCTATATACTTATCGTCAGTACGGAATACAAGCCCCGTACCGCCTTCTTTTACTGTCAGCAGACGATTAATGTGAATCGATATTCTTGCAGGATTCTCAGCGGAAATTATATAACCACTTTCAGGCTTTTCTTTTAAAACAGCATCCAGAGCTGTCTTATAATCCTCTATCTGTGAATTCTTCTGTTTAACAGTTGATACAAGGCCGAACCAGAGGTTTTCATAATCGTTCACTATCGAAGAGGAAAGATTATCAATACTCTTCAATGCCGGCGGAACCGAATTCTCATATCCTACACCAATAAGCCGCTGTACCAGCAGATCATGTTCATAAATTTTAACCCTCAGATCATCAAAACGTTTTCTGCTTAGAACATTTTCCTTCTGAAAAAGATCATCATATCCTCTGAGATTTTTGATCTCATTTCTATTACTGTTTTTATCAAGGCTTACTCTTAATTCACCAGATGAAAAAACAGGATTATACTTTAAAATTAAATATTTAACATATCTATTGTAATAATCTGCCATTGAAGCAAGCCCGCTTTGTGATGAATCCGAAAGACTTTTCATTTTCATGGCATAAATTTTATTTTCATCACCAATATTGCCGATATTCTTTTTTGCCTTTTCCAGCTTTATCTCTTCCGCCCTCTTCTCTTCCTGAATTCTATTAATCTGGGCCACTTTTTCATTAATCTTTGACTCATATTGAGCTTTGATACCATTGATTTCGCTTTGCTCGGCTTTATTTAATTCAGCGGTTCTGCTGCGTGCAGCCTCTGCGGATATTCCCTTATCAAGAATAGAATTTTCTTTAACAAGATATCTATTATTGACCTCGAGTATCTTATTTTTCATTTCAACAAGCAGGCTCTGCAATTCATTGTTTCTGATCTGAATATTATTCTCCGCCAGCCTTGAAGAATTAAGAATCTCCTTTAACCTGAGATCATTGAATTCAGTTATACTGACATCAATATTCTTATCTTTTTCGCCTGTATAATATGTAAAAATCAAAGTGAAAGCAACTGTGATTAATATAAATACAAACACAATAATGAATACAAGCCAGTTCTTATTCTTTCTGGTTTTAGAAAATTCATTCTCAAGAGAATAAACTTCTGATCCGCCGTCAATATTTGCTATTTCAGCGGGGAGAAATTTTGAACCAAATGGAACTAAATCCTTTTTTACTTCGTTGTCATTTGCCATACACCATTCCAGTTACTCGGACATTTTTCTTGAGTCCTTTCTTTGAATATATCTGCAAGCCTAAGGCTGCATTTACTCAATTGTTTCCGGGCATCAGCCCATTTACCGTTATAATATAACTCAAGAGCCAATTCAAAAGCTGCTATATTCTTTTTAAATTTTTCATCCATTTCAGATTCAAGAATAGGCCAGTATACTTTCTGAGTTTTTGTTTTACCTTTAACCATAACACGGTCAAGCTCAAGGAAATATATACCGTGATTTTTAACATTCTTCTCTATATCATCTTTTACGTATTCAGAGCAGATTACAGGAACTTTATATATCCTGGTAAGCCCCTCCATCCTTGAAGCGGCATTAACATTATCACCTATTACAGTATTGGTCATACGTACATAGGAACCGAGAGTGCCGTAAAAAACACTTCCTCCGTCAATTCCAACACCGATCTCCAGAAGAACCGCTTTATAAATCTGAAGTTCCTCTTTATTGAGTTTCCCTTTCTCCTCTTCAAGTTCGGTCTTTATTTTATCCATTCTTAATCTGAGAAGTTCAGTAACCTCATGCAGCTTATATCCGGATAAAACTGCCTGATATGATTTATTTTCTGTAGAATCTTCCAGTGCTCCGTAAACAGCAAGCAGCGCATCTCCGATAATAGACCCTATAACTCCGTCATATCGGATAATTTCCCTGATTGCGCGGTCGTAATGCATATTCAGAAGTTTGATTATATCATTTCCAAGAGTCTCGGTAATAAATGTAAAACTTTTTATATCTGTAAACAGGATTGTAAGTTCCCGTTTTGTACCTTCGAGTTTAACTTCTCTGTCTTTATAAGCTTTTGAAACAACGTCCTGGTTAGCAAATTTCTCGAAAATATTAACCAGGTTACCAACGGTATTTGAAAGCGAGTTGAAAGCGGTACCCATGTAGGTGATATCATCATTTGTCGCACCTTTAAGGTCTATGAGAGACAGCTCTTTGGTTTCAATCATTGTCATAATTGAATTGGTGATAACATCGATGAACCGGAGGATTCTTTTTAAAACAAAAATTCCGACAAAAGCAGATATGAGAGTTATAATTACGATGATAATACTTATCTGAATAAATATCAGCCTTGATTCACTGAAGAATTCATTCTTCTCTTCACCGCGAAGGATAAACATATCCCACTTCTGATTATATTTAAACATTCCGAAATATTCTTCATTATTAAAAACGAAATTCAGATGCCCTTCACTCCCCTCACCATCTTCGTTTTTAATATTAGAAGCCATATAATTAATTGCGGCCTGGTCATTAAAAACAGCATATCTCTGAAGTTTGGATGCCTGAAACGGGATAGAACCATCTTTCTTTATTCCAAGGACAACAGCTTTATTATTCTTTAATTCATTAAGGCCTTTATTCTCTATACTTTTCATAGATTCATCAAATTTCTGGTCAAATACATATATCTCATACTGATTATTACAGTAGGAATACATTGTTTTCAGATCTTTGATCAATAACTGGTTCATCAGTTTAAGAAGTTCTGAGCGGTTGAATAGAAGATTGGCGTAATTTGAAGCCAGATTTGATAAAAGAATGAAAAGGGTAAAGGTAAGGACAATCTTTGTTGTTACTCTAACTACCCTTGTATTATCTACTTTCCTTCCTAACATTTTCCTTTTACCCCATGTTTTATTATACTTATCAGGATTAAATGATCTGATAATTCATAAATTATATGTATGTATTAATAACAGTTTTGAATATAAAATGCCATTTCTTCCCGAATGTCAAGCCATTTAAATAAAAGTGTCATATTCAGACATATTAGCGAAAAAAAACATAAAAAACAAAAAATATTTTTATCTTTATAAAAAAATTCAAATACCGATAATTTTACCAGATACCCGAAAATTGATTATTTCTCATGAAGAGGTTACATGATATGAACACAAATGCAATGCCTGCTGAAGCAGTTACAATTTACAACAGAGCTCTTGAAAAAACAAATAGAGGAGATCTTCCGACAGCTATTTCTGAATATCAGAAAGCTATCAAAATGTATCCCTATTTCATCGAAGCGTACAATAATATGGGTGAGATATATTCCATTATGGGTAAAAGCGAACTTGCAATTACAACCTATAACAAAGCTCTCGATATTGAAAAAAATTTCAAAGTTCTTCTCAACCTTGGCGTGGAGTATTACAACGCAGGAAACTATAATTCAGCCCTTACATACTTTCTTGATTCAATAAAACAGAAACCGGATTTTCTTGAAGGGAATTACTATACCGGCCTGTCATTTTATAATCTTAAGAAATACAACAAAGCGGAAAAATACCTGACCAATGTTATTAAAGTGGATAGAAAGCATATAAAAGCCAACTATATGCTTTCACATATTTACTATGAACAGAAGGAGTATTCACTGGTTCTGGAGTGTCTCGATGCAATATGGGACATTGCCGATGACAAAAGTTTTATCAACAAATACTACGGTTTCTGCTGTTTCCATGTTGGCAGATATAGTGAAGCCGTAAATTATCTGAAAGAAGCGGTTGCTCTTCATCCTGAATACGAAAAATTCAAAGTTTATCTTGAAGGCCTTACATATGAAAATAAGATTAAGGAGATCGGGGATGTTGATGCTGCAATTAAAGTTCTCGAAGATGTTATGATGAAAAATTCACTGCACCTGAAAGATATCACTCGGTTAAGCATGCTTTACATCTTTAAAGGTGAAAACCGTAAAGCCGAGGAAATTGTAACAGAATACAAGAAACATATGCTGTCACAAAAAAATCATTAAAACAACAAATAATTGACTGTAGAAATAAATTGCCGCATAATTGCGGCAATTTTTATTTTACGGAAACGGTAAATTATGACAGAAGGATCGGATTATCAGAAAACAATTGCAATTATGTGCAGAGATTTCCTCACCCAGATGGATGATATACCGGGATTTGCACAGGAGAATGATCTGCTTGATAGAATTACATCCGTAATAATTGACGAAGGAGATGAAGATCTCTTCCATATAAAAAATCTTGAAGACCATCTGCATAAATATGAGTCAAGGCTTCTCTCGTTATATTCTAAAAATCCGGATAACAGTTACCTTGACACTTTGTACAGGAGATCGGCCAGCCTTCGGGAGATGTGTACTGATTTTACCAGAAAGGTTATAGATACGTATCCGGAAAAATAGACAGACAGATCATTCTGAACAGATTCTAAAACTTCCTTTTTCAATAAATTTTACAAGTTCAGGATTCACACTGCTTCCCGCAAGTGCAGATGCAAGATATATCGAATCTTCATACATAACAACCTGATTCCTTTTCGCGAAATAACTGCCCTCCCACTCCATGAATTCATTTTTAGAGAGAACCAGCATATAATTATAATACAGTATATCATCATTATCAAAGCACTGATCTTCGGCGTCATAATAAATATCAAAAAATGTACCATCAGGAGTCCAGTAGTTCTGTTTCGCAATTTCAATTGCATTCACCCATTCATGGTCTTCACAATAATAACAATCCAGTGTTTCTATGTTTAACAAATGATAAGCCATAATTTACCTCTTTTAAACAGTCCTCATTTATATTTATTGAGCTGATATGTTTCCCGAACATACTGTAGCAGTTAACGATTGAATCAGCACACTCCATGCCATTCCCGCGAAAGCGGGAATCCAACGGAACCGGTTTTGTGAGATTCCGGCACTCTGCTGCCGCTACGTCCGGAATGACTGAGCACTAACCATTTCGTGAAATGCTTTAAATAAAATATTCCTGAAAAAGTTTCACTCTTTATTTTTTTAATACTATTAAGCTCAATGATTTGACAATAAAAATTCATTATTACATATTCAATATTATTAAAAGATATAATAAAGTCAGTAATAATTCCTAAACTTTTTTATAATAAAAAATGCACTATTATCCCCGTCGCCGAAGGCGGCGGGGATATACAATTGTTTATTTTACACTAAAATATATGTTAAGTAATTAACATTGTAATAAAGTTTAAAATTCGCCGGAGTATTTTCTTGATATTTACAAAAACATTCATCAGTATAAAAAAATTATCCGCGCGGATTAAATCAGATGCATTTCTGCTCTACTTATGTTACAAAGACAAAAGAACTCCTTACACTGCAAAAATAATTTCACTGATCGCTCTTGCACTGGCATTCAGCCCCATTGATCTTATCCCGGACTTTGTTCCCGTTCTGGGTTACCTTGATGATATTATAATAATCCCGGTACTTATATATTTTGCATTTAAACTTATACCGGAAGTTATAATCGCAGAGAATAAAATCCTGGCCGAACAGCTTAAGTCAAACAAACACCCTGTCTTCAGAATAACCGGAATTATAATAGCTGTATTATGGATTCTCACTATTGTTTTTATAATTTTTCAGTTGTTTAAATAACCGGGACTGTTCTGAAAATTCACACACCGAGCCTTCTTGCATGTGTGACAAATACATCTTCTAAAGAAGCAGGAATCTGATCAATCCGGTAATCAGTCACTCCGATATTGTTCAATACTTTCCCGAGTTCACTTTTAAGTTTGTACTTTCTGTCACATAGAATATGTATATCACTGCCGAATATTGCAGCCTCCTCTATAAACTCAAGTTTTGAAATCTTTTCAAAGACTTTAATAAAATCGTCGACCTGAAGCGCGTAGACACTATAAGGCAGGTTCTGTTTAAGATTATCCGGAGTATCCAGCGCGATAATTTTCCCTGCGATTACAAGAGCCATACGGTTGCAGTGTTCCGCCTCATCCATATAATGCGTGGTTACAAATATTGTTTTGCCTTCACGCGAAAAATTGTAAATCAGGTCCCAAAAGTTTCGTCTCATAAGTGGATCAACTCCTGATGTCGGTTCATCAAGAAAAAGGACAGGCGGGTCGTGGAGTATCGCCCCGCCGAGTGCAAGTCTTTGTTTGATACCGCCGGGAAGGATGTCAACCTTTGAATCCATTCTGTCTCCGATACCGGCCATCTCCCTTACATAATCAATACGTTCTTTCAGGATTCTCCCGGCGAGTCCGTATATGCTGCCGAAAAATTCAAGATTCTCGCGGACTGTCAGGTCATGGTAAAGAGAAAACTTCTGCGACATGTATCCGATTGTATTTTTGATCTTATCCTGTTCATTGACAATATCATATCCCGACACAGTTCCGGTTCCATCTGTGGGAGATAAAATTCCGCAAAGCATCTTAATAGTCGTGCTTTTACCCGCACCATTAGGCCCGAGAAATCCGAATATCTCACCCTTCCTGACAGAAAAATTTATACCGTCAACTGCTGTAAACTTATCAAAACGTTTGGTAAGATTCTTAACTTCAACAGAGATCTCCATCACTCGAACCTCCTGTTAAATCTTCGGATGCTTAGAGAAATAAGCACTGAACCGAGAATTGCAAGAGAAAGAAGTTCAGTCCACAAAACGGTGAAGCCTACACCTTTAAGAAAGATTCCGCGGATTATGGTCATGAAATACCGCATTGGATTCAGAAATGTAATATACTGGAAGATTTCAGGCATCGCGTAAATCGGAAAAACAAATCCTGAAAGCAGAATTGCCGGGATGAAAAAAAGAAATGTCGAGAGCATTGCCTGCTGCTGAGTCTGCGAAATTGTTGAAATAAAAAGTCCGACAGACAATGTGCAGACTATATAGAAGATACTCGAGAAAATAAGGAATATAAAACTTCCATTAAACGGAACCCTGAACCATGCGATTGCTATCAGTGTTATAACACATATTTCAACAATACCTATTATCGCAAAAGGGAGTGTCTTCCCGGCGATAAATTCAGAAGACCGAAGCGGCGATACAATAATCTGTTCGATTGTGCCGCTCTCCCTTTCCTTAACCACCGACATTGATGTGAGCATTATTGTTATGAGAGCGACAAGAAGGCCCAGTACTCCGGGGAGATAAAAATTTCTGCTTGTGAGATCAGGATTAAACATAACTCTCTCTTTAACCGGCAGTGATTCTTTTAATCTGATAACCGTATTCTCACGGCTTAGTATAATCATCCTGATTTTTTTGGAAAGATACTCCAATGAAAAATCAGAAGATATCTGGTTTATGTAAGCCATTATCACCGACGCTCTGCTTGAATCTGTACCGTCGAGAATTATCTGCAATTCCGCTGATTTACCGGACAGAAGATTTTTTTTGAAATCTTGCGGAATATGCATAAACATATCCGCCTCCCCTCTATCAATATAATACGCCGCTTCATCGGGAGATTCGAGAGATACATAATGGGTGAAGTAGCCGCTCGCTGTAAATTTTCTTAGTAATTCCCTGCTTTCGCTCGATTTATCGCCATCAAGTACCACCATTTTAATTTCTGAAATATCCGTATTGACCGCATAACCGAAAATCAGAAGCATCAGCACAGGAGAACCGAACAGCATCGCTTTCATTTTTTTATCTCGCAATATCTGTTTGAACTCTTTTACTATCAGGCTTTTCAATACCGCAGGTCTAAGTTTAATGCCTCTCATATTAATCCTCAATTATCCGCGAGCTGGAGTTTAAGCTTTCTGGAACAGATGAATAACACAAAAATTGTGAACACCAGTAAAAATACTATCTGTGTCCATAACATTGCGGCTCCGACTCCTTTAAGGGCGATCCCTTTCACTATAACAATGAGATACCTCGCAGGGATCAGATAAGTTATACCCTGCAGCGGGAGAGGCATATTCTGGATTGGAAAAATAAACCCTGAAAGAATGAATGTCGGAAGATATGTTACAACCATTGCGACCTGAACAGAAAGTACCTGTACTTTTGTTGCTGTTGAAATAAGTATACCGAGCCCCGTAGTTCCTGTTAAAAACAGAAGGGCAAGGAGATAGAATTCAACGAAACTTCCCTTGATCGGTACATCAAAAAGAAAATATCCCACAGACGCGGTCATCAGTACGTCGAATAATCCGATAAACAGATATGGAATTGTCTTCCCGGCAATCAGTTCCCACGGCCGGAGAGGAGTTGTCATCAGGGTTTCCATTGTCCCGCGCTCCCACTCTCTGGAAATTGTGAGCGAAGCTATCAGCGCGGATATTATAGCAAGTATAAGTACGATAAGCCCGGGTATAATAAAATTTTTACTTTGAAGTTCGGGGTTGTACCATATTCTGCTGCGGATATCAAGCGGAAGATCAAATGATGATATACCCGCTCTGCCGAGCTCATTTATCTTTGCATTAATATTGTAGTTTGCAATTATAGCTTTTACATATCCCATAGATACTGTTGCTGATGTCGAATCAGAACCATCTACAATCAATTGTATATCTGTTTTAACGCCTGTTTTAATTTTCTTCTCAAAATTACGCGGAATTACAAGAGCAAGAGTTGATCTGCCGGAATTTATCGATTTGTCAATACTCTGGTAATTGTCACAGTAGTCAACAATATCAATATACTCAGTATGGGCAAATTCCTGAATAAGATTTCTCGAGACAGTACTCCGGTCCTGGTCAAATACAGTTAATTTTACGTGTTTAACATCAACCGTCAGTGCATAACCGAAAAGAATAATGAGAAGCGCCGGAGCGGCAAGCGAGAGAATGAGACTCCGGAAATCCCTTCTTATCTGAAGCCATTCTTTATCAGCTACAGCTGCAATCCGTATGAGTGATTTAATATCAGCCATTGTTTGCCACGATCTCCATAAAGCAGTTTTCAAGTGTTGGAAATTTTTTCCGAACGGACAAAACCGCGATTTTTTCTTTTACGAAAATTTTCTTTATTTTTTCCGCATCTTTAGTACCGGATGATGCAAAAATTTTCAGTGAATTCCCTTCTCTTATTATATTTTCAAATTCTCCCTTCTTAATCAGAACTTCCTCCGCCAGCCAGACATTATCTGTTATGATCTCAAGCATCAGTCCACCCATTGATTTTTTGATATCAGACGGTTTCCCGTTACGTAAAAACTTTCCGTTATCCATCATCGCAACACGGTTACACCTCTCAGCTTCATCAAGGTACGCGGTGCTTACAACAATGGTCACTCCATCGCCGAGAAGCGAATAGAGTATTTTCCAGAACTCTCTTCGTGACACAGGATCAACGCCGTTTGTCGGTTCATCGAGCAGTATCAGACCAGGGCTGTGTATGAGTGAACATGCCAGTCCGAGTTTCTGTTTCATTCCTCCTGATAACTTGCCCGCGAGTCTCTCTTTAAACGGCTCAAGCCTGCTGAACTCGTACAGCGCGGGAATTCTTTCATTAATCTCCTTCCGTGTTACACCGAAAAGCCTGCCGAAAAAAATTATATTCTCCTCGACGGTAAGGTCTTCATAAAGACCGAAACGCTGAGGCATGTACGCAAGATTTTCTTTAATACGGTAGAGATTGTTCTGAATATTTTCACCATTGATTTCAACTGCACCGTTATCCGGACGCAGTATCCCTGACATCATCCGCAATAGCGTACTCTTGCCTGCGCCATCCGGCCCCACTATCCCGAAAATCTCACCCTTCCGGACTTCAAAGCTCAGGTCATCAACAGCGGTGATACCGCTGAATCTCCTGGTGAGATTTCTCACAGTGATCACTTTGCATCACCCGAAATAATAATTTCAGCATCTGCGGGCATTCCCGGTTTAAGAACCATATCCGGGTTTTCTATCATAACCTTCACTGCGAATACAAGTTTTACTCTCTCCTCTTTAGTCTGTATTGTCTTGGGAGTAAATTCCGCTTTATTTGATATTGAAACAATTTTACCCGGAAACGCTTTGCCGGGAAAGGAATCGATAAAAACTTTTACCGGCTGGCCGATTTTCACTAATCCCAGTTTCTGTTCATTAACATAAATGTACATCCATGGCCGTGTAATATCAGCAATTGTAAGAATCGGAGTCCCGGGGAAAGCCATCTCCCCCACTTCGACGTTTGTATCAAGGACTGTTCCGTCAATTGGAGAATATATAACAGCATTTTCAATTGTTGCACTGACCTGGTCGTATCCCGCTTTGGCCATACGGTATGCAGCTTCGGTATTATCAAGATCTTTCCGCGAAACGGATCCGGTTTTATAAAGTTCCTGTACACGGCTGTAATTTTTTCCGGCATTCACAAAGTTTGCTTTTGCTGAAAGCCGTTGTGCGGACAGTTCCTCATATTCGAGCCGTGAAACGAGGTCACCGCGTTTAACATCGACACCCTCCGGCCTGGGAAGTTCTGCCACCCGTCCGGAAATTTTTGAACTGATTTCCACTTCAGTTACTTCGATAGTACCTGAACCCGAAATCACCTTGGAATCACCGCCTATATAACGGAAAAATTCGAAATACAGAGTTGATGCCGCGAGTATCAATACAAATATTATCAGCGGAATTTTTTTCTTTTTCATTATTTTACCTTTTCAAAAATTATAGATATATCACTGATACCGGCTTCCTTTTTAAGTTCAGCCAGTGCCGAGTAATAAGAATTTATTGCATTTATATAACCGGTCTTTGCCGAGGTAAGAGCATACTCGGAAGAAATCAGATCTGAATTTTTTATCACTCCTGCCCTGAAACTCTCTTTTGCAATTCTTAATCCTTCATCGGCTGTTTCAACATTTTCCTTCTGTGATAATATAGTCAGATACGATGTAAGCAGTTTTGAATATCCTGAATTAATATTGATAGCAATAAGTCTTTTCAGTTTCAGCATATCCTCCTCCGCCTGCCTGATTGCAAATTCCTCCTCGCGCGCATAAGAACTGTTAGAATCTACATTAAACAGCGAGCCCCACCTGTAGGTTGCAGCAACCTTTACCTGCCAGGTGTTCTGCCACTTATCGTCTCCGGATAACTGAGAGAAATCAGGTGTCACAGGTCCGGATAGTCCCACGTCAATACTGTTAGGATCATTCTTTGTCATGCCGTAGTAACCTCCCGCTGAAAAAGTCGGCCAGAGGTAATAGGAATTATACATGCTCACTTTATTTTCTGAAGCTTCAATCTTTTTCTGTATCTGGATAATTTCAGGACGGTTTTTCAGAGCGGCTGACGTCAGGATATCAACTTTTTTTTCCAGATCTTCAGAAGAAATTTTTTCAATTGTATTTTCAAGTACCGAAAGATCGGTCTTATAACTTTCAGTACTGCCAAGAACATAATTAAAATAATCGAGTGCAGTCCTGTAATCGTTTTCCGCGTCCAGAAGGAGCGGCTTCTGGCTGTTAAGCTGAACCTTTGCCTGGAGCAGATCAAACTTCGGGATACTTCCAGTAGAGTACAGATTCTGAACATCTTTTAAATTTGATTTGAGCAGATCAATTGAGTCCTTTCTTAAAGTAATCATCTCCCCGGCGAGAATAAGAGAAAAATAACTTTTTATTACTTTGGCCTCTGTTTCATTTTTAATTTTTCTGACTTCTTCTCTGGACGAAATAAATGATTTGCGCGATGCCTGCAGCGTATTGTAAAAAATACCGGGATTAACGCCAAATCTCATCTGGACAAATTTCAGGTCAAGCTGGCCGTCCGATAGACTCATAAAACCGTTCTCCGCATCCTGTCTTGTCATTGATGCTTCAGATTCAAGCACGGGAAAAAGTTCTCCCCATACGGCATTTATTTTTTCATCTGCCTCTTTCAGTTTCAATTCAGCTATTTTATAATCATGATTATTTGAAAGAGCAATGCTCACAGCTTCCTGAACTGTTATGATTTTAGAATCAGCGCTGAATGCAAAATGAAAGGAAAACAGCACAATGATAAAAGAAGCATATAGTATTAAATTAAATTTCAGTTTCATAATTCACCATCCCTTAGCTCTAATCCATTTTTTAAAATTTTAAACAGATTTTCACTGTATTCATCAAGATAGCCTTCTTTGAATATAGCCTTCTCCAGATCAGAACCCTCAATCGGTATCCTGATAATATTAAAAAAAATAATCCCGCCGAGAATCTGCATAAAAGTATAATACGGATTTACATCCCGGATCTTTCCCTGCTCTTTTGCTGACCTGATCAATAGTTCAACAAGAGAAAACACCGGGACAGCCAGATTAGGTATTGCGATCTTTCTAAAATGATTTCCGCCGCTTGCAATTTCTCTCAGCATAATCTGAATAATTTTTCCATCAAAGGAACTCAGCATCTTCAAATATCTGTTTATGACAGAATAAAAAACCTCCAGCGGATCACCCTCTCCTACCGCAGCCTCATGCACCTGTTTATAGATATTGTCTGTTATATCTTTCAGAATTCTTTCATAAAGCATCTCTTTACTTTTAAAATGATAGTAGATCATTGCTTTATTAACTTTTGCTTTTTCCGCGATTGAATCAACTCTGGCGCCTGCATAACCATTGGCGGCAAACTCTTCCAATGCCGCAGCAAGGACCTTTTCTTCACTTGTTATACTATCTTCTTTTTTCATATACTATCACTGTCTTCCTGAATTATCCTTCATATTGTTAACTAAATAGTTAGTTAACAATATGTCAATATTTTAAATTAAAAAATAACAAATTTTTGGTAAAATTATTCATATTATGAATTTATTAAAAAATATGTAATAAGCAGTGAAAGTAATTGTATTTTTTCGTTATAAAAAATTTAACGATATCTAATCATAGTTTCATAATTAAAGGAATATATGAAGAAAATATGTGTATTTTGCGGATCAAGTACAGGTAAAAATCCTGTTTATTCAAACTTTGCTGTAAAATTGGCCAATTACCTTGTGGAAAATTCAATCTCCCTGGTCTATGGCGGAGGAGACATCGGCCTTATGGGGATTATTTCGTCAACCATGATGGCCGGAGGCGGGCATGTAACCGGAATTATCCCTGAATTGATAAACGAACATGTACGGCACAGTAATATTTCTGATCTTATTGTTGTAAAAACAATGCATGAGCGGAAAGCATTAATGTACAGCATGTCGGATGCGTTCATCTGTCTTCCGGGAGGAATAGGATCGCTTGAGGAACTGCTGGAAGTCTTTACATGGCTTCAGCTTGGTTATCATTCAAAGCCTGTGCTTATTCTTAATATAAACGGTTTTTATAATAATCTTATTAAACAGTTTGAGTTTATGGTTGCAGAAGGCTTTTTGAAGGAAACACATCTTTCAAACCTTATAGTAAAAGAAAATCTTGATAATCTGCTGAGTGAAATCTTCTCGTCAGACATCCACCACGACAGTAAATGGGACAATAAATGAACACAGAGATAAATGAGTTACTAAGTTTTAATATAATTGAAGAACTGACCGATTTCAGCAGGCTTTCAACCGGAAAAGTTGTACGAAGATTTAATACTACCAAAGACCAGCAGGGACAATTCGCAGGTTTTGATGACACAAACGGATTGATACTTGTAAATGTTATAGACATATCATCATCCGGATTTCTCACCGAGGCCGGAATTGTAAGGCCGTCGAAAGATGATACTCTATTCTGTTATACGTCATCATTTTCAAAGAACAAGAGATCGTCCGAAGCAATGGAAATACTGACGACATGGCCGCTGTATAAAAAAAATCCCGGACTGCAGATGCCGATGGAATCATTTTTCAGATCGAGTTATTCCCCCGAACATATCTTATATCTGAAAAAAAATGACATGCTTGATACTGTCTTTATTCCAATGCAGCAGAAACTTAAAATCGGACGATATGTGGAAGTAATAAACTGGGACAATATAAGAAAAGAAAAATTTCACGATCATCTTAAAGCGTTGAAACCGGGAGAGCATATTACGTATATTGCACTTGTCCCTCAGACTTCCAGTTACACTCCAAAGTTTTATTCAATAGGAACGAAGCCTCACGAAGTGACTCATTTTTCATTGCGTAGCGAAGGATTTAATTTCAAGCCGACACATGGCGGTCATATTAAGGCTGATAAAAGCGGGGGAGGAATCGTTTACTATGTGGATGCCGGTTCTAACTTTATCGGAAAAGGCATTAAAACAAAACTTGAAACAGCAGAAAGTATTGTCAAAGACCTTAAACGTGAATACAGGGAATACGTTTTTATCCCTCTTGAAGGAAGAGGCGCATTCGGGACTGAACAGAGTTATTAAAAGGAAATCAAATGGATACTATATCACGCTTATATTGTGAACCGCTGAAACTCAGAGCCTATACTGTCACCTCTATTGATATCACAAGAGAGATAACGGCTCTGCATAACACCACACCGAATGCTACAGTGGCACTTGGGAGAACGATAAATGCCGCGGCATTACTCAGTGCCACACTAAAGCCCCAGACCAGTCAGAGTATACTCATGAAATTCTCGGGAAGCGGACCGATTGGTGAAGTACATGTACAGGCAGACGCATTCGGGAATCTGCGCGGCTATACAGCGAATCCAATGGTTGATTTAACTGACGATCTCGGAAAAATCAGTTTTTCAAAATCAATCGGCGCGGGACTTTTAACTGTAAGCAAAGACACCGGAGGGAACGAACCGTACAACAGCGTAACTCCTCTTTTACATGGAGAGGTCGCCGCAGATCTGGCATATTATCTGGTAACTTCAGAACAGATTCCGTCGGCAGTAATTATCGGACTCAACATTAACCGCGAGGGTGAAATTACCTCTTCAGGAGGAATTCTTATCCAGACATTCCCTGATACAGATATTTCCGTGATAGAAACAATAGAGGCAAATATAAAAAAAATGAACCGTCATCTTGGAGATAAACTTCAGCATGGTGAAAATATCTACACTATAGTTGAAGAGTTATTCGACCATAATAAAATCGAAATTCTCAGCACAACACCTCTTGTGCACAAATGCAGATGCTCTCATGAAACACTTTTTAAACTGTTGAGAACATTTAATAAAGAAGAAATAAAAGATATGATTGAAAAAGACGGAGGAGCATCCATTACATGCACTTTCTGTACTAAAGAATACTCTTTCTCAAAAGAAGAACTTTCAACACTGCTTTAAAAACTAAAAAAACTCAAACCGGAAATACAC
>Ga0116171_10002970_pt1 | contig 15817 bp, 12 predicted proteins | sample AD_JPNHW2_MetaG_FD_89798 | JGI IMG/M metagenome (GOLD analysis project Ga0116171, IMG submission 89798) | Active sludge microbial communities of municipal wastewater-treating anaerobic digesters from Japan - AD_JPNHW2_MetaG | ecosystem: Engineered > Bioreactor > Anaerobic > Digestate | place...
AGCTCGATACCATAAGATAAATCAGGGCCGCGACGATGACGGCCACGCCGATGATGATTTTCGGTTTCATCTCTTCTCCTGGTGATGGACCCTGTTTGGCTGCCTCCAATGTACGCAATTTGACGGTACCAGTCAAGCCGGGAAACCTCCTGCTATCTTTCCGCTTGTATTTCTCCGTGGTTTGAGTAAATTAGACCAAATGGAGGAACGCCATGAAAAAGATCCTGCCTCTCCTGTTGCTGGGCCTGATCCTGCCCGCGTCCGCCTGGACGCAGTCGCGCCCGCCCGATACCGATGCCGCGGTGACACTGCTGCGCACCTGGATCACCGAGAAAATGAGCTGTGACGGCGTCCCGGGCCTGGCTGCCGGCGTGGTTGCGGACGGACGTCTGGTCTGGGCAGAGGGATTCGGCTATGCTGATCTCGAAAAAAAGATCCCGATGACGCCCCGAACCCTCACGCGCATCGCTTCGATCACCAAAACCTTCACTGCCACCGCGATCATGCAGCTGCAGGAAGAGCGGCGGCTGCGCATCGATGATCCTGTGGAAACCTATCTGCCCTGGTTCCACCTGCACAGCGCCTGGCCTGCCGAACCTCCGGTGACTATCCGCCAGCTCCTGACTCATACCTCGGGCCTGCCCGGCGAAGCTGCTTTTCCCTACTGGTCCGACCATCACTTCCCGACACTCGCGCAGCTGCGCGAGACCCTGCCCGGGCAAGAGCAGCTCTACCCCCCGGACACCCATTTCCGCTATTCGAATCTCGGCCTCGCCATCGCCGGCGAAGTGGTCGCGGCTGCCTCCGGCATGCCCTACGCGCGCTATGTACAAGCGCACATTCTGACGCCGCTCGCCATGCAGCATACCTTTGTCCTGCTGCCGGATTCGGCGCGCAGCCAGTTGGCCGCCTCCTATGATTTTCGTCAGCCGGACGGCCGGCGCAATCCCCTCACCTTTCCGGAGAGCGGCGCGCTGATTCCCGCGGCCAATATCTGCTCGAACGTCGAGGATCTCGCCCGCTACCTCATCGCCCAGATGCGCGGCGACAGCTCGGCGATCCTCAGCGGCTATTCCTTGCGTGAAATGCATCGCGCCCACTGGATCCAGCCCGACTGGAACAGCGGCTGGGGCCTGGGCTTCAGCGTCTACAAGCGTGGCAGCCGCACCATGGTCGGCCACGGCGGCTTTGTCGCCGGCTATAAAAGCAACATCAGTTTTTGTCCGGAGGAAAACATCGGGGTGATCGTGTTGATGAACTGCGCGGATGGCGTACCCTCGACCTATGCCGCGCAGATTTATGATGAAATGGCCCCGCTCTTCCCGAAAGCGGCACCGCCGGCCGCCGCAGCGGACCGCTCCGCCTGGCAGGCCTATCTTGGCGCGTATCACGATCCCTTCGGCTGGTCCGCCCGGGTGATGATCTGGCAGGAGAAGCTGGTGCTCTATGAGTACAGCTATCCGGCCAACACCACGCCGCGCGAAGGGATCACGGAACTGGTCCCGGAGGGACTCCACCTCTTCCGCATGAGCGGACTCAATGGCAATGAGGAAAGGCTGCGCTTTGAGATGGATGCATCGGGCAAGGTCAAGCGGCTCTGGAAGGGGGAAAATTACTTTCTGCCGGGAGAGAGGTAATACGCAATGCATCTCGAAGCCCTGATGCACCCCGCCGTCTCCATCATCCTCCCGGTGTACAACCGCCGCCATCTGATCGCGCGGGCCCTGGCTTCGGTGGAGGCGCAGACCTTTCAGGAACTGGAGCTGCTGATCATCGACGACGGCAGCAGCGACGGCCTGGGTGAACTGGTCCTGCCCATGCTCGATGAACGGCCGAACTGGCGTTACCTCCGTCATCGCAACCGCAAACTAGCCGCCTCGCGCAACATCGGCCTGCACGCTGCACTCGGCGAGTGGGTGACCTTTCTCGATGCCGACGACGAGTATCGCCCGAACCACCTGCGCCTGCGCATGGACTTTGTGCGCGCCCACCCCGAGGTCGATCTGGTGCACGGAGGCGTTGAACTGCGCGGCCCGGAGGAGAGCCATTGGGTGGAGGATGCCTTTCATCCCGGCGCGTTGATCCATCTCTCGCAATGTATCATCGGCGCGACCCTCTTCGGCCGCAAACACCTCTTTATCGAGTGCGGCGGCTTCCCGCTGCTGGCCTATTCGGCTGAATCCGAGCTGATGGGACGCCTGACCAGGCAGTATCATGTCGTCCGGGTCGAGTTTCCGACCTATATCTATTACACCGGCCTGCCCGACAGCATCTGCACCCTGCGCAAGTCTGGCCTGGATAGGCGCTGACCCGCAGACGCGCGCAACCGGGTTCGACCTGCACGCAGAGCGACCGGCGCCGATCAGGCTGGAGAAGCGCCGACCAGCAACCGGAGCCGATCGCAACCGGCGCCGATCAGGCTGGAGAAGCGCCGACCAGCAACCGGAGCCGATCAGGACTGCAGAAACGCCCGCCAGATGGACTCCAGCGCCGCGCCGGTATCCGCATAGCGGAAGCCGATCTTGCGGTAGAGCGCGTCGTGGCGGGTGGCTGTGCGCTGCGAAAAGGTCAGGGACTCCCAGACCTCCGCATCTCTGGCGCCGCCGGCTGCGGTAACCTGACGCACCGGCAGGCCGCTGATGCGGCTGAGCATCCCGGCGAACTCGGCCTGGCGGATCGGGGGGCCGCACACCAGATTGCAGGTCACCCCGGTCGATGCTTCCTGCGCCAGCCCGCAAATCAACCGTGCCGCGTCCTCCACATGGATCAGCGACATCCAGTTTTCGCCGCTGCCGTAGAGGGGAACATGGCCCGCGCGCCGCATCGGCAGCAGGAAGAAACTGCGCAGCCAGGAGCGGGGGCCGTAAACCCAGGCCGGCCGCATGATCTGCACCGGGAGGCGCCCCGACTGCAGGGCGTCGAGGATCGGAGCCTCACCGACGGCATACTGGCGGGCAAATCCCGCGGGATCGAGCGGATGATCTTCAAAAACCGCGGTGTCGGGCGAGGGACCATAGGCAAGGGTGCCGGCGATCAGAACCAGCCGGGGCGGGAAGGGCTGCTGCGCCAGCCACGCCAGCAGGCGCCGGTTGGCCCGGGCGCTCAGCCATGCCGCGACGCCGCGGCCGAGCCGGCCCGGAGCGGAGAGACGGGCCAGATGCAGGATCGTCCCGGGCGGATCGTCCTCCAGTTGGCGCCAGGGAAAGGTCAGCAGGGAGCCGTGCCGTATCCGGGCGCCGTCGAGATCGCCGTTGAGCGGAGAATGATGGACCAGGCAGCTGAGGCGGCCGCCCTCGCCGAGAAGCTGCCGGGCACAGGCGGAACCGATGAAGCCGCTGGCGCCGAGAATCAGGGTGTGACCCTGCGCGGCCATTGGCTTCAGCCGATCTCGAGCATGCGCGTCACCGCCCGCAAGGCGCGCACGCGGATCTCTTCGGGCACCTCGACGACATAGCGCGTTTGCTGCAGGGAGGCGAGCGTATCCTCGAGCGTGATCTCGGCCATGTGCGGGCAGCGGACGCTGCAGAGGCGCAGCAGCTCACGATCGGGATTCTCCGCGGCGATGTTGTCGCCCATGGAGCATTCGGTCAGCAGCAGGTAGCGGGGGGCTTGAGTCTCGCGGACATAGCGGATCATAGCCGAGGTGCTGCCCGAGAAATCGGCGGCGGCGGTCACCTCCGGCCGGCACTCGGGATGAGCGAGGATCACCACATCCGGGAACTGGGCGCGGATATTCTCGATATCCTCGACCGTGAATTTGTCGTGCACCTCGCAGCGCCCCTCCCATCCGACCATGGCATACTCCAGGCCGGGATCCGGCTTGATCAAGCCGGCCGGACTTTTGACCGGATAGACGATATGTTTGCCGGTCTCGCGGGCGACATTGCCGGCGAGATACTGGTCGGGGAGAAAGATGACGGTCTCGGCACCGAGCGAACGGACGACCTGGGCGGCGTTGCCCGAGGTACAGCAGATATCGCTCTCGGCCTTGACGTCGGCATAGGTGTTGATATAGGTGACCACCGGGGCCCCGGGGTACATCCGCCGCAGCGCGCGGACATCCTCGGCGGTGATGCTTTCGGCCAGTGAACAGCCGGCCTTGGGCGAGGGGATGAGCACGGTCTTGCCGGGATTGAGGATCTTGGCCGTCTCCGCCATGAAACGGACGCCACAAAAGACGATGATCTCCGCCTCCGCCGCGGCGGCGCGGCGGCTGAGCTCGAGCGAGTCGCCGCGAAAATCGGGAACCGAATGATAGAGCGCCGGCTCCATATAATTGTGGCCGAGAATCACCGCGTTGCGCTCTTTTTTTAGACGGTTGATCTCCTCAGCCAGCTCCGCCTTGTAGCGGATCTCGGCAACGGGGATGACATTTTTCAATTTGGCATATAATTGGGTAAAAACGGGCGTATCCTTCATGACCTTGCCTTTCTTGCCAGGTATGCGGGACGACAGGTAAAATCGCCGCAGGGCGGCCTGTCTCATTATCGACAGCTAACTTAACCATTTTTTCGTAAAATTACAAGTATTGCGGTGGCGCCGCCCACCCCGGGGATGAGAAATGGAGCACCTCGATGAAGCATTCAACGACTTGCCGGGCCGGCAGGTTTCATCTCCTTCTGCTGCTGGGTATCCCCCTGGCTTCCATGAGCCAGACCTTCACGGTTCAAAACGGGCCGCCGGCGGGGTACGTCTTGCGTGATGGCCGGCGGTTCTTCGCCATCGGCACCCGGGTGGATGGCATCAAGGTCAAGCCCGTCGATGAGACGACCTTCACCAGCCTGCGCGAGATCTTTAATACCCTCTGGATCACCATCCGCGACATCGACGATCCCAAGCACCTCTATCCCGATGGCATTTTTACCCGTCTCGATTATGTGCGGCATGACGATGGTGTCTTCCTCGCCGGGGATTTGCCCTACCGGCTGCAGACCGCGCCGGGGTGCATCATCGATGTCAACCACGATGGCACCTTCCAGCCCAGCGAACAGCGCATGGCGCACAAACGGATCGCGCCGGCCGCAGCGCGGCGGGTGATGGAGACCATCTACAACACGGCCAATCCGCCGGGCGGTCCCAAACGCAGCATGATCTATTATCTCATGGATGAGCCCGACGCCGGCTACGCTACCGACCGCCACTGGGCCTTCTCCGATTCCCTGCTCAAGCGCTTCTATGACCAGCGCCGCAAAGGCACCCTGGCCTACATCGACCTCGGGCCGGTCACCGGGAGCAAACTGCTCTACGAAAAACGATATCCCCTCGCCGCGCCCGATCAGGGCTCGGCGGACTTTTTTGCCCGTCTCAAACACAGCTATGCCACCACGGATGAAAATGTCCGCATCACCGCCCGCACCTATGCCCCGGCCGCGGACATCCTGGGCATCAACTCCTATGATGCCACCAACCGCAAACCCTCCCTTCTCGGGGAAGCCGTGACCGCCATGCAGGAGAGCTCGGGATACAAACCGGTCTGGCCCTGGGTCTCCGCCGAACAGGTTCGCTACAGCAGCGAGCAGAGCATGTATGCCACGGTCCGGGCGCAGGTCTATTCCGCCATTATCCATGGTGCCTCCGGCATTCTCTTTTATAACGATCAGAGCGTGGTGACCCGCAGCGACAGGGCGCAGAGTTACTGGGACCGGATGTTCGATCTCGTCAAGGAGGTCGGGCTTTTTCGTGATGTTCTGGAGGAATTCAGCGTGGTCGACAGCAAAGGCACGGGTGCGGTGCAATGGCGGCGGTTCAAGCGTGGCGCCACCGGGAGCGCGCCGGATTGGTACTTTGTCCTCAATACCTCCACGGAAGATCAGATCGCCCGGATCGGCACCGGGGCTCCGCTGCAGCTCGGGGAGAATGAATGCGGCGTCTGGTTGAGCACCGGGGCCGCGCTGCGGCGTCTCACACCGCTGCTCAACCTCTCGTTTGAAGTCTGGGAGGGAGCGGCCGCGTCGCCCCTCCTGCAGTACTGGCGCGCCGATTTGCCCGGCGGGACCGCGGCAAAGCGTTCTGCAGCCAGGGCGAAGCTCGGCAGCTATGCCCTCCAGCTGGAAGACGACACCGCCAAGGCGGGCCGGTCGGCCAGCCTGCAGCAGAGCATGCCCTGCGCCGGGGGCGAGACCTATGCCGTGCAGGCCTGGTGCTGCTATGACTCCGGCACACCGCAACTGCTGAAACTGCAGTTTTACGACGGCGCCGGCAAGCTGCTGCTCGAGCGGGAGAGCGCGGGCCCGGGTGTCAGGAGCGGCTGGCGGCTGGTCAGAACCACGGCCCAGGCACCCGCTGCCGCGGAGAGCGTGGCGGTCGTGCTTTGCAGTGCCGGCGGGAAGCAGAAGGGGCGCAGCGCCTGGGATGACCTTCTGCTGCGCATCGAGTGATCCACTTCTGTCCGGGTGCCGGCTCGGGATGCCGGAACAGCTGGCCGGGATATGTTCGGGATGAGCGCAGGAGGGAAGGAAACCGGGGGCGGCCGCTAAAGCCGGTTCAGGTCCGGGATGGGCGCAGGAGGGAAGGAGACCGGGGGCGGCCGAGGCAAGCGTGCTCTGGCGCAGGCCAGGCTACAGCACCAGGTCGAAGCGGTGCGGCAGATGGATCCGGTAAAACCCCTCCGACCGGGCGATGCTGGCGAGATTCCGCCCCGCCGCGGCGAGCACATAATAACGCAGCGGACCGGCTGGCGCCGGCAGCAATCCGGTGTGGAAAAGTTCCTTCAGTTCCACCGAGCTGAATTCGAGGGTCGGATGCAGCGTCTGCGCTCCCATCCATTGAATCGCCGGTGTGGCCAGGCGCCAGAAACCGGTCTTTTGCAGAGCCAGGGGCAGCCCCGCCATCATGAAGGCGCGCTGCGGCAGACGCTCCCAGTCCGGCGCGATGATCCAAAGGCGATGCAGGGTCCGCAGGAAGCGGTAGGGACGCAGGGCCTCAGCCGGCACACCCCAGAGTCCCTCGAGGTGCTCGAGCACCGGCGCGATCGTGGGATCGGCGCTGCCGAGGGTGCCGGTCCACTCCATCGCCTCGGTGACGGGCCGGATGGGGAGGGGACCGGTCCTGCGCAGGCGGGCGACGAAAAAGCCCTCGAAGGGGAGGGGCCAGGGATGGATGCGCACGGCGCGCTGCAGGGCGGGGGCAAAGCTCTGGCCCTGATAGGAGGAGAAAGGCAGCCGGCAGCAGGGGGCATGGGCGAAGGGAATCGTCTCGAGCTCGACCGGATAGCGGGCAAGGATGCGCTCCAGGACGCGCTCATTCTCCTCGGGGCAGATCGAGCAGGTGGAATAGACGATCACGCCGCCGATGCGGGCGGCCTTGATGCCCGAGATCAGCAGCTGTTCCTGGATGGCCGAGATTTTAGCGAGAAACTCCGGCGACCACTGCGACTGGAACGCCCGCACCGGCAGGTTGGAGAGGGCCGAGCAGGGGGCATCGACCAGCACACGGTCGAAGTATTCGGGAAAATGGCGGCCGATGGTCTGTCCCGGCAGGTTGAGGAGACCGCTGTTGAGCACGCCGGCGCTGAAGAGGTTGGCCATCAGTGGCTGCAGCCGGCGGTTGGAACTGTCGTTGAGCAGCAGCTGACCGCGATTTTCCATCAAAGCGGCGATCTGGGTCGACTTGGAGCCCGGCGCCGCGCAGAGATCGAGAATCCGCTCCCCGGGCCGGGGATCGAGTGCCAGAACGGGCAACTGCGAGGAGAGCCCCTGATAGGCAAAATCCCCTGCGAAATAGGCCAGGGTGTGGCTGAGCGGCAGCCGGTCCTCCTGCAGCATCAGCCCGGCCGGATTGACCGGGTGCGGTTGACTTTCCACCCCCCATGCCGCCAGCCGCTGCAGCAGCCGCTCTCGGTTGCTCTTGAGGGTATTGACGCGCAGGGCGGGCGGCTCCAAAGGCGCCTGTGCAAAAGCCTCATAATCGGCGCCGAGCAGCTGATGCAGATATCGGGTCAGTTCTTCCAGTGTGTTGGTCATGCTGATCCTCGCCCAAAAATTTCTACCGCCCAATTTAACCAAACTGGAGCAAGGAATCAAGTCCGGTGATCGCTGGCGCCTGCGTGGCGCGGCCGTCCGGTCGGGAGTGAATTTTCCGTGCATTTGACCGGGTGATTTAGTACATTAGGGCCAGCCAAACCTGCGAAGGAGTTCTCCCATGATCGAACTGCTCCATGTCAACAAATCCTACAACGGCCAGGTCAAGGCAGTTGATGACCTGACCCTGACCGTCCCGCCTGGCCAGATCGTCGGTTTTCTCGGCCCCAACGGCGCCGGCAAAACCACCACCCTGAAAATGCTCACCGGTATCCTCCAGGCCGACAGCGGCGAGATCCGCGTCAACGGCATCGACCTGCGCCGGGAGACGATCCGCGTCAAGGAACAGATCGGCTTCATTCCCGACAGTCCCGATATGTTTCTGCGTCTCAGCGGCCTAGAGTATCTCCGTTTCATGGCCGATATCTATCAGGTCCCCGGCCCGGAGCGCAAACAGCGCATCGAAAACCATGTCGCCCAGTTCGAGATGGGCGAGGTGCTCGGCAACAAGATCCAGAGCTATTCCCACGGCATGCGCCAGAAAATCGTCCTCATCGGGGCGCTCCTGCACGATCCGGCGGTCTGGGTGCTCGATGAACCCCTCACCGGCCTCGATCCCAGGTCCTCCTTCCTCCTCAAGGAGATCCTGCGCAAGGAGGCGGGACAGGGCAAGACGGTCTTTTTCTCCACCCATGTGCTGGATGTCGCCGAGCGGCTCTGCGACTGCGTGGCGATCATCCACAAGGGCCGGCTGCTTTTCGACGGCACGATCGCAGAGATGCGCGACCACTTCAAGGCGAATGAGTCCCTCGAAAAGATGTTTCTGGAGATGACCGAAGATGAGTAGATTCCTGACCTTGACCTGGATTCTGCTGAAGAGCAGTTACACGCCGCTGGCCAGCGGCCGCTTTGCCCGCGGCAAGAGCGTGGCGCTTCTGGTGCTGGTCTGCGTCTCACTGCTGCCCCTGATCGGCGGCCTTGCCATGCTGGTCGGCAACCTCTATACTCCCCTGGCCGCGGTGGGCCAACAGGGCATCATCCTCGCGTTCGGCTGCGCCCTGACCGGACTGCTCATCTTTATTTTTGGCATTTTTTATGTGATCAATACCTATTATTTTGCGCAGGATGTCGAGTTTCTCCTGCCGCTACCGCTGCGGCCCGGCCAGATCCTCGGCGCAAAATTTACCGTCACCCTCTTTTTTGAATATCTTACACAGCTGCTGATCCTTGCGCCCCTGCTGGTCACCTACGGGATCAAGAGCGGCGCCGGCCTCTCCTGGTATCTGATCGCGGCGGCGGTCTTTTTGAGCCTGCCGGTCATCCCGCTCGTGCTCGCCTCGCTGCTTGCGATGGTTTTGATGAGCTACTCCTCGGTCGCCCGGCACAAGGATCGCTTCCGCATCTGGGCCGGTGGCTTCGGACTGGCCGCCGCGCTCGGACTGCAATATCTCATGCAAAAGGTGATGGTTAACAAAAAGCCCGAGGAGATCGTCCGCATGCTGCAGGAGGGCAAGAACAGCCTTGCCGACCTGGGCATGCGTCTTTTCCCGGGGGTCAAATTCGCCGTCTATGGCTTGCTGCAGAGCGGTCCCGCCGCGGGGGGACTCTATTTGCTGATTTTCCTGCTGCTCTCCGCCCTGGCGGTGCTGATGATGATGGCCGCCGGCCGCGCCCTCTATTTCCGCGGCGCGATCGGCGGCTCGGAAATCTTCGCCCCGCGCCGCGCCCTGACCGGCGCCGAACTGGCCGAGACCGGCCGTTCGAACCGGCCGCTGCGGGCGCTGATGCTCAAGGAGATCCGCCTGCTGGTGCGCACACCGGCCTTTTTCATGAACTGCGTCCTTATTAATTTCATTTGGCCGGTGATGCTCCTCTTCATGGGAAGCAGCGGCGATCCCAAGGAGATCGAGGGGCTGCGCACGCTGTTGAGCGGAGGGCTTCCCGCCAACACCCTGCTGCTGATCATGCTCGGCGCCAGCTTTTTCATCTCCGGTACGAGCGGCGCCAGCGCCTCGGGCATCTCGCGCGAGGGCAGCCAGTTCTTCGTCAGCAAATACCTGCCGGTCCCCGCTACGGTGCTGATCCAGGCCAAGCTGGCGGTCGCCTGGCTGCTCTCCTGCACCGGGCTGCTGCTGCTCCTGGCGACCGTCGGCATCGCCTTTCACATGCCGGCGGCGATTCTCGGTGCCGGCATGCTGCTGGCGCTGCCGGCCATGCTGCTGCCCGTCTTGGCGGGATTGATCCTGGATATCCATTTCCCCAAACTGGTCTGGGATAACGAGTATCGCGCTGTGAAGCAGAATATGAACATCATGGCCTTGATGGCCATCAGCGGCCTGCTCGGCGCCGGCTGCATCTGGCTGGCGCTCAAGCACGGGAGTCTTGGCTGGACCCTGGTAGCCGCCGTTGCCGGGCTCACTCTCCTGGCCGATGGCGTGCTCTATGCCTTGCTGCAGAAAAAAGGCACGGCCTGGCTCGCGGCGATTCAAGCTTAGCGGAAAATAGACGAACAGGAGAGGTATATGGGCGAATTTACCGCCTTGAAAGAACGGGTATATGCGGCCAATATAGAGCTGCCGCGCCACGGCATTGTGATCTACACCTTTGGCAATGTCAGTGCCATCGACCGCGTGGCCGGTGTCATCGCCATCAAGCCGAGCGGGGTTCCCTATGATACCCTGAAGGTTGAGGATATCGTCGTCGTCGATCTGCAGGGCCAGGTGGTCGAGGGCCAGCTGCGCCCCTCCTCCGACACCAAAACCCATCTGGTCCTGTATCAGGCCTTCCCGGGTGTGGGCGGCATCGTCCACACCCATTCCACCTTTGCCGTTGCCTGGGCGCAGGCGGCGCAGCCGATCCCCCTCCTCGGCACCACCCATGCCGACTCGCTGCATCTCGATATCCCCTGCACGGAGTTCATGAGTGCAGCCGCGATCGGCGGAGACTATGAGACCGAGACCGGCCGGCAGATCATCGCGACCTTCGCCGCTATCCCGGCGCAAGAGGTCGAGATGGTGCTGGTGGCCGGGCATGGCCCCTTCACCTGGGGTAAGACGCCGGAAAAAGCCGTGCAGAACAGCGTCCTTCTCGAGGAGCTGGCCCGGATGGCTTATCTCACCTTGCAGATCAATCCGGATACGCCGCGCCTGCCCCAGGCGCTGATCGACAAGCATTATCAGCGCAAGCACGGTCCCGCGGCCTACTATGGGCAGTCCGCTCCCCACTGAGCGGCTGCCCTGCTCGCGGCTGCCGCCTGATTTACTTCCTGCTGCCGCCTGATTTGTTAGCTGCCACGCCTGATTTGTTTCCTGACGCCGCCTGCTTTACTTCCTGCTGCCGCCTGCTTTGCTTCCTGCAACTGCTTGTTTTGATTCCTGCCATGCCTGCTTGGCTTCCTGCCGGGCTCGCCGCTCCTGCGACTCCCATCCCACTGCCGCCAGCTTTTGTGCACGCGAGGGTACACGGGATGTACCCCTGGGTACACCCGGGCGGCACTCTTCTGACTCCAATAAAATTATAACTATAATTTAAATAAAGTGTTAAAAAAACATCGCCTGCCCGGCCAAACTCTGGCATCTCCCTTGCAGAAGCAGGGTCAGAGCACGCGGAAGCTCCCGATGACGTGAGCGGGTTCCGCCAAACCGAACAGGAGGTTCGTATGAAACGCTTCACTTTTATACTGATGGCCGCACTCACCGTTTTCCTTTTTTCCGGTGCCATGACCAATGCCGCTGCCCGCAGCGGGCAGCACCGCCATATCAGGATCGCCCCGCCCGCGCCTAGGGTTGTCATCCGGCCGGCTTGCCCCTTCCATCTCGGTGTCTGGATCGAGGGCTACTGGAACTGGCATGCTGGGCGCTACGTCTGGATCGAGGGACGCTGGATCAAGCCGAGAGCCGGGCAGGATTGGGTGGACGGCCGCTGGATGCATACCCGCTACGGTTGGGATTGGATGCCCGGCTACTGGCAGCGGGCACGGATGGACAGCCGGTTTCATGATCGCGATGGCTACTCCCGCTCCGGCCGGGGACACGACCGGAACCGCGACCGGGATCAGAACCGGGATCGGGGCCAGGATCAGGGACGCGACCGGGATCAGAACCAGGATCGGGGCCAGGATCGGGGACGCGACCGCAGTGGGGATGGCAACTAGAACGCTCAGGCAGGACCATCACTCCCACCGGGATAACCGTTCCAGCCTTTCCAACCGTATCGCTCCCATCCCGTTGCGGATGGGAGCGTTTTTTTTTGCCGGCCGGCGCGAGGGCGCTGGCCGGGCCAAGAACCCGCTGTTCCCGCTGTGCCGTAATCCGGCCGGCGCCGGGTATACGGCTCTTTTTTTTATTGGCGCTCACCTGAAAAAATGGTAATTTTTCCAGCCTATACCCGTCACGCATAAACAGGAAAAATGAGGACCATGAAACGGAATATCATCAAGATCAATCACGACAAATGCAACGGCTGCGGTCTCTGCATCCCCAACTGCCCGGAAGGGGCGATCCAGCTCATCGACGGCAAGGCCCGCCTGGTGAGCGACCTGCTCTGCGATGGCCTCGGAGCCTGCCTGGGCCATTGTCCCGAAGGCGCCATCGCCGTCGAGGAGCGCGAAGCCGAGCCCTATGACGAGCGCAAGGTGATGGCCATGATCATCCCCCAGGGGGAAAATACCCTCCGCGCCCATCTCCGGCACCTCGAGGATCACGGAGAAGTGGAATATCACCGCCAGGCCCTGGAGGTCTTGCAGGAGCATGGCATTACCCTGGCGGCAGCGCCGGACGCCCGGCCCAACACCGGCTGCCCCGGCTCCCGCAGCCAGGCCTTTGCGGCGGTGCCCGCAGCGAGCCCCCTCTCCGGGCGGCGTCCCTCGCAGCTCGGTAACTGGCCGATCCAGCTGAACCTGATCTCGCCCGCTGCCGGCCATTTCGCCGGTTCGGACCTTCTCATCGCCGCCGACTGTTCGGCCTTCACCCTGGGCGACTTTCACCACGATTATCTGGCCGGCAAAACCCTGATCATCGCCTGCCCCAAGCTGGATTCCGACCAGGAGGTCTATCTCGAGAAGATCAAGGCGCTCATCGATCAGGCCCAGGTCAATACGATTACCGTGATGATCATGGAGGTGCCCTGCTGCGGCGGTCTGCTGCGGCTGGTCCAGGCCGCCGCGGCTCAGTGCAGCCGCAAAGTGCCTGTCAAGCTGGTCCAGGTGAGTGTCAAAGGGGAGATCTTGCGGGAAGAATGGGCGCTGTGAGGGAGGCGGCTGCCGTCCGCACCTGCAAATGGTGAATCAGCCGCGGCCGGCGCAAGGGCCGTAAAACAGCACGATGCCGGCAGCTGCTATTCTGCGGAAATCAGCCACGGCCGGCGCAACGATCGTAAATGTGCACAGTGCCGGCGGTTACTTTTCCTCGAGAATCAGGACCCGGCCGGCGAGAAAATCGCGGATCCAGAGCCGGCCGTCGCGGTCCACTTTACCTTCGAGCAGATCGAAGAGTGCGTCACCAAACTGGCCCTGGAGATAAAAGGCGGTATTCCCGCTGTCATACCGGGTATCACCGTAGGGATATTGGGCCATATGCAGCAGCCCGAAGAGCCCGGTATCCGGATGATAATGATAGAGGTAGAGGGTGGCCGCGTCGTGGGTGGCTATGACCAGCTCGCCCCGCCAGACCATCAGCTGGCCGGGCAATTCCTCCAGCCGCAGCAGATTCTCGATGCCCTGCGGTGAGACCCTCTGCAGCCGCCGGCCGCCGTGGCTGAGCAGGTAGAGCCGCCCTGCCAGCTGGCCGAAGCGCAGGGGCTGAGCTGCAGTCGCCAGGGTGTGCGCCGTCAGACTGTTTTTGTGCACGATCGTAACGCTGGCGCTGCCAAAATTGGCGATATAGATGAGAGAGTCATCGAAAGCCAGGTCGGCCGGCGAGCGCCCCACCTCAATCCGTCCGACGCGCTGGCGGGTCGCCAGATCAAAGATGTGCAACAGTCCCGGATCCTCATCCTTTTCGCCCGCCTTGACGCTGTAGAGCCAGTTCTTCCCCGGATCATACACCAGCAGCCGCGGCGTGGTCTCGCGTTCGATGCTGTCCCCGGTCAACAGCCGGGTGCCGATCTCCCAATCGCGCACCGGATCGGGGAGCACGCCGATGAACTGCTCCTCTTTACCCCACGCATTCTGGGTCAGATAGAGCGCCCCGTTCCGGTCCAGGGCCATGCGCAGCGCCTGGCGGGGAATGCGCCGGTCGTACGGCTCGCCGGTGGCGGGATCGAGGGTGAGCAGGCCGTCCCTGGCCCCCCAGATGTAGACATTGGGCCAGTAGGATTGATGCGGGCCGTAGGAGAGGTAGATCTGGCCTGTGGTGGCGGTGAGGGCGCAAACCGGGTAATCGCAGGGCAGGTGATGGCTTGTGAATGATCCGTCCGGCAAGATATGGAGATAGCTGTCCTCGTTGTTAAAGACGGCAAAGCCATCGCCGCCGGGCCATTCGCACATGGCGATCGGAGCCCAGCCGGTATAGAGTTTGGCGGTGTGACCGCCGGCGGGATCGAGCAGGGTGATCGCCGCGCCAAAGGCGCCGTTGACCGCCGTGGCCCCCTTGCTGTAGTAGAGGATCCGCTCATGGGGATCGAAGGCCATGCAGAACATGTGGGGGAGGATGCCGAGGTCGGTGATCCGCTTGATCATTACCCGCTTGTGCAGGTCGATCACGTCCAGCTCACCCTTGGCCCAACTGGCGACATAGAGGAGGCCGCGACCCGGATCCAGGGCGGTCGCATCGTTGCCGAAGTTGGGCACCTGGATTTCGGCGACCTGGCCCGCGGCAAAATCGACGACATGCACGCTGGGATGGTTGTCATAGGGGATATAGATCTCCTCCCGCCCGGGCAAGCAGTTGATGCCGGCTCCCTCGGTGTATCCCGGCAGTTCGATGACCTGGCAGGCGCCGCTTTGCACGTCGATGCGCGCCGCTTCGATCACCTTGCGCGCGGCGGTCTCTATCACCAGATAGAGTATATGCCGCGCCCGGTCGAATCCGGCCAGGTGCCAGCGGCCGCCGTGCTGCAGCGGCACTTCAAAGTTGCGAAGGAGCTTGCCGTCACGCCCGCGCAGCAGCGCGATGCGGCCGCTGATGCCGTCCACCGCGACGATCTGTCCGGCGCCGGGATCGGCGATAACCTTGCGCAAGGGGGGCGGCGGTGTCTGGTTGAGATTGGTCAGCCTCTCCTCCGTCTCCTGCCAGGGGATGCGCACCGGGATGCCGGACTTGCGGTTGAACATCATCACTGCCCGGCTCTCGCGTCCGGCGAGGAAGAGATGGCCCGTGGCCTCGTCAAAGGCGATGCTCTCGAACTGGACATCGGTGTAAAAGCTTTTGGCACTCTGGCTGACGGGATCGACTATATGAAAGGCGCGGTCACCGATGAGCGCGATCGCTCCGGTGCGCGCATCGATCGTCATCGCCTCCGCCTTGAGATGCTGCAAAGCCCGGCCCGCCAAGGGGATGTTGACCACTTGCCAGGTATGGAGATCATTGAGGGTGATCGAGGAGGAGAGGGTGTTGGCCGCCACAAGACGGTGGCGCAGGGTGTCGATCTGCACCAGTACCGGCCCGGCACCATTGACCTGAAGATTGAGGGGACGCAGCAGATCGACGCTTCGGACGGTGAGCTCGGCCGCTCCCGCGACTGCTGATCCCAGGAGCAACATCAAAAAAATGACTTTGCGCATGATCGTGTCGCCTTTGCTTGGATGACCAAATGGTAATTCAATATACGGATTACACCGGGAGGAGGAAAGAAAAAAGTTG
>Ga0116171_10002971_pt1 | contig 15814 bp, 13 predicted proteins | sample AD_JPNHW2_MetaG_FD_89798 | JGI IMG/M metagenome (GOLD analysis project Ga0116171, IMG submission 89798) | Active sludge microbial communities of municipal wastewater-treating anaerobic digesters from Japan - AD_JPNHW2_MetaG | ecosystem: Engineered > Bioreactor > Anaerobic > Digestate | place...
AGGTATGGATGTAACACCGCTTTGTAATGATGCAAGCTGTGAGGTTATATTTACTGTTCCGCTGTAATCGCCCCAGGTCACGGTGAATTCGACAGAGCCGTTTCCTGTCAGTGGCTGGACTACAATATTACAGAATGTCTCTGAAGAATCGACCAGGGTGATGTCGGCATAACCTCTGGCGATTAAGGTACTGCCGCTGTTTAGCCCGTCAACCTGAATATTCCAGTTGCCGGGGGCGATATTATATACAGTCACGGAACTGTTCGTTGTTGAAGTGGTAAACGTGGCGACCCCGTTCCCCTCGGAATCGACTTTTGTGCCGTAAATATTATAACTTTGAATAGTAAGATCGATATCTGGAAGTATCGTGCGTGTCTGTGCACTTGTAAGGTTGATTATCAGAGAGCTGTTGTAAATCCCGGAACTGGAGGGAATAACACTGCCCTGGCCGCAGGATGTAGAGAACAAAAACGGAGCGATAAAAACTAATGAAACTATCAACCGCGCCATTTTCCGATGTATGGCAATTCGTTGTAAATAGTTCAAATTGTTCATATCATGCCCCCGTTGTCTGCAAAAAACCTCATGATACCATAGCACTAAATAAGAGCATTTTGTCAACACAAAATTTAATTTTTTTACGGCGTCTGTTTATATGCAGTTTTGAGTATTAAAAAATGAATCAGTAATTTCATCTGATGCAGTACATTCAGCGTGGGATCTTTCAATATAAATATTATTAAGGGCACGACCCGCGCAATTCCTGCTGATCCTGTTATTTAAATACGGATCGGTATCCAGCGGAATTATTTCAAAATTTTGTACGGCAGCAGGCATTTGCCGGATTGAGTAAAAATTGTCCTGTTGTCAATACAGTGAAGGTAAAGGGATAGATGAATTATTCTTGATTTTTTATACTATATTCTTTAAGGAATTTGAATAAAAAATACTTGATGTAATTTTTTGATAATTCAAAACTGCGGGAAACAGATTTAACCTAATGAATGTAATAATAACAGCAGGAATATATATAATGACCAGTGTAAGAACGTATCGAAGGCCGCTATTTCTATTTGCATTACTTGTTTTAATAGCCTGTTCTCCCCGGATGATCAAACATAGCGGTGAAGAAATAATTAAGAGTGATCATCCAATAGTGGAGGATTCAAAAAACACCCTCGATTACGGGTATAAAGAAAGCAGGGCGATTAAAAAGGTATGGCCAAAAAAAGAACCGGCGGTTCTGACTGCGGTTGGTGATGTCGCTCTTAACTTCGCCGTAATGAAGGAGATACTGGATTACCGGATTAAAAAATTTGGAAGAAAAGATGCGATGACATACCCTTTTTCAAAAGTATCGAGGGAGATACATGGCATAGGATTCTGCAATCTTGAAGCGCCTGTTACAAATAGTAATATAAAATCATTTAACGATAAAGATGAAATTTTCTATTTCAGTTCACCGGGGGGCAGCGAGGATATACTTAAATATGCAGGTTTCGATGTTGCATCACTCGCAAATAATCATGTCAAGGACGCCGGTGAAGAGGGGATGTTTGAAACCTTTACCCGTCTTGAGAAAATAAATATTGCCCCGGTGGGTATCGGCAGGGATATTAATGATGCTTTAAAACCCGTCTATGTATGGCACAGGGGGACAAGAGTGGCGGTGTTCGCTTTTAATAATGTAGTACCTAAAAGTGTCTGGGCTGCGCCTGGAAGAGCCGGTGCCGCAGGAGGGTCTGATGAGCTTTTATGCGCCGCTGTGAAGAAAGTCCGTAAGGAAGTCGATGCAATTGTTGTCAGTATCCACTGGGGTCAGGAGGTTACCTCCGATTACCCGGTAAACCCCCCTGAAAAAGAACAGGTGGAGCTGGGACATAAACTTATTGATGCGGGAGTATCCTGTATTTTCGGGACACAATCTCATGGGCTGGGCCCGATTGAGAGGTATAAAAACGGTATAATTTTTTACAGCCTGGGAGACTTCGTTTTCGCGGGGAGACATTCATCTGCCCACAGGACGAGTATGCTGGTGCGTGTATCTCTCAGTGAAATGGGTGTTGAATCTTATACCCTTATACCGGTAAATATCAATCCGCTGGAAGTAAAATATTCCCCCGAAATTCTCGGCAAAAGGAGCGGTGAAGCTGTTATCAATAGAGTCCTCGCGGAAAGGGATGATAAATATGCGGACTACTATTCAATAGAAAATAATAATATACAGGCCGTAAAGTAAATCTGTTTTTCGGGGAATTGAGTATTTATGATTAAAAAACTTCTTCCGCTGTTCCTGGTTATGTTCTCTGCGGTTCTTTATTCAAAACAGAATATTGTTGAAAAGAAAACCGGCGGTGTTGATTTCGTTTATATCCCTTCCGGCTCATTTGTGATGGGTGCTGCTGCTGCCGGTAAAGATTATAATCCTCCGCATAATGTAAGGATCAGTAAAGGTTTCTGGCTGAGTAAGTTTGAAATAACACAGAAACAGTATAAGGATGTAACAGGAACTAATCCCTGTGAAGAAAGCAAGTACGGGGAGGGTGACAATCTTCCAGTATATAATATCAGCTGGTATGAAGCGGTCGGGTTCTGCAATAAACTCAGTAAATTGAACGGGCTTGACGCATACTATGAAATCAGTACTGATGACGAAGATGATGATAATGTGTCCCAATACGATGAGATGAAATGGAAAGTAACGATAATTAAAGACGCGAATGGTTTCCGCCTCCCTACTGAAGCGCAATGGGAATACGGCTGCCGCGGCGGGGCAAGGACCGATTTTTACTGGGGAAATAATTCAAGCTGGGATGTATCAGGGAATTATTCCTGGCATATGTTCAATGCCGGGTTAAAAAATTACAGTAAAGGGCGTTTCTGGTGGGTTAAGTATCATAAAGTGAAAAAGACCGGTACAAGGATTCCCAATAAATACGGTTTATATGATATGGATGGCAATGTCGCGGAGTGGTGTTTTGACAGATACAGCCGCAGCTACTATTCTGAAAGCGATAAGGATGATCCGGTGTGTTCCGAAGGTGAGTTCACATACCGTGTTGTGCGTGGAGGGTCAATGCTTGATTCTCCAAATGATTTTAAATCGTACAAAAGGTGGCCTGTTGAGCCTTTTGAGAGAATCGGTATGAACGGGCTGCGCGTGGTGCTGCCGGAGTAAATGTTACTGTGGTTTTTTCAGAAATTTAATAAACTCCCTGTTCTTCATTATATCTTCAGCTATAAGTTTATATCCTTCAGCTGTAGGGTGGCTTGAATCGGCAAAATATTTTTTCCCCGGTTTTGATGGAATGACCGGGATTATCCCGTTTGCCCGGAGTATTTTTTTCATTTCCGAAAGTATAGAAAAATACTGTTCCCTGCTGTTCCCGGTCATCATGTATGTATTGAACGGTGTGATAATGGCAGCGATTTCGTTCCCGCGCGTTTTGAAATAGAGCAGCGTTTCAATCATAAATTTCCATTGCAGAGATTTATCCGGTGTTACCCAGTTAATGTTCTGTTCCTGCATTTTATCCGGTTCTATCCCCGGCGGCGTTTTAAAATCGTCCATATCCCGTGAGAAATAATTAATTACATTTTTATGCGGATTTTCCATTGTCCAGGCATAAAAGCTTTTTTCCGCGAACCTTGTGAGCCTTATATGATCGATCCATGTAAAGACCGGAACTGAGCGTGTAATCAATGAGGAAAGCCTCTCTTCGAATGACGGCTGGTAAGACGGGATACTTATGCTTACCTGGGGGAGAAGGGATTTGTGATTAATTTCACTGTTCACCGCCCCGGTGAGGTCATGTCTCGGTGAACTCATCCAGAGAAGATTGATTCCCACTATGATTTTCCTTTTTTTATAGCCCGCAGGGTAAAGATTCATCAACCCGTTCATTGCGGCAGGGTGGATGCCGTCAAGTCCCATGTTGCTGAATTTAAATTCATGGCTGAGGTTATTTAAGTTTGCGGATAATGTATGGCTGCTGTCCGTGTAGTGACCCCATATTACCGAGTCCCCGATGACAGGGATAGTGTTCCCGGATTCTATATGCTTCGAGTACCGGCTGTAGAGAAAGTAGTCATCCCCCATGCTGTACGGTATCCGGTAATTTCCGGTAAACAGCGATGTATCCGTTAACGGGAATGCGAAAGGGATTACTGATGCTGCCAGCAGGAGAATTGAAAACGCGATTGATATGTATTTAAGTTTTTTCATTATCATTCACTTTTTTAAAATTGAAAATATATAAACTCAGTGGAACTGTAAGTAATAAAAACCATTATGTATGTGAGCATAAACAGTATTGATATACCCCTGAATACAGGTTTATCTGAAAATCCCGTCTTCCCGTATTCTTTCAGCCACTGGAAAATATAACAGGCTGTGATCAGGCCCGCCATGTAAAGAGGCATCTGCGGTGTATTGAAATCAGTGGTGAATATACGCCCGATAAACATAAATGCGTCACCGGCATTTTCAGAACGGAAAAATATCCATGTGAAAATAATCAGTATAAATACAAGAATCCGTTTGACCGGCAACGGCACTTTACCGGCCAGGCTTATCCTGCCGATCTTCTTGCCGGCGGTATGAATAACGGCATGGACAAATCCCCAGAGAACATAATTCCACGACGCGCCATGCCATAATCCCGAAAGGAGCATTGTCGCGAAAGTATTCCGGGTCTCCATGATTTCACCCTTCCGGTTTCCTCCAAGGGGAATATAGAGATAATCCCTGAACCACGATGAAAGGCTTATGTGCCATCGGCCCCAGAAATCGCCGGTGTTCCTTGCCATATAAGGCAGGTTAAAGTTTTCCACAAGGTTAATCCCAAGCATGCGGGCAACTCCGCGCGCCATGTCCGTATACCCGCTGAAGTCGAAATATATCTGCCAGGTAAAAGCGAGCGCGCCGGCAACAAGATCGCCCGAGTTGAACTGAGCCGGATTGCCGAATATTTTATTCGCGTAAAGGGCGAAGTAGTCTGCCAGGGCCATTTTTTTAAACATTCCCAGCGTAAAAAGATATATCCCTTCAGCAATGTCGTTTTTTGTTATTTCCGGCCAGGATTTAAGAAGCGGCATAAGATGGTGACCCCGCTCTATCGGTCCGGCAAGGAGAGACGGGAAAAAGGAGACAAACGATGCATACTGTATTATGCTTGTTTCTCTTTCGGTCCTCCCGTAATAGCAGTCGATCGTATTTCCAAGTGAGAGGAACAGGAAAAATGAAATGCCTACAGGGAGCAGAATCCCGGGATGCGGTATCGAATACTCAATTCCTGCAGCGGTTAATATGCTGTTTAGATTAGTTACGATAAATCCTGAATACTTAAAGAAGCATAGTGCCAGAATAGTATCTGTCAAACTGAGTGACAGGAATAGCTTTTTTTTGCCGGTTCTTTCCATTAAAAAAACGGATGTGAAATCAAATACAATCACCCAGGTTATAAGCAGCGGGTATAGCGGATTCCACCACCCGTAAAAAATATAGGAAGCGGCGAGTATAATATTCCGTTTCCACAGCGGATTTCCTGACGCGGAAAATACTGCGTATACTGCAATAAAAAAAAGTATAAAACTCCATGAGTGAAAAAGCATTTTCAGTTACTCGGCTCTTCTCACGCATCTGAACCCGATAGTATCGCGGAGGATGCAGGCGTCATTGATCGATGCATCCATAGCGCGTGCCGCAGAGCTGAAGAAGTCCTCCGGATCGTTCCATGAACCTCCGCGGAGAACCCGCCCTTTCCCGTTTTCCGGTCCGCGGGGATCTTTTGACGGGGATGATTTATAGTAGTCCGCGGCAAAATTGTCGTTACACCATTCTGCAACATTGCCGTACATGTCATATAGACCCCATGGATTCGGTTTCCGCGATCCTGCCGGGGCTGTCTTTCCCGATGAATTTTTACTGTATATTGTGTAGTTTTTTAAATTTTTCTGTTCATCTCCGAAAAAGTATTTTCCCCTGCTCCCCGCTCTTGCGGCATACTCCCACTCGGCTTCCGTGGGCAGCCTGTACCCGCTGGCATCAAAATTGCACTCCCATGTATCTTCATTATAACATGGGATCAGTCCTTCTTCGAGAGATCTTTCAATGCAGTAAACCGCGGCGTTAACCCATGCAACCATTTCAACCGGATTTTTATCACCCTTGAAATGCGAAGGATTTGGCAGTTCAATTTTTTTGAACATATCCTGAGTGACTTCATACCTATCAATATAGAACGGTGACAGTGTAACTTTATGCGCGTCGGTACCGTCCCCCATCGTAAATTCACCTCCGGGGAGAGAGACCATTTCGATCCCGGACCCCGTTTTTATATTCTTAATCCCGCCGGTGTTCTTCTTTCCGCATGAAGCTGTTGACAGAATGATTGCGGCAACTGAAAATGCAGTAATAATATTCTTCATCTTATATCCCCTTCGGAACCCAGTCAGGTTCCTTATTCTGGTTTCCGTCTGTTGTTACATACGCCCATTTCCCTGTGGCAATCTCCGCGATGCAGATATTCCACCCTTTTGCGGTTCCACCGACATGCTGTTCTCCGTCAGGGCCGAATGAAAAAGCAATATATTTGCCGTCCGGGGACCAGTCGAGGTGATAAACCTCGTACCCTTTTGCAACAGAGAGAAAGGGTATCTTGTCTTTTTCCGCAACGGGAACCGGTCTGTTCATGTTTACAGCTGCAATAGTAAACTCGCGGTCTGTTCTTCCCCAGCCGATTCTGTTTCCGTCAGGTGAAAACTCCGGCCTGCAGCCTGTGACGTTGAGCTGGAAATATCTTGAACCGGAGACGTCAATACCGATACTTGTGTGCCTGAATCCCATTCCTCCCAGAACTGTTGCGGTTATATACTTTCCGTCAGGCGACCAGCACAGTGCGTACAGGTGCATCAGGGTTTTATTCGGATGCTCACGGATGTTTCCCGTTTTCATATCATAAAAGAATAAACCTTTAGTTGACCAGCTCTCCAGTGAGAATCTTCTTGAAGATTCGGATTTTACAAATGCTATAAACCTGCCGTCCGGTGACCAGCACTGTTCACGTGAATCTTTTGAAACCAGAATTCTTCCTGATCCGTCGATATTCATCACGTAAAGGTCGCGTTTCCTGTCTCTTCCGGAACCGGTATCCTCAAGGTAGCTGATCTTTTTCCCGTCAGGTGAAACATGCGGGTACATCTCATGTATAGATGGTGTGTCCGTGATTTTCTTTTTTCCCGTCCCGTCGGCATTGATTATGCAGAGGTCAAAGCTGTTGTTGTCAAATGTCTCATAAACAAGTCTGTATTTTATGGCGGAGAGATTAACCGCGGGTGGATTATTCTGTCCGGCAGATAGTGCTGAAACTGTCAGCACGGTCAGTGCAAAAATTTTGTATACTCTTCTCATAATTCCTCTATACTTTATCTTATTCAGCCGGGTATAAATATTTGATGCAGGATTTAATTTTCAACACTTTTTTATCCGGCAGGGGGATAGATGTTATAATTCAAATTTTTATAATTAACGGATTTATAAGGTTACCATTGAATTATGTGTATCATTTGCCGGTGCAAAATCAGACTGTCAATTATAATTAGATCCTGAATGGATGGGGGACAGATATATTTATCGATTTATACAGAAGAATACTGTTTGTCGCAAGCGGTAGATCGGTTTTTCTCCGGCATTTCAACGTCAGGGAGCGGTTATACCGGGTCATGCGGGCAATACCCCCTCCAGAAAAGAGTATAAAGCCTTATCCGTTAACTACCCGGTAATTGAACAGATCGTTAAATTTATATTTAATGTATTTTAATAACAGCAGTGCAATCCATGTTTAATAATAAAAAAAGGCAAGGTTAAAAAGAAAACGGCATATAACTTTTGCCTGTTATATGCCGTTTTAGTGACTTGTATTGAAATGGAGGTTTCAGGTGTGCTTAACTTACTTTTTCAATAAGCAGTGCAGCTCCGTTACCGAAGGCTCCGCAAAGTGATGCAAGGCCGTAACGTTCATCAGGGAATTCTGTTTTCATCACATTAAGAAGTGTGACCAGAACCCGCGCGCCGGACTGCCCCAGAGGGTGGCCCAGTGCTATAGCGCCGCCCCAGACATTGACCCTGTCAAACGGTGCATTTTCATTATCAAGTTTCAGATCTCTGATGCAGGCAAGTGACTGGCTTGCGAAGGCCTCGTTCAGTTCGATTGCGCCGATATCTTCAGGTGACAGGCCGGTTTTTTCAAAAATTTTTTTAATTGCCGGGACAGGCCCGATCCCCATAATTGTCGGATCGCACCCTGCGAGGGCTCCCATACGGTATTTATAAGTGTATGGCAGCCCCAGTTTATCCGCTTTTTTACGGCTCATCAGAATTATGGCGCTTGCTCCCTGGGTTAACGGTGATGCCGTAGCCGAGGTGACCACACCGTTGGGTTTAAACGGTGAACTCATTGTCGCCATTTTTGCAACGTCAACCGTGTCGCGAATCCACTGGTCGTGCTCAACGAGGATTTCCCTGCCGTCGTCATCAAGTCCCATAACCGGTATGATTTCATTTTTAAATTTTCCCGAATTTTTTGCCGCGGCCGCTTTTTTGTTCGACCAGACAGCCATATTTTCCATATCTTCACGGGATATATTCCACTGTTCGGCGACTTTTTCCGCGGTTGCTCCCATAAGGAGATCCGCTCCGTTATAATATTTTAACAGGCGCGGCGGAAAATCTATATAAGCGCCCATCGGGACTTTTTCCATATCCTCTACCCCGGCGCTTACTATTGTATCGGCTTCTCCTGTTATAATTGCACGGGCGCCGTGCATGGTGGCAGACATTCCTGAAGGGCACTGGTTGGTAAGGGTATTGCTCGGTACGCTTGCCGGAAGGCCGGAGGCAAGCCATCCGAGGCGTCCTATATCATTCTGCATTCCTGACGGATTCGCGCATCCGACGAAAACAGCGTCAACACTTTCAGGGCTGACTGCCGGATTTCTTTTGAACAAACCTTCATATGCGCAGGTCAGAAGTTCGTCCGGTCTGAGTTTCCTGAAATATCCTTTTTCTCTGTGTGCCCTTCCATTAGGGGTTCTTACACCGTCTATGAATACGCATTCTTCCATTGTTATTTTCCTCTTGATATTTTTTTATTTTATATAGCGGTCTTTCACGGAAATCCGCCCGATGCGTTCCGTTCAGTGACGCCTTGTAAAATTCTTCCGACTGTTTAAATTACCCGCATTATAATCAACAATGCGCGGTTGACCGGTGAGAAATGCGGATTTGAAAGTGCCGTATGGTTCCCTGACAGGGCGTTTGTTGATCTTCTGCCAGAGAACAGTGACCTCCAGACGGTCAGGTCACCGGCAGGTTGTTTGTCTGACTATGAAAATAACGGCTGTGTTGCCATTGCGAATGCCATGTCTCCTTCGATCTTCATGGCTCCGGACATGAAAAGGTTTACCGGATTGGTATCTTTTCTCATCAGCGCGGAAGAATCTGCTGCTGACATGCGGAAAATTGAACGCGGCTGTTCTGCATTGTTAAGGGTCGCGTCGATGTTAAAGACATAACCGTCCGCATCTGTAACGGCTGCAAGGAAGCTTCCCTTGAGACTGTTTAACGCATTGTATTTCGCCTTATTCAGTCCGTTCTGCATACCCAGGATCATGTCGAGGTTTTCAGTTTTGATCATTTTGTCGAGTTCATCTTTGGTCATTTTGAGCTTGAGCATCGGTTTTTCGATCTCACCTGCTTTAAACTCAACAGTTGTTCCGTCTTTAACCATGTAGCTGTAAGACTCGCCGTTTACACTGATGACCATGGTTATCGTACATCCTGAAAGTTCGGACGCAGAAGGATTTGATGCTGCCATTTCGGCGGATAGTTTTGGATACACGTTTGTAAGAAAATCGGAAACTGATGTGTCAACAGGGACTTTTGGTAGTGTTGCCATAATGTTTCTCCTAAAGATAAATTAATGAACTGACATGTCAGTCTAATATTTAGAGACGTTTGTCAAGAAAAAATTTAAAATCTAAAAATGAAAATATGAAAAAAAGTGCAAAGCCCTGCAGTATAAAATTATTTATAATAAGTATATTATAAGAATGTGTATTTATTATTGATGGATACAGTTTTTAAATGTAGAAAAAGTTAATTATTATTGACATTTGCGTGTAATATTTCTTATTTTGAGTCATATTGAATGAGATGTATGTTATTATTGAGATTGAATGATGGGACAATATGAATCCTGACGAAAGAAAACTCCAGATTCTGCAATGCGCGAAAAAACTTTTCTCTAAAAACGGGTATTATGAAACACAGATATCCGATATTGTCGATGAAGCGGGTATCGCGAGGGGAACAATATATCAGTATTTTAAAAACAAAGATGAAATATTTGCCACCCTTTTCGAGAATTTTTATAAAAAATGGGAACGGATGATATCGGAGACGGAAAGTAGTATTGATCTGAAAAATGTAACCCCGCATGATTATCTGAAATCCCGGATAAAGAGCTCTCTGTATTTTTTCGCGAGCGACAATGAAATGTGCAACATCGTCCTGCGTATGGGGGTGGGGATAAACAAAAATTTTGATTCTGTACAGAAAAAACTTGAAAAAAAAATATTCAATGTTATCACAAACGATCTGAAAATCGGTCAGCAGTTTAAAAACATTTCAATGGATATCGATACGCAACTGTTTGCCAATATATTTACAGGAGCGCTGTTCCGGATTGCCTACTATTATTTTGTTGTTCATAAAACCCAGAAAGAATCCCATGATATAGACCTTCTTGCAGATAAAGTTGTCAGTTTATACTCTCCCGGTTTGTTTTTGAAAAAATAAACCGGTAAAGAATCCACTGTATTTCTAAAAAAATTTAAAAGATAAGGCTGTTAAGAAAAAAAACTATTGACTTTTTCTGTAAATAGTAAATATGGACTGACATGTCAGTCCATATTTACTATTTACAGAGAGGTTGCCATGATATGCTTTTCTTTGTCGGAAGAACAGTCCATGATGAAAGATACGGTTGCGAAACTGATTCTGAACAATATAAAAGACAATGTGCATGAAATGGATGAGAAATGTTTTATCCCGGATGAGTTTATCGGCAAATTTCATGAATTGGGTACTGTAATGTCGATTATCCCGGAAGAATACGGCGGCTGCGGTTTCGGGAGTTCACCTGTTATGAACTGTATTATACTTGAGGAACTGGCTTTCGGTGATATGGGATATGCATTTGCGGCCGGCCTTGCTTCACTTTTTATAATACCGATAATTGAAATGGGAACAGATGTACAGAAGAAAAAATATCTTCCGGCTTATGCGGAGGGTGATATTCCAATACCCTGTCCTCTTGCTATCAGCGAAATGAGTTTTAAGTTTGATCCGGTTCAGCTTTCAACAAAAGCAGTAAAAAAGAACGGATCATATATTCTTAACGGGAAAAAATGTTTTGTTCCGATGGCTGAAAAAGCACGGTTCATAATGGTCGCAGCGTCACTTAACGGAGAAAACAATATTTTTATTGTCGACCGGAAAAATCCCGGGTTGACTGTCGGTGAAGCTGAAAAAAATCTCGGCCTTAATACACTCGGCACATATACCATTAATCTTGAAAATTGTGAAATTCCTGCAGACGACAGGCTTGGAGGTGAAAACGGAATTGATTATGATCGTCTGCTCCAGAAAACCCGTACGGCGTTATCAGCGGTCGGTACCGGTATTGCGCGTGCTTCCTATGAATATGCATTGAATTACGCAAAAGAAAGAACACAGTTCGGAGAACCAATTGCAAGCAGACAGGCTGTGGCATTCATGCTCGCGGAAATGGCATATGAAACAGATGCAATGCGCCTTTTAACATGGAAGGCCGCATCAGCGCTTGAAGCCGGCCGTGATGCGGCGCGGGAATCGTTTCTCGCGAAAATCTATACCGGCGATATGGCTATGAAACTGACGGATTACGGTGTTCAGATTCTGGGCGGGCACGGCTACATCAGGGAACATCCTGTTGAGCGGTATTACAGGAATGCCAGGGGAATTGCCATATTAGAAGGAATGGCAATTGCATAACAACAATTTCAATTAATTCAAGTGAGGGTATTATGATAAATTTAGAAACACCGGAATATCTGAACAATCTCAGAAGCAGTATGAATAATCTTGCCAGCGGGGTTTTGAGGCCTGTTTCGCGTAAATATGATATCTGTGAGCATGAATACCCGAAAGAACTTGATATCTTCAGGGGAATGTCGATTCTCGGAAGACCGAAAAAGAAAAAAAACGATTCGGCAGCAGACGATAAGTCCGGCGGAAGCAGTAAAACGAAAAAAGGGATAAATCTTTCAACTGTTGCGACAATTGAGGAGCTTTGCTGGGGTGATGCAGGGCTGTTGCTGTCAATTCCGAATGCCGGACTTGGGAATGCTGCTATTGCCGCTGTGGCGAGCGATGAACAGCTGGAACGTTACGGAAAAAAGTGGGCGGCGATGGCGATAACCGAACCTGGATCGGGTTCGGATTCCGGTTCAATTACTTCAACAGCGAAGCTTGATGGCGACGAATGGGTATTGAACGGGGAGAAAATATTCGTAACATGTGCCGACCGCAGCGATGTTGTTGTTGTCTGGGCAAACATAGACAAGGGCGCTGGCAAATCGGGCATTAAGCCATTTATCGTAGAAAAAGGGACTCCCGGGTTCAAACTCGAGCATCTTGAGAATAAACTCGGAATAAGGGCATGCGATACCGGGACATTTGTAATGGATGACTGCCGTATCCCCCGTGATAATATTCTCGGGTCGGCAGAGGTCAGTAAAGATGTAGAAGGGTTCAAGGGTGTTATGAAGACCTTTGACAATACGCGTCCGATGGTGGCATCAATGGCGACCGGAATAGCCCGTGCCGCGGTGGATTTTACGCGCGAAAAGATCGAAGAAAGCGGCATTAAACTCGATTATAAAAAAAATCTGAATAATGTTTCCAGTATCGAAAAAGAATTTTATCTGATGGAAGCAAATCTCGAGGCAATGAGGCTCCTGGTGTGGAGAGCCGCATGGATGGCGGACAATGAGCAGTTCAATAATGTCGAGGCGTCAATGGCGAAGGCGAAGGCGGGGCGGTACGGTACGCTTATCACTCAAAAGTGCTGTGAACTTCTCGGGCCGCTCGGTTTTACCAAGGAATATCTTGCAGAAAAATGGATGCGGGACAGCAAAATAATGGATATCTTCGAGGGCACCGGGCAGATCCAGCATCTGATTATTGCGCGGAATGTTCTCGGATATTCAAGTAAGGATTTAAAATGAACCGAAAATTTAAAAAAAAATATAAAGGGGAATTTTATGAACATCGATGACGTTAAAAAAATTGCTGTTGTAGGCTCGGGAGCAATGGGGAACGGAATTGCGCAGATTTGCGCTACAGCCGGCTATTCAGTTTTCATGACTGATATAAAGAAGGAATATCTTGACGGCGCGGTAGCAAAAATTAAGGACAGCCTTGCATTCATGGTCAATAAAGAGAAATTGACCCGGTCGGATATGGACACAATTCTCGGGGAAAATCTGAAAACAACACTGGATACCGCTGAAGCTGTAAAGGGCGCGCAGATTATAATCGAAGCAGTCCCGGAAATAATGTCTCTTAAAAAAGATGTTTTTTCCCGTCTGTCGGACCTGGCCTCGTCCGATGCTGTACTGGCTACCAATACTTCAACAATGAGTATTACAGAGATCGGTAATGTGGTGAAGAACCCGGAACGTTTTGTCGGAATGCACTTTTTTAATCCTGTAACAATCATGAAACTCGTAGAAGTTATTTACGGGGAAAAAACCTCCGATCAAACTGTTGACCTGCTTAAAGAGGTAAATACTAAGTGCGGTAAGATTTCTGTAAAAGTATTGAAGGACAGGCCGGGTTTTATAGTCAACAGGATCAGCGCACCTAACCAGGCTCTTCTAAGTGCGATCCTCGATGAAGGTAAAATTAAACCCGCCGAGCTTGACTGTATAATGAAAAGAATTGGAGTCAAGATGGCCCCGTTTGAAACTGCTGATTTCGTCGGGCTTGATGTTTTTTCGCATATTCTTGAATATTACGAAAAAACTTTATCCCCGGAATATAAACCGGGAAAATTTCTGCATGAAAAAATCAAAGAAAATAATCTCGGTATGAAAACGGGTAAGGGTATTTATGACTGGTCAAACGGGAAAGCCGTTATAGATTCGTCGAGTGAAAGCAGGGAGTTAACCCCAATACATCTTCTTTCAATACAGATTAATGAAGCTGTAAAGGTTTATAAAGAAGGGCTTGCCCAATCGGTAGATGATATAGACAGCGCGGTAAAATACGGTATGAACTCATTTGCCGGTCCTTTTACAATGGCATCGGGGTTGCCGCCTGCTCAGATATGTGATTCTCTGAATTACCTGGTCGACAGATTCGGTTTGACTATATTAAAGCCTGAACCTGAAATAGCTGACGGTTCATTTAAAACCCTGGGGAAATAATAACTAAAATAGTGTAATTTTATCTGTGAAAAGGCAAAACCGCTTAAGCCGGCGTAAAGCAGCAGAAATTATCAATATTGAGTAATTTCTGTTGCTTTTTTATCTTATTGATTAACAGTATATATGATTTTATATATAATACCATTTGAGGAGGATTATTATGTCTGATGCAGTATTATTTGAACAAAGAGGTCCGGTCGGAATTCTTACCATCAATAAACCAAAAGCCAATCAGTTGAGTCATGATGTATTCGAACAGATGAGAAAATTTCTTGATGCAAACGAAGTTGATCCGAATATACGCGCGATGATCGTGACAGGCAGCGGTGATAAAATATTCTGTGCCGGAGCGGATTTATCGGCCGGATTCGGTGATTTCGGTGCAGTTGATTTTTTGAAACGCGGCCAGGATGTGTGGAATAAAATAGAGGATTATCCGAAACCGGTAATAGCCGCAGTGAACGGGCATGCCCTCGGCGGAGGATGTGAGCTCGCGCTTGTCTGTCATATCAGATTTCTGAAAAAAGGGGCACGCATAGGGCTTACAGAAACAAACCTGGGAATTATGCCCGGTTATGGAGGGACTCTACGTCTTCCAAAAGTTGTCGGAAGATCAAGGGCGCTTGAACATATACTCACGGGAAAACCATTTGAGTCTGATGAAGCGCTTGCTGTCGGCCTTGTCGACCGGCTTTGCGAAGAGGGGAAAACCCTGGACGACGCGATTGCTTTTGCGAATGAGCTGGCTGTACGCCCCCCCCTGGCGATGAAAGCAGTTTTAAAAATTTTCTCAGCGAGCCCGCGTATATCCCCGGATGAGCATCTTAAAATGGAACGTGAGGAACTCGCCAAACTGTTCAAATCCAAGGATACGATGGAAGGAATGACCGCATTTATGCAGAAACGTCCCCCTGTTTTTAAAGGGGAGTGATTAAACAACGGTATTGGACCGGTTGAAGGGGATGAATTAACACCTTTAACCGGTCCAGTATTGAAATTATGTATTCATCTCCGGAAATTTAAACCATTTATCACGTATTTGATCTTTTTCCTGTATTCAATGTGCTGACTCCCGTCAGGTTGTAGCGGATTGCAATTGAATTAGTACTATTGATGTCATCTTCGCGAAGGCGGGCGACCGGAGGAAGAGCCCTGGCTGATCTACTCCTTATAAAAAAGTGGGTCCCGGCTCTTTACCCGGGAGTACTTCTTCGTTGTGCTCAGGACGCGCCTGCTACGGCTGGAATGACAAAGACTATTCAATTCGTTAAATGCTGTAATA
>Ga0116171_10002973_pt1 | contig 15810 bp, 15 predicted proteins | sample AD_JPNHW2_MetaG_FD_89798 | JGI IMG/M metagenome (GOLD analysis project Ga0116171, IMG submission 89798) | Active sludge microbial communities of municipal wastewater-treating anaerobic digesters from Japan - AD_JPNHW2_MetaG | ecosystem: Engineered > Bioreactor > Anaerobic > Digestate | place...
AAACTTCTTAATAAAATTAATTAAATGTTTAAAGATAAAGTTTTATTAGTAACCGGAGGAACAGGTTCTTTCGGTAACGCAATTCTAAGAAGATTTCTTAACACAGATATTAAAGAAATTAGAATCTTTAGCAGAGACGAAAAAAAGCAAGATGATTTAAGAAATGAGCTTAACAACACAAAAGTCAAGTTTTATATAGGCGATGTTCGTGATAGTAAATCAATTTCTAGTGTTATGAAGGGTGTTGACTACATATTCCATGCTGCTGCTTTAAAACAAGTTCCTTCGTGTGAGTTTTTTCCGATAGAAGCCGTAAAAACGAATATACTTGGTACTGAGAATGTCATTAATTCTGCAATTGAATTTAAAATAAAAAGGATGATTTGTTTAAGTACAGATAAAGCGGTTTACCCTATCAATGCAATGGGAATGTCAAAAGCATTGATGGAAAAGGTTGTTGTTTCCAATAGTAGAAATCTTAAAGAATCCGAAACATTATTGTGTGCAACTCGATATGGTAACGTAATGGCAAGTAGGGGTTCTGTTATTCCTCTGTTCGTTCAACAAATAAAAGCAGGTAAGGATTTAACTGTTACAGACCCAGCAATGACCAGATTTATGATGTCCCTAGATGATGCTGTAGATCTTGTTTTATATGCTTTTCAAAACGGAAAACAAGGTGATATTTTTGTTCAAAAATCTCCTGCATCTTCCTTAGAGGTACTTGCAAATGCATTGATTAAAATATTTAATTCTTCTAGCAAGATAAGAGTTATTGGAACCAGACATGGTGAAAAACTTTTTGAAACCTTAGTTAATAGAGAAGAAATGACAAAAGCAATTGATTTAGGTGACTATTTTAGAATTCCAGCAGATACAAGAGACTTAAATTATAACAAATATTTTTCTGAGGGCTCTCAAAAAATAAACTTGCTGAATGAATATAATTCACATAATACAACTCAATTAAGTTTGGAACAAACGGTTAAACTCCTTATGAAATTAGACTTTATAAAAAATGAATTGTCAAAATAAAAATATTTTAGTTCTTGGAAGCAATGGTATGCTAGGAAGTATGATTTTCGATTACCTCCTTTCGACAAATGAATATCGTGTTTTTGGTACTTATAGAAATATTGGATTATCTGAGTTCTATGGCAAAAAAGTTAATGAGTTTTGTTTTGATGTTCTTGCTCTTAATTATAAAGAAAATCTAAAAGTTATTTTTAATAAAACATCACCAAATTATATTATAAATTGTATCGGTATTATTAAACCATATTGTAAAGACGAAGATAGTGTAGGTGTTTATAATGCCATTAAAATAAACTCTCTTTTCCCTCATGAATTATCTAAACTGATAAAAGAACATACACCAAACACAAAAATAATTCAAATTGCAACTGATTGTGTATATGATGGAAGAGATGGTAAGTATAATGAAACATCTCCTCATAATCCCCTAGATGTTTATGGAAAAACAAAAAGCCTTGGAGAGGTTAATGATCCAAGTTTTTTGAATATTAGATGTAGCATAATAGGACCTGAGTTAAATAATAAAAAAAGTCTTTTAGAGTGGTTTTTAAACCATGAAACAGAAAGTAAATTAACCGGTTTTACACATCATCAATGGAACGGTGTTACAACATTACAATTTGCTCAGTTTTGTCATGAGATTATTTCAAATGACAAATTTGATTCTTTACGAAAATTAAATTCAAAAATACATTATGTTATTAATACTCCTTTAAACAAATTTGAACTTTTACTTCTTTTTCAAAAAATATTCGAGACTAATTTTAATATAGAAGCAGCAAATCTGCCTAAACCAGATGTTAAAAGAACTCTTAATTCAATTTATTTACAAAATGATGTTCGACCAATGGAAGAGGCTATTTTTGAACTTAAAAAATATATTTCAAAGTCCACTCTTTTTAATTCTTTAAAAAATGAATAAGTTAAAAGTAATCACAGTTGTTGGAACAAGACCTGAATTAATAAGACTTTCTCTTATAATTAAATTGTTTGATAATTATTTTGAACATAAACTTATACATACTGGCCAAAACTATGACTACGAACTTAATGAAATATTCTTTAAAGATCTTGAAATCAGAAAACCTGATTATTTTTTAAATGTTAATACATCTTCTTTGGGTACGGTAATTGGTGATACAATAATAAAAAGTGAGAAGATTCTATTACAAGAAAAACCAGATGCTTTATTAATATTAGGAGACACAAATAGTAGCATGGTCGCTATTATTGCAAAAAGGTTACATATTCCAATCTTTCACATGGAAGCGGGTAATCGAAGTTTTGATTTTAATGTACCTGAAGAAATTAATAGAAGAATAATTGATCATATTTCTGATTTCAATTTAGTCTATACCGAACATGGAAGAAGAAATTTACTTCAAGAAGGTTTGCCTGCAAGAAGAATTTATTTAACGGGTTCTCCGTTATATGAAGTTATCAATCACTATAGGAAAATCTTTGAAAAGTCTGATGCTTTAGAAAGAATAGGTGTTTCAAAATTCAACTTTTTTTTAGTCTCCTTTCATCGAGAAGAGAATGTTGACTATAAAGAAAACTTGAATAATATAATTGAAACGCTTGAAACGCTTTCATTATCTTATAACCTTCCTGTTATTGTATCGACTCATCCAAGAACAAGAAAGCGAATGGTCGAATATGGTATAGATTGTAAAAACCCTCTCATTCGTTTTAATAAACCTTTCGGCTTTTTTGATTATTTAAAATTACAAACAAATGCTTTATGTACTATTTCAGATAGTGGAACAATAAGCGAAGAAAGTGGAATTCTTGGCACTGCAGCAGTTAGCATTCGAAACTCAATAGAAAGGCCAGAGTCTTTAGATTCTGGATGTATGATTCTTACAGGATTAAAGCCCGATATTGTTTTAAACTCATTGACAATTGTAATTAATGAATGGAAGAATAAAATACCAGAAATTCCTGTAGAATATACTGTTTCTAACACATCTTACAGAGTACTAAATATTGTACAGGGCTTAACATCATTAAGTAATAAGTGGGATTCAATAAATTCTAAATAAATGAAAATTCTTGTAATTTCATTAACATATAATAATAATTCTCCTCAAAGTATAAGAATAAAAAACTTAGTAAACGAATGGATTAAATACCATAATGTTACAGTATTACTTCTTGGAGAAAAAGATTCAATAACAAATAATGATAATCTAATCATTCATGAGTTAAAATGCTCTTCTTTGACAAGTAAGATGGTTCGATTAAATTCTAATAAAAATCTCAATAAGAACACTCGAAAACCATCCATAAAAAATAAAATCCTCAGATTTTTAAAAAAACTTATACTACTTTTTTCTTTTCCTGATTTTTTTGTGATTGAACAAAGGAAAATTAAAAATAAATTGAACTCCTTATCAAAGAATCAATATGAAAAGGTTATTGTTAGTGCTTCTCCTTTTTCATTAATGAGTTTATCAAAGTTTATTGCGGTTAACTATGTCGATTCTAATTTTATTTATGATGTTGGGGATCCTTTTTTTTCAAATTTTCAAAACAGTTCAATTAGAAATTTTATGGCAAAAAAATACGAAAAAAAATACCTCCCTTTTATAGATAAAATTGTTGTTCCCTCAAACGAAATGAAAAATAGTTACATCAATTTTTTTAATGTTATGCCAGAAAAACTAAAAGTAATTCAGCAGGGTATACCAAACATATTTATAAACAAAAAGTTAGAACCAAAAAAACAAATAAATCATGCAAAAGTAAACCTCATCTATGCTGGAATTTTCTATAAAAATCTCCGAGAACCATTTGAACTTTTTAAAACTATAAATAATCTTAATGGTACTGCCAATCTGGATATATATGGCGTTAATAATATTTATTTTATTGTAAAATCTAATTTTATCAATTATTTTCCTAACATAACCCAGGAGATCCTTTTTGAAAAATATAGACTCGCTGATATTATTGTTTTCATTGATAATAAAGAAGGGATACACATCCCTGGTAAATTTTATGAATTACTCTCCTTAAACAGACCCATTCTATTTATTTACTATAATGAAAAAATGAGTACATACCAGATTGCTAAAAATTATAATCATGTGATTACTGTGCAGAATAACGAAAAAGAAATAGAAATGGGTATAGAAACGATAATATCAAACTATAATCGACTTACAAATAACTCTAATTTTGAAAATCTTTCATGGTCTCAACTAGCAATTAATTACTTTAGGTAGTTTGGGTAAAAAATAAATAATGGCTCTTATAATCATAAATATTTTTTATGCATTTCTTTTTTTATGGATTTTCTATAAAAAATTAAATTTTATCTACTTTATACCATTTTTTAACCTCGGAATGGATATGACTTTCTCCTATTATAGTGGATTTTCAACACCTGCTTATATTCGGGGTATTATTTTTTCTTTGTTTCTTTTCTTTGGTCGAAAATATATTCGAATAAATAGAACTTCATTCCCTTTTTTCTTGTTTTTCATTTGGATAATATTTTTAATGTTTCTTTCCAATGAGTTTCTTTACTCCTTTAAGTATGTTATTCAAGTTGTATTCTCTATGAGCATGTTTATTATTGCATACGAGTTTTTTGATAGCAAAGAAAAGTTATTTCACCTTCTTAAAGGGCTTTACTGGATATTAATCATAACAATTATAGCAGTAGCTATTGGTTATATTTTTAAAATTGGTCAGATTGGATACCAAGCTAAGGATCAAGAGGAGGAACCTTTTATTGGTCTTCTTACTTTTGGGGGTCTTTATGCACCCGGGACGGTGCTCGCCATTACTCCGTTAATTCTAAAAACAGACTTATCGTCTCTTCAAAGAAAATTACTTCCTTTTGTTGTTGTTGTTCTTTTTATATTCTTACTATTAACCGTTCGTAGAACAGTAATACTTATTCCAATTATTGGCCTTCTTGGTTTTTTATTATATTCAAAACATAAGTTTAAAATACTTGGCTATTCATTTTTAGTAATAGCATTTTTATTTGCATTGCTTCCCCTTTACGAGGATATTCTTTCAAGTAGATTCAAGGTGCGAGAGAATGCTGGTCGTTTTGAAGAAGATTTCTATAAAACAGAAATGCGCTACATTGAAAATATTCAGATGATTGAGGATATAGGAAAGTTTGAGAACCCAACAAAAATAATATTCGGTATAGGAAATAATATTTTTGCAGAAAACATAACCGATGGTCAGGTCTCTGGAAGAATGTTTCATACTGACATTGCTAAACTTTTTTATGGTATCGGTATTTTTGGAATTATAATATATTTACTAATCTATTTTAAACTCTACTTAAAAATAAGAAACATTCCAAGCAACGGGTATTTAAATGACTATAAATCAGCCGCCTTGGGTCTTTTGTTAATTTCTTTATTCGTGTCAATAAATGGAAGCATAACTGTAATATCCTTTAGAGCTGCAAATTTTTTACTTCTCGGTGCAATTCTTGGTTATGTTAAAAGCGAAGCGAAGCAAAAAATATTTACAAAAAACAAAAAAGTAGAATCACACAATGGACTTTTTACTAAGCAAAGCGTTACACTCACCTAAGAGTAATTATTTCCAAATTGGTAATTATTTTCTTCAATATACTCGCAACAATGTTGTTACGGAAAGAGAAATATTGATTGAAACTAAAGAAAATGTTGTATTGGGTGATATAAATTTTTCCTTTTACAAAGCATTAGGTACAGATATAACTCAACAAACAATTGAACAAAATATCCGATTATTAAACAATGGTTACATTATCCTAATAAACAAAATAAATAATACTGTTTTTCTTTATACAGATACTTTTGGTTTTTACCATATTTTTTATCATTATAATAAAGAAACAATAATAATTTCATCCGTTTTTAATAACCTAATTAATTTTTCTGAAAACAAGATAGACGATTTTGCAGTACTGGATTTAATATTCTTTAATTATACTTTAAAAGAAAGAACCATTTTAAAAGACATAAAAAGAATTTTTGGTGGTACTAAAGTTATTATCAACGAAACTATAATAAGTTTTAAAACCATAAATAATTTTGCTGATAATTTTATTTTAAAAAATAAAAAGAAGAAATACAATTATAAAGAATTTGGAAAAACATTATCAAATGGAATTAGTCAAGAAATAATAAATAAAAAGCCTGTTTATTTAACAATGTCTGGGGGGTTTGATTCGAGAGCCTTGTTAGCAAGTTGCAAGTTTTTGAACTATAATATTAATTCTTTTACATTTGGTCAAAAGGGAAATATTGAAATTGAAACAATAAAGCCGTTTATTGATAAATTTGTCGAAAAACATACTTTTTTAGAACTTGATAAAAAATATATTGACTCAATCAACACTATTTTCAATTCATTTATTTATAAAAATTTAGACAATCCCGTATTTCATAGTCTTCTTGAGTTTGAATATAGCAATCAAAACATTTCTTGTTCAAATTTATTAACTGGTTTTATGGGTGGTGAACTAATTTTGGGTCAATCTGTAGGTGCGCAGGTTACGTTTACTAAATTTGCTTCATTTTTATTACTATCAGAAGATTATGATCGTTTGAAAGACTTTTTTAAACAAGGTGTTGATGACCTTCCTTTTTTGAATAAAAAAAATGTTCTTTCAATTTTAGATGACTACCTTAGTACACTAAAAGAATACTATCATAAAAAAGATAATTCTAATGTTTTAAGATTTATTATTAATGAAAAATATGCTAAATTTTTTGGAGCAGCAAATAAGGTTTTTAAAAACAATCATAACCTTATTACTCCATTTATGAATGTCGATTTTTTAGATAAACTTCTTAAATCAGAAATTAGTTTTTTAAAGAAAAAACAATTTAAGAAAAATCCAATAGCAAAAATAAAGTCAAAAATATTATATGCTAAAGCTATTAATTATTTATGCCCAGAAATGTATAAAAGTAGGTTTGATAGACTATATACTATTAAAGACCTCTGTAAGCCATATTTGCTCCCTAAAGTTTTCTATTTCTATTTGTTGAACCATATTAACCGTAAAAATAATAAAATGTATGAAAGTACAACTCGTTATGATTTATGGCTTAAAGAACTCGTTATTGAACAATTCAAAAATGATAATATTACAACAAATATGTTTTGTATCTCATATACTATTAATTCATTAGAATATGACAACCTAAGTATTTATAATAAAAGAGATTTGTTAAAAGTTCTTGCAATAAACAGTTCAATAAATTATATAAATCAAATAAAGAAATAAAATGAATTTGAGAAAATTTGTTTCTGTTCATATCACTACATTGCTTTATAAAAGTTATTGTAAAATTTTTCATAAGAATTTAAAAATTGGGAAAGGAGTTAAATTTGATAAAACTCCAAATATCTATATTAAAAACAATGGAAAAATTGAAATTGGTGAAAAAGCAACTATTAACTCAAACAATTATGGTTATCATATAAATATGCACAATAAGGTAAAACTTATGGCAGACAGACCCGATGCAATAATTAAAATTGGGGCTTCCAGTAGAATCCATGGCTCTTGTATACATGCTTTTAAAAGGATTGAAATTGGAAGGAATTGTTTAATCGCAGCAAATTGTCAAATTATTGACGGAAGTGGACATGATGTTTCTTTCCCTGATGTTGAAAATAGAATTAATACAAGAGGAGAGGCACGAGAAGTAATTGTTGAAGATAATGTTTGGATTGGTGCCAATTGTATAATACTTCCTGGTGTAAGAATTGGTAATGGTTCTATAATAGCAGCAGGTAGTGTTGTAACCCATGATATACCCGCTATGTGTGTTGCTGGAGGGAATCCCGCTAAAGTAATTCGAAACTTTATAAAAAATGACTGAAATCTATTGTATAACCGATTACAAAGGTGTTTTCGGTTCAAGGTTTGATGCCGAACCTTATCGCTCTGGTCTTGATAAAAACCTATTAGTTGAATTATTTAAAAAAAATGGTTTTTCCCCAATATTTATAAGGCCTTGTGATATCTCTTTTATAAATCAATTTTGGAAGGATAAAATTGTACTATACACCTCATCAGAAGAATATAATTTATACTATAAAACATTTATCGAAGATATTGTTTTTGGTCTTAAAGAGGCAGGAGCAATCCTCCTTCCTGATGCACTTTTCTTAAGGGCAAACAACAATAAAGTTTTTATGGAGATTATTGAGCAGGTGAAACTTCCTAAAGAGTTACATAATTTACCTGCAAAATATTTTGGAACATTTAATGAAATAAAAAATGCCATAAAAGCTAATGAAATTACTTTCCCGTGTGTTCTTAAATCAGCAGCAGGGGCTAAAAGTAGAGGTGTTGTATTAGCAAATAACGAAAAGGAGTTACTTCAGAATGCAAAGAAAATAACAAAAACATTTCGCTTAAAGGTCTTTGTTAAAGAACTAATTAGAATGAGACTTCATAAGGGTTATTTACATGAGTCGGCCTACCAAGGGAAATTAATTATTCAGCCATTTGTAAAGGGCTTACAAAACGATTGGAAGGTGCTAATTTATGAGAATAAGTATTTTATTCTAAAAAGAAGTGTTAGAGTTAATGACTTTAGGGCTAGCGGAAGTGGTTTGAATTATAAAAGTGGCGGAGAATCTGAATTTCCAATTCAAATGCTTAGCTATTTGCGAGAGTTTTACCTTAGCCTAGATGTCCCTAACCTATCAATCGACTTTGGATTTGATGGTACTAAAGGCTACGTATTCGAATATCAAGCATTACACTATGGAACTTATACACAACAAAAAAGCAAAGATTATTACGAATATGAGAATGGGGAATGGAGGTTAAAACAAAATGACTTGAAACTCGAAGAGGTTTTTGTTTATAGCATTGTTGAATATTTAAAAAGAAAGAACCTACTCCTTGGGCAATAAAATAAAAATCCTAGTTTTAGTGCCTTCGCCCAATACTCCCGGAGGAGTTGGTCACTATTATAGCAAAATTAAACCTCACCTGAAAAGTGAGGTAACTTATTTTGTAAGAGGGGTAAGAAATCAACGATCTTCTTTTAGTAGGCTGCTATTTCCACTAACTCAAGTATACGATACAATCCGGTTTTTATTTTTCCTTTTAGTGGGTCGCTACTCTTTGGTGCATGTAAATACTTCGTTTGGTTTAACAGGAATTTATCGGGATGCTATTTTTATTTTCTTAACTCGAATTTTCCGAAAGCAATTCATTGTTTTTTTTAGAGGGATAGATAAAGAGTTTATAGTACAGATTGAAAAAAAACATTGGAGAATTTTCAAAACCTCTTTTTTAAAAGCAAAGGTTATTTTAGTTCTTTCGAATTGGATGAAAGAAAAGTTATTAGAATGGAATTATCAAGGGGATATAATTTTGGAGACTACCACCGTTGATTCCAAATTATTAAAGGCTTTTAATATAGAGAACAGCGTTTTAAAGCATAAGCGAAGCGAACCTGTTGAAATCCTATTTCTTTCTCGTCTCGAAAAAGCAAAGGGTATTTATGAGGCAATAGATGCTTTTCGAATCATAAATGGTAAGTATCCAAACACTATATTTCGGATCTGTGGCGATGGAAATGAAACCACAAAGGTGTTAGAATATGTTGGCAACGACCTTGGAAAAAGTATATTTTTTGAGGGTTTTATTGCAGGTGCAAAAAAGATTGAAGCGCTAACAAAGGCACACATTTTTCTTTTTCCTTCGTATGCCGAAGGAATGCCCAATGCTCTGTTAGAAGCAATTGCATTTGGCTTACCAATTGTTACGAGCGATGTGGGCGGTATTCCCGACTTTTTTGTTGAACCACAAATGGGTTTCATAACTCATTCAATTCAGCCTGAGGTGCTGGCTAGTTTAATGGAAAAACTGATCGTAAACCCTGAGGAATGTATCAAAATAGGAAGATACAATTTTGAATTTGCTAAAAATCGGTTTTATGCCGAAAATGTTGCCGATCGGCTTGATTCATACTATAGTAAATTAATTGAATGCTAGAGGAGTCTATCAATAAACTTGTTGATTATATAGAATCTAAGGATCTTAAAGGGTACGATCCTTATGATGTGCTAAATTCTTTTTTCAATTTTAAACTCCTTGGTAAGTGGGGACCTGTTTTAGCCATACAATTTTTAAAAAGAAATCCCATTAATATTAGGCCTTTACTGGGAATTAAAAGGGACTATAATCCAAAGGGGATGGGATTATTTTTAAAAGCATATTGCCTTCTTTATAAGAAAACTGGAGAAAAAAAATATATCGAGAAAGCAGCATGGATCTTTGGTTGGTTAAAGGATAATTATTCAAAAGGTTATTCGGGCCATGCATGGGGTTATAATTTTGACTGGGCTTCGCCTGGGAGTTATTTAAAAAAATATACCCCATCGGTTGTAGTCACATCTTTTGTAGTTGATGGTCTGTTTGAATATTATAAGGTCACACAGGAACAAGAAGTTAAAGAAATTATTGTTAGCGCCGCTGAATACATAAAAAAGGATATACCAGTTATCGAATTACACGAAGGTATTTCATTCAGTTATACACATCTTTCTAAAGGTTGTTGTTACAATGCCAGCCTATTAGCTGCAGAGATTCTTGCTAAATCTGATTTTGTTCAGGGGAAGTCAGAGAATTTAGCTCTTGTTAATAGATCAATAGATTTCGTACTCTCGAAACAAAAGGAAACGGGGGAGTGGTGGTATAGTTTTAGCCCCGTTAATAATAGTGAAAGAAAGCAAATTGATTTTCATCAAGGTTTTATTCTAGTTTCGTTGTTTAATTTGAATGGCTTGCTTCAAGTGCCCAGAAAAGATGTTAATAGGTCAATTGAAAAGGGGTTAGTTTTTTATCGGCAATATCAATTTAAAGTTAATGGTCGCTCTTTTTGGCGATTACCCCAAAGTTGGCCTGTAGATATACATAATCAGAGCCAAGGGGTTATTACATTTACTCGACTAAAGTGTTTTGATAAAACACACTTTGAATTTGCAAAACAAATTGCTAATTGGACTATTGAAAACATGCAATCAAAAAGTGGGTATTTTTATTATCGAAAGACCCCTTTTTTTTCCAACAGAATACCTTACATTCGTTGGTCTCAAGCATGGATGCTGCTTGCTTTAACAGAATTATATATTAATGAAGAATAATTTACCAGGTGCAATAGTTATTGAAGGTCACGTGCAAGGCCTTAGCAATACAAGATCTCTTGGTTGTCTCGGTATTCCTGTTTATATTATTGATGTTAGAAAGTGTATAGCATCAAGCTCTAACTATTGCAAAAAGTTTTTTATTTGTCCTGACTTTCAGACGGAAGAATTCATTGAATTTTTAATAGACCTTGCTAAAAGAGAAAACCTTTATGGGTGGGTGCTGATTCCATCGAACGATCATGCTGTTTATGTTATTGCAAAAAATAAGTTTCTCCTTGAGACTTTTTATAAAATACCAACTTCGGATTTATCAATAATTGATAATATTTACGATAAAACAAAACTTTTAAAAATTGCTGAGAATGCCGGCATTCACATTCCGGTTACTCAGTGTTTTAGTAAAGTTGATGAGTTAATTAATCCCGGCTTGAAATTTCCTGTACTTACAAAGGGTAAAAATGGTTTATCCTTTTATAAAACTATCGGTAAAAAGGCTTTAATAGCAAATAATGAAAGTGAACTTAAGGAGCAATTATCCTACATTGAATCAAAATACAATGTGGATAGAACGTTTACTCAAGAACTAATCCCATTTGATGGTACAAACAAAACAATATCTTTTACTGCATTTTGTATCGGCGGGGTTATAAAGACTTATTGGATGGGAGTTAAATTAAGAGAACATCCCTTGCAATTCGGTACCGCTACCTTTGCAAAAAGTGTTTATGTAAAAGAGTGCTATGAGCAGTCAATCCCCTTACTTATGTCGTTAAATTATACTGGTGTGTGTGAGGTTGAATATTTGAAAGATCCTAGATCCGGTGAATACAAGTTGATAGAGATAAATGCTCGGACATGGCTTTGGGTTGGTTTAGCAAAAACTTGTGGTGTGGATTATGCAAAAATAATTTATGATTTTGTTAACAACATACCGATTGATTATCCATCAACTTACGAAACCAATAAATATTGGATCAATCCAGTTACTGATTTAACATATTCATTTATTGCAATAATTAAGAAGAAGCAAGGAATAATAGAATATTTCAGATCTCTACGGGCTGGAAAAATTACAAATGCCCTTTTTTTAAAGAATGATATTAAACCCGGAATCCGTTATTTAATAGATTTGATTTCAATTTTCAGAAAAAGATAAATTATGAGAATTTGGTTTGACATAACTAATACTCCACAAGTTCATTTTTTATTAGCAATACAAAACGGGCTTAAAAGAAAAGGATATTCGGATTTCATTATTTCAGCACGGGATTTTTCTGAAACTGAGAAGTTTCTAAAACAAAAAACAGATTTACCTATTAAAATTATAGGAAAGCACGAAGGCCAAAGTATGTCAAAAAAAGCCGTTGGGTTAGTCAAGCGGTTCATCGAAATTAAAAGAGAGATTGATAATTATGATGTTTCACTCTCTTGTGGTAGTGAGGGAGCAATTTGGTCCTCCTTTTTAAAAGGGAAAAATACAATTGCTTATGGGGATAATGATCTTGCTCGCCAATGGACATATGGTTTTTTTGTGAAACACGCCTTGTTCCCTAAAACTATTTCCAAAAAAATTCTTAATCGACAAGGGTTAAACAATAAAAAACTATATCAATATGATGGTTTTAAAGAACATGTTTATATAGCAGATTATGAACCTGACAAAACTTTTTTAAGTAATCTCCCATTTGATAACTATATTGTTGTTCGTCCTGAAAATATTCAGGCTAACTATGTTCAAGGAGAATTATCTAAATCAATTACACCTAAATTATTGTTGTTGCTTTCAAAAAAAGGATCAAATATTCTTTACTTACCTCGATATGAAATGGATCGTGAATACGCAAAAGGTATTAAGAATGTATTTATTCCGGAAAAACCAATAAATGGTTTAGATGCTTGCTATTATTCTAACGGAGTATTTACTGGGGCCGGTACGTTTGCAAGAGAAGCTGCTTGTTTAGGTGTTCCTTCATTCTCCTTTTTCCTTGGAGCAAATTTATTGGCCGTAGATAAGGAATTAATTAAATAAAATAAGATGTATTTTTCACGTGATCCATATAGTTTAGTGGAGTGTTATCTACAGTCTGACAGAAAAGCAGCAGATTTACAAAAGGCAAAAGAAGTAAATTTCGAAGTAATTGATAAAACAATAGACTTTTTAAAATAGTTTTTCTTTTGCTGATTTTTTATCTATTATGAGAGATTTTACTATTAAAAAGTATTCGAAATTAGTCGAAAGCCTTATAAACGCAGGTTACTCCTTTCAAACCTTTGAGCAATTCCTTATCAACCCTGCTGAAAAAGTAATTATTCTCCGCCACGATGTTGATTTGAGGCCTCAGAATTCCTTGATTACCGCACAAATTGAGCATGATCTCGGGATCGTTGGTAGCTATTACTTTCGAATAGGCAAGGAGAGCAACAATCCGTATATTATAAGAAAGATAGCTGCGCTTGGCCACGAAATTGGATACCATTATGAAAACATGGACACCGCTAGAGTAAAGTTAAAAGTGAAAAGTGAAAAGTTAAGCGAAATAAGAAAAGAAGAATTAATAGATGTGGCTTATGATGAGTTTTGCAGAAATCTTGAGTATTTCAGAACTCTTTATCCGGTTAAAACCATCTGCATGCACGGTAGTCCTCTCTCAAAGTATGATAATAAGGATATCTGGAAAAAGTACGATTATAAAAAGCTTGGGCTTATTGGAGAACCTTACTTTGATGTTGATTTTAGTAAAGTGCTTTACCTTACCGATACAGGACGCAGGTGGAATGGCGATAAGGTAAGTGTTAGAGATAAAGTTAAGAAATCAGAAGTCAGAAATCAGACATTAGATAAAATTTCTATCAACGATCAACAAACAACGATCAACTATACTTTTAGGCATACTAAGGATATTATCAAAGCCACAGAAAAAGGACTCCTCCCCGCTCAAATCATGATTACCGTTCATCCTCAACGCTGGAATAGCACTCCCCTCCCCTGGATAAAAGAGTTGGTAATGCAAAATATCAAGAATATAGTTAAGTGGGGATTAATTAAAGTTAGAAACTAATTTTCTCTCATTTCTCCCTGCTCACCTCTCATCTCCCTTTTCACCCTTTCTCCTTTTCTCCCATTCTATTTTCTCCCATTCTATTTTCTCCTCCATCTCCACTTTTCCCATTCCCCATTTCTCACATTCTCCTCTTCTCCATTTCTCCCCCATCTCCTCTTCTCCCATTCTCCATTCCCCTCTCCTCATTTCTCACCTCTTGCCGCTCATCTCTCACTCTCATCCCCCGCTCCTCTTTTCTAGTCAAAATTTGAAATTAACCTGACTTGCAAGATCAAGTAAATTATTATATCTGTGATAATCTGAGCAATCTGTGGTAAAAATTTCTGTTAATCGGCCATAAGGGATACAGGTTAGGGTTGTTTTACAAAACACTTATTAACATTTCTGTTCGTTTTTATTAGATATATACCATATTTATTTGTGTATGCTGGTGTTAATAATATTTTTAATTAATATGTTATTATAACACACATCTTTTATAATTTTATTTAAGAAATTCTTTTTTAAAATTATTAATCAAAAAGAATCAATAACTATGTCAAAAACAGAAACAGGACATTCAATCAATGTCGCAAACTTTGAAAGTTTAATTTCCTGTGTTGTGGGTTATGGTAAAACCTACAACCCCACTAACGAGTTTATTAAATTATCAACCCTTCAGTCAACTCTTGCTGGGGCTAAGGCTTCGATAAAAGCAGTAAATACTGCCCAAGCAGAATTCTCTTCCGCAATTGCGGCAAGAGAGGTTGCCTTTTCCCCTCTTAGTAAGCTTGCCACCCGTATAATTAATGCGCTAAAAGCAACCAGCTCAACCCAGCAAGTTGATGAGGCCGCTATGTCGTTAGTTCGTAAAATACATGGTGAGCGTGCTAGCCAAAAACTAACCGAGGAAGAAAAAAAGGCACTCAACGATAGCGGTAAAGAGGTAAAGGAAATATCGGCATCCCAGATGGGGTATGATAATCGCCTCGAAAACTTCAACAAGTTGATCTCTCTGCTTTCAGCTATCCCTCAATATACACCCAACGAAGAAGATCTGAAGGTCAGTGCACTTACCACCCATTATAATAATCTTTATACTTTAAACCAAAATGTTATTAATAGTGCTACTGTGCTGAGCAACGCACGCATTGCCCGTAATAATATCCTTTATATCGAAGATTCTGGTTTGTTAAACGCAGCAGGTAGCGTTAAGCTTTACATTAAATCTATCTATGGCGCAACAAGCCCAGAGTTTAAACATGTTTCGAAAATTGCCTTTCGTGGCAACGGCGTTAATTAGCCCTTCGCCTTTCTCCCAAATAATACTTCCCTCTTTATTGGATTTTTGCCGAACCGCAGTAATGCATTTACCTTCTGCGGTTCTTGTTTTCATTACTCTTTCATTAGTACTTCATTCTCCTTTTATATATCAACCTTCGCCATCCATCTAGAAGCCTTCGCTATTTATCTATAGGGTGTCGTTGTTTATACTATTACCCTTGGTTATTTATCAATATGCTATCTTTCCCCTTCTTATAAGAACTGTCATTTATTTATACTTCATCGTCAGTCATCAATATTGCTT
>Ga0116171_10002974_pt1 | contig 15809 bp, 14 predicted proteins | sample AD_JPNHW2_MetaG_FD_89798 | JGI IMG/M metagenome (GOLD analysis project Ga0116171, IMG submission 89798) | Active sludge microbial communities of municipal wastewater-treating anaerobic digesters from Japan - AD_JPNHW2_MetaG | ecosystem: Engineered > Bioreactor > Anaerobic > Digestate | place...
AAAATGAAAAAATTATTATCTATAAGCTTCATCCTGATTATTACTTATAGTTGCTTCTCTCAGGAATTAATTAATATTTTGTTACCAGCTCCTAAAACAAGCGGGGGCAAACCTTTGATGGAAGCCTTAAAAGATCGCCAGACTCAAAGAAGTTTTACTTCACAGAAACTTAGTGATCAGCAGCTTTCGGATTTACTCTGGGCCGCCTTTGGTATCAACCGTCCTGAAAACGGCAGACGTACAGCGCCTTCAGCTGTTAACTGGCAGGAAACAGATATTTATGTAAGTCTTGAGAGTGGAATTTATATTTATGATGCAAAAAAGAATGAACTTACTGCCATTGCTGGCGGTGATCATCGCAAAGATATGGGGAAACAGGGTTTCGCGGCTGATGCTGCGGTGATGCTGATTTTTGTTGCCGATTATTCAAAAATGGGTTTGGTGACACCCAAAGAAAATAAAGATTTTTATTCCGCTGTTGATGCCGGTTATATAAGTCAGAATGTTTATTTGTACTGCTCCTCTGAAAATTTGTCCACCGTTGTGCTGGGTATGATTGACAGGGATAAAATAAAAGAACTTTTGAAACTTAAAGAAGATCAAAAAGTAATTTTATCCCAATGTGTAGGATTCCCGAAGTAGGAGCGGACTTAGAAATTATTTTTTCTCAGAACTTTTTTTGCCATCCGTGATGCGTACTTCAATTTCATCCTTTTTTGCATCATAATCTACGGTGACGACATCGCCTTCTTTCAATTTTGATTTGATGATCTCTTCAGCCAGAACATCTTCAATATATTTCTGGATGGCACGTTTGAGCGGTCTTGCGCCAAAATTTGGATCCCAGCCTTTATCAATAATATAGTCTTTCGCTTTGGTAAGAACTTTCAGTTTGTAACCAAGTGCTTTTATGCGTGATTCCACAAATGATAATTCAATATCAATAATTTTGTGAATATCCTCACGTTTGATGTCATCAAAGATCACTACATCATCTATTCGATTCAGAAATTCAGGGGCGAAAGCTTTTTTTAGTGCATTTTCGATAATACTTTTCGCATAGCCGGCTTTGTTACTTTCTTTAGCAGCTGTTTGAAATCCTACGCCTTGTCCGAATTCTTTAAGCTGGCGTGATCCAATATTCGATGTCATGATGACAATGGTATTTTTAAAATCCACTTTTCTCCCAAAACTATCTGTGAGTTGCCCGTCATCAAGTAGCTGCAACAATAAATGGAAAACATCAGGATGGGCTTTTTCAATTTCATCAAGAAGCAGAACAGCGTATGGTTTTCTGCGAATTTTTTCTGTAAGTTGTCCGCCTTCTTCATAACCTACATAACCCGGAGGGGCTCCGATAAGTCTTGAAACAGCAAATTTTTCCATGTATTCGCTCATGTCGATGCGGATAAGTGCATCATCCGAATCGAACAAGTATTTCGAAAGTACTTTGGCCAGATAAGTTTTCCCAACACCGGTCGGCCCCAAGAATATAAACGAGCCGATAGGTTTGTTCGGATCTTTAAGTCCGGCACGGTTGCGCCGTATGGCTTTCACCACTTTTTTTATAGCTTCATCTTGCCCGATGACCATTTTGCGGAGTTCATCTTCCATGCTGATCAGGCGGTTACTTTCGTTCTGGGCGATACGTTGAACGGGCACTCCGGTCATCATGGCCACAACTTCGGCAACGTTATCTTCCGAAACGGTTTCCAGGTTAAGCTGGCTTTCGCTCAGCCATTTGTTTTTCGCAGCATCCAGATCATTCACCAGTTTACGTTCATCGTCACGGAGCCTGGCTGCTTCTTCATATTGCTGACTATCTATAGACTTACGTTTTTGTTGTTTTACTTCTTCAATGCGGGTCTCGATTTTGATAATGTCTTCAGGGACATGGATATTTGTAATATGCACACGTGCGCCGGCTTCATCCAGTGCATCGATGGCTTTATCGGGCAGGCATCGGTCGCTGATATAACGAGTCGTAAGGCTTACACACGCTTTTATGGCATCGTCAGAATATTTTACCAGATGATGTTTTTCATATCTGTCTTTAATATTGTTAAGAATTTCAACCGTTTCTTCAGGACTGGTAGGTTCAACAATTACTTTCTGAAAACGTCTTTCAAGTGCACCGTCTTTTTCAATATATTGCCTGTATTCATCTAAGGTTGTAGCACCAATACACTGAATATCACCGCGTGAAAGCGCCGGTTTGAACATATTAGAGGCATCCAGCGAACCTGATGCACCGCCGGCCCCAACAATGGTATGAATTTCATCGATAAAAATGATGATGTCATCATTTTTTTCTAATTCATTGATCACAGCTTTCATGCGTTCTTCAAACTGTCCGCGGTACTTAGTACCGGCCACAAGTGAAGCCAGGTCAAGCGTCACGATTCGTTTATCAAATAATGCTCTGGATACTCTTCGCTGAACGATACGTAATGCCAAACCTTCAGCAATAGCTGTTTTTCCAACACCAGCCTCACCGATAAGAACAGGATTGTTTTTTTTACGGCGACTCAATATCTGTGCTATGCGTTCCAGCTCTTTCTCCCTGCCTACAACCGGGTCAAGACGGTCTTCTTCGGCAAGCCGGGTAAGATCTCTTCCAAAATTGTCAAGAACAGGGGTTTTTGACTTGGGATCACCTGTTTTCTTTGATTCTCCGCCAAAAGCGCCCTCATCCGCATCATCGTTGCTGGAACTTCCGGGAAGTTCGTCTTTAGGATCCGACATATTTTCGCTTCCGTCACCAATAATGTTCTGAAGTTCCATTCTTACCTGATCATAAGAAATATTGTGGTTACTAAGTATTTTAGTGACAACGTTCGCGTCGTCTTTTAAAATGGCCAACAACAAATGTTCGGTTCCGATAATTTCAGCCTTATATAGCTGTGCTTCAAGAAATGTGTACTTTATTATTTTTTCTGCTTGTTTGTTCAGCGGCATATTCTTGTTTTGCATTTCATTTCTCTCGCTGCTGATAAGGCGGTCATCTGTTTTTTTGATATTACGCTCTATCGAAGTTTTAATAATACCGAAATTAGCATTCAGACTTGATAGTATTTTTATAGCGAGACCTTCCCCTTCGCGTAAAAGCCCGAGAAATAAATGTTCAATGCCAATATAATCATTATTTAGTCTTTGTGACTCTTCTTTGCTATATTCAAAAATGTTTTTTACTCTTTGTGAAAATTTAGCTTCCATGTTTATTTAGATTCTTAAGTATTATCAAAATTACGAAAATTATTCCAACTGTCAAAATTATTGATTAAAGCATGCTACATCGTGCTTTAAAAGGCTTATTTTTCAACAGAAATTTGTTAGTAATAAAATATTGAAAAAAAGCCTTTTTATATCTAAAAAAAGTAGTAACTTCGTTACACTATTAATATTACTAATTAATTAAAAATGAGCGAGTTATAACTATGAGTGATTTGGAAAACATTATTAAAGTTAACATCGAAGATCAGATGAAGACAGCCTACATTGATTATTCAATGTCGGTAATTGTCGCGAGAGCATTGCCGGATATCCGTGATGGATTGAAACCTGTACATCGCAGAGTATTGTATGGGATGTATGACCTGGGGATTTTATCCAACCGTCCTTATAAAAAATCAGCAAGAATAGTCGGGGAGGTTTTAGGTAAGTATCACCCTCATGGTGACACATCTGTTTATGATGCCATGGTTCGTATGGCTCAGGATTGGTCGTTGCGTTACCCATTGATTGACGGACAGGGAAACTTCGGTTCCATAGATGGCGATAGCCCGGCAGCAATGCGTTATACGGAAGCACGATTCCGTAAAATTGCAGAAGAAATGCTGACAGATATCGACAAAGATACCGTCGATTTTATGTTGAATTTTGACGATTCGCTTGAAGAACCAACGGTTTTGCCCGCACGTATCCCGAATTTATTGGTAAACGGAGCTTCAGGTATCGCAGTAGGTATGGCAACCAATATGCCGCCACACAACCTGAAAGAAGTTGTGGATGGTATCATTGCTTATATTGACAACAATGATATTACGATCGCTGAATTGATGAAGTTTATTAAAGCTCCTGATTTTCCAACAGGTGGTGTGATTTATGGGTACGATGGCGTCCGCGAAGCTTATGAGACAGGCCGGGGAAGAATAGTAATGCGCGGCGAGATCAATATTGAAGAAGAAAATGGCAGGGAAAATCTGATTGTTACTTCTATTCCATATCAGGTTAATAAATCTGAGATGATTAAGAAAACGGCTGAACTTGTCAATGAAAAAAAGATAGAGAATATTACGGAAATTCGCGACGAATCTGATAAGGATGGCATCCGAATCGTATATGAACTAAAAAAAGACACTATTTCCAGTGTTGTTATTAATAAGTTGTATCAACAAACAGCCTTGCAGTCGTCTTTTAGCGTAAATAACATTGCGCTTGTAAAGGGCAGGCCTATGCTGCTTAATTTAAAAGGCATTATCACGCATTTTGTCAACCACCGCCATGAAGTTGTTGTCAGAAGAACAAAATTCGAACTGGAACAAGCCGAAAAGCGTGCTCACATAATTGAAGGGTTGTTAATTGCACTTGATAATATTGATGAAGTCATCGCCATCATCAGAGCCGCAAAAACTGTTGAGGATGCTCGTAACGGTTTAATGGAGCGTTTTTCATTAAGTGATGTTCAGGCCCGTGCAATCGTTGATATGCGCCTGAGAGCATTGGTAGGTCTGGAACGCGAAAATCTTAAAAAAGAGTATGAAGAACTGCAGAAACTGATAGAATACCTCAAAAGTGTTCTGAACGACATCAACCTGAGAATGCAGATAATTAAAAACGAACTTCTTGAGATTAAGGAAAAATATGGTGATGAACCAAAAACAGAAATAACATACACAGCTGAAGATTTCAAAATTGAGGATACTATTGCTGATGAACAAGTGGTGATCACTATATCACACATGGGTTATATCAAACGTACACCTCTTATAGAATACAAAAGACAAAACAGGGGAGGACGTGGTTCAAAAGGCAGCGAGATAAGGGATGAAGACATACTTGAGTATCTTTTTGTAGCTACTATGCATAATTATATGCTTTTCTTTACTGAGCAGGGGAAATGTTTCTGGCTGCGTGTTTTTGAAATTCCCGAAGGCACAAAAACAAGCAAGGGTAGAGCGATCCAGAATCTTATAAGCATTCCTCCCAATGATAAAGTTAGAGCTTTCTTGAATGTAAAAGATATTACTGATAAAGAATATGTGAAGAGTAATTTCATAATTCTTTGTACGAAGAGAGGTGTTATCAAAAAAACGACACTAGAAGCGTATTCCCGTCCCCGTCAATCGGGTATCAATGCTATTACGGTTCGCGATGGTGATACACTGTTGCAGGCAAAACTTACCGATGGCAAAAACGAAGTTCTGATGGCGCTCCGCTCAGGAAGAGCGATTCGTTTCAATGAATCAAAAGTTCGCCCGATGGGCAGGAATGCTGCTGGAGTCAGAGGTATGACGCTTGGAGGAAAAAAAGATGAAGTTGTTGGAATGATCTGCCTTGAAAATGAAGATTACGATATTTTGGTTGTATCGGAAAATGGTTATGGAAAGCGTTCTAAATTAGATGATTACAGAGTTACAAATAGGGGAGGAAAAGGAGTAAAAACAATCAATATAACGCCCAAAACCGGTGATCTTATCTCTATTTTGAATGTTGTAGATAGTAATGACCTGATGATTATAAATAAATCGGGAATTATTATCAGAATGGCAGTTAATGACTTACGTGTCATGGGCAGAGCAACACAAGGAGTAAGGCTTATCAATTTGCGTGATGATTCTATTGCCGCAGTCACAAAAGTTGAAGTTGATATTACTGAAGAAGAAGTACTTGAGGATATTAATCCTGAATCGGGTGAAAAAACTTTAGCTAAAAATGAAACATATAATATAGGTGACGATGAAATTTCTAAAGAACTTCTTGATAAATTAAAAGATGAGGATGTATCTGATGAAAATATCGACGAAAAACCGACTGATGAGCCTGAAAATTAATTTTGGCAAAGAAGTTGTTTAATAAAATTTAATTAATTTTGTAACGGTTAGAAATAAAAAAACAAAAAAATGAAAAAGTCAGCATTATTTGTATTAGCAGTTTTATTTACTGTTATTGCTTATTCTCAAAACACTAAAGTAGTCAGTGCCTACAATTATCTTAGAAACGGACAACTTGATAAGGCTAAATTAAACATTGATGAAGCTTGTGCGAACGATCAAACTAAAGGACTAGCAAAAACCTGGTTTTATTGTGGTAATATTTATTTGAGCATTTCCCTTACTAAAGAAGAAAAATTCAAATCTTTGGATACCAATGCCACGCAGAAAGCTTATGATGCATATCAAAAGGCCATTCAACTTGATCCGGAAATTTCTAACGACAACCTGATGCCGAATTCGCCGAAACTTGGCTTATTCTTTTTAGGTGACCAATACTATAATAAAGGTGTTGACTTTTTCTACAAAAAGCAATATCCGGAAGCATTAACTATGTTCGAAATGACCAAAAAAATCAATAATATTTTTGGCATAAAAGATTCAAATGCAACATTCAATGCAGGGTTATGTGCTGTCCAACTAAAAGACAACAAAAAGGCTAAAGCATTTTTTGAAGAATTAGTTAAAAATAACTTCAAACAGGGTTTAATCTATTCTCAGTTAGCTTTGCTTTATAAAGCCGAAGGAGACACTGTAAAAGCAGATGCTATCATATCTAAAGGAAGAAAATCAATGCCAAATGATCTTAACCTTATTATTTCTGAAATTAATATGTTTCTTGCAAAAGGAAAGGTTACCGAAGCTCAGGATTTACTTGATTTAGCAGTTTCTAAAGATCCCAATAACGCAACCTTACATTTTGCAATAGGGGCTAATATGGATGAATTTGGGAATTTTGAACAAGCTCAAAAATCATATTTAAAAGCAATCGAAATAAAACCTGATTATTTTGATGCCCATTACAATCTGGGTGCTTTGTATGTTAATACGGCTGCTAGTGTCATGGAAGAAGCAAATAAATTACCCATTAGTGAAACTGCAAAATATGATGAATTAAAACTTAAAGCGGATAATTTATTAGATAAAGCAATTCCGGAATTAGAAACAGCTGAAAAATTAAATCCTAAGGATAGAAATACTCTAATAACTTTGAAACAATTGTACGCTAGAAAAAGCAATGCTGATAAGATCAAGGAATACGAAGACAAAATAAAGAATCTTTAATAATCACACGAGTAAAGGAGAGAAATCTCCTTTATTTTTACATTTAGTATTTAACATAATATTAATTATAAGACATTAGAATTTGTAATTTTGCCGCCTTAAAATTCCAAAATAACAAATAAATATAAGCATATAACATGCTGTAAAACAACAATGCCTTCTCAAGACACAAGCTATCAGTTATTAAAAGTGTACTTTTGCATAAACAAAGGATTTACAAATTTATTTTTATGTTAGAAATTGGAAAAACAAACTCACTCAGAATTGTAAAAAAAGTTGACTTTGGTTTATATCTTGACGGTGAAGAATCCGGAGAAATTCTAATGCCCCTGCGCTATGTTCCACAGAATTGCACCATAAATGATTATATAGATGCTTTTATATACAATGACTCCGAAGACAGACTTATTGCCACAACGGAAATTCCATTGGCTATGGTTGGTGAATTTGCTTTTTTGAAAGTAATATCGGTTAACCAATATGGTGCATTTCTCGATTGGGGATTGTCCAAAGACTTGCTCGTTCCTTTCAGAGAACAAAAAATGTCCATGGAGGAAGGAAAAAAGTATATCGTTTATGTCTATCTGGATGAAGAATCAAAAAGAATTGCTGCAACTTCTAAAATTGAAAAACATTTTAATAAGGAAAAACCTGATTATACAGATGAACAGGAAGTTGAACTTATGATATGGACACAAACAGATATTGGTTATAAAGCCATAATAGACAACAAATTTCAAGGAATACTTTATGAAAATGAAGTTTTTCAGAACCTTGAACGCGGTCAGAAATTAATCGGCTATATTAAAAAAATCAGGGATGACGGAAAAATAGACCTTACCCTCAGTAAATCTGAACTTGAAAAAATTGATGATCTTACGCAACAGATACTAACACTGCTAAAAGAAAATAGCGGATTCCTGGCTGTTGGCGATAAAAGTTCCACAGAACTTATTTACGAGCTTTTTCAGGAAAGCAAAAAATCTTTCAAAAAATCTATTGGTATTTTGTACAAAAAAAGGTTAATAACCATTGAAGATGAAGGAATCAGGCTTGTTGAAAACAAAAATACTTAAAACTGTAATTTGTTAAGCCCTTTTTATATCTTCGTGCCTGTTTTATAGTAATCATAATGAAAATTGCTGTAACCGGTGCCAGCGGACATGTGGGTGCAAATTTATGTCCGCTTCTAATACAAAAAGGATTTGATGTAAATGTGTTATCTTATAGAGATGTCAGAGCCTTTCGTAATCTAAAAGTAACAATTATCAAGGGTAATTTAACCGATCCTGTTTCTCTGGATAACTTTCTGAAAGGTGTTGACGTTGTTATAAACACAGCGGCCTATATCTCTGTGAACCTCAATGACGATGATCATGTTTATGCAACCAACGTCACAGGAACAAAAAACCTTATCAGCAAATGTCTTGAGCATGGCGTGAAACGATTGATCCATTTCAGTTCTATACACGCTTTTAATGCATTTCCGCTTGATCATCAGCTTGATGAACAAAGCCCGTTGGTTGAACATTCAAAGTTTATTTACGACCGGACTAAATCCGAAGCCGAAAAGATCGTCGGGCTGCCAACAGCGATATACTTGAGACTATTGTTTTAAATCCAACATCCATTATAGGACCCGGTGATTACAAACCATCACTGATCGGCCGTACCATAATAAACCTGTATAAGAAAAAAATTCCTGCTTTAGTCAGTGGCGGATACGATTTTGTTGATGTGAGGGATATAGCTGAAGCCGCTGTCAATGCTATTACTATGGCCCGGCCCGGCGAAAAATACCTGCTTTCAGGGAAATGGCACAGCATCAGGGAATTTGGAAATATTTTCACAGAAATGAGCGGTGTTAAACGTCCCAGATTTATTTGTCCCTTATGGTTAGCAAAAGCTTCGGTGCCAATTGCAAGACCTTTTTTGAACAAAGAAATTAAAGTGGTTTTTAACCACCAGACCATTGAGATTTTAGAATGCAGCAATAGAAACATCTGTTCAACCAAAGCTCAGCAAGAACTTGGTTTTAAGAACAGGCATGTTTCTGAGAGTATCAAAGATGCCTTGCAATGGTTTAAAGAAAATAATTATATATAAAAATTGATTATGTTTTCAGAATACACTTTTAATATTATTATTATTTGCTGGATACTAACCGGGCTGATTGTATTTGGAGTTCTTTTTAAAATTACAGCTCCTTACGGAAAATTTCTGAGCAAAAAGTGGGGCGCATTAATTAATAACCGTCTTGGTTGGATAATTATGGAAGCTCCTCCCCTTTTACTGTTTTCATTTTTTTTCTTCTGGGGTAACAACAGCAAAAATCTGGTATGCCTTGCTATATATCTGCTCTGGATGATTCATTATATCAATCGCGACCTTATTTTTCCTTTCCGTTTGAGATCTAACGGCAAAAAAATGCCCGCAGCCATCATGAGTTTTGGAATTATTTTTAACGGATTCAATGCATTCTTCAACGGATATTATCTTGGCTTTTATGCTGACTATGATATCTCCTGGTTTACCGATTATCGTTTTGTTATTGGAGTTATCATATTTGTGGCGGGTTTCATTATCAATATCAGTTCTGATAATATTCTTTTTAAACTCCGTAAACAGTCTTTTGATTATAAAATTCCGCAGGGCGGACTATTTCGGTTTGTTTCCTGTCCGAATTATTTAGGCGAAATGATGGAATGGCTGGGTTTTGCCATTTTTTCATGGTCGCTCGCTGGTTTTTCATTCTTTGTATGGACGGTTGTCAACCTTTTGCCAAGAGCTTTCTCCAACCATGAGTGGTATCAGAAGAACTTTCCTGATTACCCGGCAAACCGGAAAGTAATCATACCGTTTATTTTATAATAACTTGAAGTTTTTTAACGGTTTTCATTATTTGCAGACTTATTCTGGTAAACTGTGCTTACAGGATGCGAATGCATAAAACACAGAGAATTCTGAAAAGGGCAAACCTGCATTTCTGCTGAACTTTTTTTGTTGATTATTTCGTTGCTGTATTTCCTACTTTTCCGGGTATAAGCTATTGTTTTGGCCGCCATCTGGTCTGGCATATTCGGACAGATAAAAAAACTTAGTAAAGCACACGATTTCTCCATAATAAAGCATTTACTTAATCAATTAACAAAAATTGATTCGGCATAGTAACGAATTCAAATTTCAGACTACTTCTTCGTATTCGAAGAATTGTTTAACGACATCAAAACAAGAGTTAACTGCTTTCATCAGTAAGTTCTCTTTCTTTTTTCTTTCTGCTTGTACTTTCATAACAGGTTTTTCTTTCGTGTATGAAATTTCATTAGCGATTTTTTTTGACTCTGATTCTCCAACCGACTTATACACGTTAAGTCTGAATTTGTTGATGTTTCCGCTGTTGGGGCTGTAAATTTCCATATTCTTGAATTTTTAAGTTTTGTTATTGAAATTATAATATTATTAAAAACGATTCATGATCCAAAAATAGTATATTAAAATACTGATATAAAGTATATTAAGCTTTATTTTTACTTAAAAATAAACTTATTTTCTGCTTAAGTAATTAAGTTTTGAAATTAAGCAGCTTAAATATTATGCTTAAAAACTTGCTTAATTGATTTGAATTTTGTATATTTGTCGCTTAATTTTTTACTATAATGGCAGAAAATTTTTCTTTTTCTGTAACCGATATCGAACATATCATAAGTAATACCGGCAACCTTGTGCCCGGTATTGCCCGCGTATTGTCCGTTTATTATTCAGAAAAGCTAAGGAAGGTCAAAGCCATTGAAGTCGTAAACCCTTTCATGCCACGAAACTTTTGTGAAATACCTGTTGACGATAAAACTCTTGAAGAAATTGAAACTATAAGAAATGAAAATACTGAGTATTTTTGGCATACATCAAAGGATATCCCCTTCGTCGCTGAAACAAAAAAAATTAAGCAACTGGATGTATTTGATGAAACCGACCGCCACATATTGCTTGTTACACTGAAAAGCGAATTTGACAACAAGAACGACCTCATTTATTATTATTTTAATAAAAATCTGGGGAATTTTAAACCGAGCGACACCGAAACACCCATGGACCAGAATAATAAAACGATCATCGGATTGTTTTTATTTAATATCGTAAACCTTTTAGCAAAGAATTGCAGAAACGACCGTGGGGCACTTAAGACATTTAATAATGATGTCAGAAAAATTGTATATTCTCTTAGAAACAATGAAGGGCTCAACGAAAACCACTATAATTCATTAATAAATTATGTAAATGATATTTTGGCCGATCTGTCGTCAAAATCGGGTACACACCACTTCGAGCTAAGTGATAGCGCAAAAACAAAGTTGAAAAATTATACGGGCGAGTTAAAAGCGCTTAATAAGATTATTAAAAATGCTTCTGCTTTTGCTGCTAATATGAATATTGGCATAACAGATATTCCTGTAAAAATCGAAGATTTTCATCTCGATTTTGGCAATAATACAGTTAGTGAAAACCAGCCAAGCGTGAGAATGGATGAAAGCAAATACGACAAAATAATTCTATGGCTCGACAAACTGGAAGATGCAGCACATGTTGCTATGCAAAATAAACTTGCACTGACTGGTGTAAATATTGGGAGATCATTTAAACGCCCCATTTCAGCGGCGGCCATTTCAGATTTTCTAAGTAATAATCATTCAAAGATTAGAACAGTAATGGAAAAAAATAAAGATAACTGGCCTATAGTTCGAAGCGAATTCAGGCCCTTGATCAATGTTCTAATATCAAAAAAACATGACCCCACTATGCTTAGTAAGCAAGCCTGATCTAATATTTAAAAACCAGCAAAGGCGTATTTACTTTAAAAAGAATATCCTTTACGATGCTTTTACTGAATAACTTCATCAGGAAATTACGTTTACGTTCGCTCAGGCAGATAAGATTTATATCATTATCTTTTACAAATCTGTTGATGCTTTTTGAAACATCCTTGCTGCTTATCAGTTCGCAGCTGACTGCATAATCGCTGTAAACGGTTTTAATATGATCAACCACTTCGTTCAGCATTATCTGGCTGATCCTGTCTTTTTCCTGCTGTATGTGAATACAATGAACATTCACTTCAAACATGCTGATAATGCTCATTAGCTTACGGAATGAACTGAAATCTTTGTCGTCAAAATCAGTAAGATACATTGTATTAAACCTGATGAGCGATTCAAAATGGTAATCTTTTGGAATAACAAGAATGGGCATCTTTACATGCTCAATAGTACTGAGCGCTACGCTACCGGCTTGGAAATTCTTTGATTTGCCCAGTCCTTTGGTTCCCATGACGACCATTGCTGTTTTGTATTTTTTGCAAAATGAAGGTATGGCAGTAATAGGATCTTCAAAAACGATTTTTGCTGAAAATTTCATATCCGGCAGTTTCCTATCTTTAATGTATTTATTAATCGTTACTTTAAATTTTCGCATACCGTCTCGGGCATTTATCTGCTCATCATTAAAAATATTACCCATACCGATCTGGTAACTGAAGGCATCAGGAAAAGGATTTGCCATGGGTTGCAATGCATAACAGGCGTACAGAAACCTAAGCTCGGCTTTTATCGCAGCTGCAAGATGCAATGCATAATACGCTGCATTCAGCGAATCTTCCGAAAAATCAACCGGACAGATGATTTTATTTATACTTTCTGCCTTAACATCCAACGGTTTAATATCTTGTTTTTCTATTTCTTTAAAAATCTGCAGTGCTATTTTAGCATCCGTATCTTTTACGAGGACTTTTACTCCCGTAGCAATATCTGATTGAATAAGGTTTACATTTGCCAGATAAGCTTCTATTCCTTCATACGCAAGCCTGCTTTTAAACAAAAGGGCTTTCGAATAATTTGTAGATGTAATAGTTATCAATTTTGTTTTCATAGCGCAATTTTTATATAAAAATAAGGTATTTTTGCTTAAATATCAAGATATTTTTCATTTATGTTAACTGAACGTCAGCTTTTTTACCGCGTACTCGGACAAACATCAGATAATCCTATGGCTGTGGAAATCTCCCATGCCGAGGGTGTTTTTCTTTACGAACCTGGCGGTAAAAAGTATTACGATCTTATCTCAGGTGTTTCTGTCAGTAATGCAGGTCATGGTAATGCTGAAATAAAAAATCTTATCATCAGTCAGCTTGATAAATTTTCGCATCTTATGGTTTACGGCGAGTTTGTACAATCGCCGCAGGTGCGGTACGGTGAATTCCTGGTTTCCCTTCTTCCTGAAAAACTCAATAATGTCTATTTCGTGAATTCGGGCTCCGAAGCTGTTGAAGGCGCACTGAAACTTGCCAAGCGTTTTACAGGAAGAACTGAGATCATTTCTTTTACAAATGCCTATCATGGCAGCACACAGGGTTCGTTGAGTGTGCTTGGCAACGAAGAACTAAAACGATCTTTCCGTCCGTTGCTTCCTGGTGTAAATTTTTTGAAATTCAATGATAGCATTGATTTGTCAAAGATCACTTCAAAAACCGCCTGTGTGATCGTTGAACCTATTCAGGGCGAAGCCGGAATTGTACTTCCTGAAAATGATTTCCTTAAAAAGCTACAGGAAAGATGTAAAGAGACCGGTGCGCTGCTTATATTTGACGAAGTTCAGACCGGTGTTTGCCGTACCGGTAAGAATTTTGCTTTTGAACATTATCATGTGACTCCCGATATTTTAGTTTTGGCAAAAGCATTAGGTGGTGGAATGCCGTTGGGCGCATTCATTTCTTCGAAAGAAATCATGCATACCTTAACATATAATCCTGTTTTGGGACACATCACAACTTTTGGCGGACATCCTGTAAGTTGTGCCGCCGGGTTAGCAGCTATTAATTTTTTACAAAAAAATATAAAATATTCTGAAACAGAGAATAAGGCCATGTTATTTTATTCTTTGCTTAAAGATAAAAAACATGTCAAAGAGATACGGTATAAAGGTTTACTGATGGCAATTGACCTTGGTGACAGCAGAAAATTACAACAGTTTATCAGGCTCGGGATAGATAAAGGCTTTATCTCAGACTGGTTCTTATTTTGCGATACTGCTTTTCGTATCTCGCCTCCTTTGATTATTACCGAAGAACAAATCAGGGAAGTTTGTGCGCTTATTTCAGACTGCTTGAATGAGATCAGTTGATAGGCTTTTATTATTAATGAGTCCTAAATTTTTTCTCGCTGATCCCGCAGATATTCGCAGATAGAAAATAACCGAAATTAATCTGCGTAAATCAGCGAAATCTGCGGGAAATTAAAAAAAAAAGAATTACTTCTGAATTCTGAACTATAAATCACTTCATGATACACTTGATGATCTGAACGATTTTTTCGTTATCCTTCTTGTTGAATAGTCGGGATATAGTTTCGATGCCAATTTTCAGGTTTAATTCCAACGGCTTCAGGTCTTTGATCCTTTCCACATCTTCCGACCTTATCGGATATTCAGGGCTGTATTCTGTCCATGATTGATCGCCGTAATGAGGTTGAGGCAAATATTGTGAGTTTGTGCGCAGGATCAGGTTATCGCCGCCTGAAAGTTTTATGGTTACCTTGTATCCTTTGTCAATTGACTCTCTCAAAGCGCCGCTGAGCCAAAAATTCAGTAACAAGGTGTACGCAGTATCATTTCTTGCAAATCCGAAATAAAATGTTTCGGTGCCGGTAAGTTTTGCTTTAATCTTTTTAATGACCGCGCCGGTTTTCGCGTCTGTTTTATCTGTATCAAATTTGCAATCAGAATTACTCTGTGCAAATCCCGTTACACACAGTGAAAAATAAAAAAGAACTGCAAATAATACGTTCAGCGTTTTCATTTTTAATATTTTGTGTTACAAATTTACAAAAAACGCGCAATTTATAAATGGGAAATGAGAAATCTATATCTTTACATAATTCTTTTAATGATCTAAGAATATTGAAATGAAAAATAAACAATTTGCATTCATTGTTTTAATTGCGGCTTTTTTTATTGTTTCCTGTGAAGGTCCTAAAACTTTTTCTGTAATCGTTGTTGATAAGATTACAAAACAACCTATTGACAGCGTATTGGTCGTTGTAAAAGTTAAGGCAGGTGAAAAAGAAAAAAGCGCATACAATATTCAAGGGTATACAGATTCTGCAGGGAAGTTTGTCAGAGAAGAAATGATAGGTTACGGTTTGAGTCTTCGACGCTGGGACTTTTACATGGATTATGATAAAAAGGGTTATGTTCATAAGACGGAAATGAACCATACTGAAGGTCTGGTGGAGTTAGAACATTAAAAAATAAAAATTCTTAATCTGGATTTTTCGTCACCTCACGTTACAACTTAGCATTTTCTTGTCTTCGATATAAGCGGTGAGTTTATCCCCTATCTGCACCGGCCCAACACCGGCTGGCGTTCCGGTAAAAATAATGTCGCCCATTTTCAGGGTAATGAACTGCGAAACATGCGCAATAATCCGGTCGATGCTGAAGATCATATCCCTTGTATTGCCTGATTGTACTGTTTCCCCGTTTTTC
>Ga0116171_10002977_pt1 | contig 15799 bp, 13 predicted proteins | sample AD_JPNHW2_MetaG_FD_89798 | JGI IMG/M metagenome (GOLD analysis project Ga0116171, IMG submission 89798) | Active sludge microbial communities of municipal wastewater-treating anaerobic digesters from Japan - AD_JPNHW2_MetaG | ecosystem: Engineered > Bioreactor > Anaerobic > Digestate | place...
CATGTAGGGACCGGTGCCGTTGGCGATTGGGCTGAAGGGATTATCAGCGGAAACCATGGCGTAGTAATTCTGCCAGGTATCGCAGCTGCCATCCCAACCACCGTTCTCAACCACCCACTGCTCGTCCATGATGGAACCCCAGGTCTGGGCGATGGTGGCCAGGAAAGGTCCCCAAGGCTGGGCGAGGGTCATGGTGACGGTGCCAGCGGCATCATCAACCACGAACTTGGATTTCACAGTTTCGCAGGCGGCCACGAGTTTATCAGCGGGATTGGCGATGAGAGTTTCGCGGCTATCGGCGGAAGCGAATTCATCCACCAAACCGGTAATGTCATCCATACCGACACCAAAGAAAGGTTCAGCAAGCAGCCACTGGGGTGAAGAATAACCACCCTGCAGCAGACCACGTTCGAATGAATAAGCCACATCAGACGGGGTTAAGTCGCCACCAGCGTGGAATTTGACACCCTCGCGGATGTGGAAGGTCCACACGGTGCCGTCATCGGAAACAGTCCAGGAATCGGCCAGTTGGGGCAGGAACTTGTCAGTGGCGATGCCATCATAGAACACCAGGGTTTCATAGACGTTCTGGATGATCTCACCGCTGGCGGTATCGTAGGCCAGGGCCGGGTCGAGGGTATCGGTGTCACCCATGGAGGCGTTCACGATTGTGGTTGGATCGGCGCCGCCGGTCTTCTCCATCGGGGCGTAGTATTCGCCGGAGAAGATGGGATTCAAGAGGCGGTTTTCAATCCATTTTTGCTCGTAACCATGGGAGGTCGCCAAAACCACGGGAATACCAACAGCCAGGTCGTAATAGAGCTGGTTGAACTGCTGGTAAACTGCGTGGCGGGCGGCGGGGTCCACGAGAGAGACGCCTTTATCCAAGAGGGCTTTGAATTGGGCTTTGATGTCAGCGGGCAGGTTCTGGCGGGCACCATAGGTACCGGTGGTGTAGGGCTGATACCAGTTGTGGGCATCATGGATATCTTCCTGCCATCCGGCGGTCATAATCGGGATTTTGTGGGCGCGCTGGGCAGCCAGGTAAGCCGGCCAGGGCAGACCAAGAACCTCAACCACGAATTTTTCGTTCACAGCGGCCAGGTTGGCCTGCATGATTTCGGCATAAATCTGCCGGGTGGTGTTGCCGGTGTTATAGGCCATCTGAAGACGGAAACCCGTCTCCCAGACGTCATCGGGGTCCTCACCAGCAGGGATGCCGTCTTTGTCGACATCAGCCAGTTTGAACTCTTCCGCGGCCTTTTCGAGGTCAAAGGTGTAGTAAGGAGCTTCGGGATCGTAACCGGGCATGCCAACGAGGGCCAGCACCTTGGATTGAACAGCTTCGCCCTGGTAGATTTCGTCCACGACGGTTTGCCAGTCAAAGGCATACGAGAAGCCCTTGCGGATGTGCACGTCGTCGAAGAAGGTCGCGGGGGCACCGTTGCCATCGAGCTTGTTAGAACCCAGGTATGGGTTCAAAGCAATAGGCTCTTCAGCGACAGGCGCTTCCGTGGGGGCTTCAGTTGGCGCTTCGGTTTCCACTGGCGCGACCACTGGGGCCTCGGTGGGTTCCTCAACTGGGGCTTCAGTGACAGGGGCCTGCGTGGTGCAAGCGCCGAGTACGAGCGTCAAAGCTAACAGGACAGCAACAAACAGTTGTAACTTACGCATTGTTTTCTCCTCCTTGAGAGAATTTTCTAATGGGATTGACTAACTGCAAACGGTGGTCTGTTTTGCTTCTTATCGGTCTACCTCCTTTGGTTATCCGGATGATCCCACTTGAAGCACTCAACAAAATGCCCAGGGGCAATCTCCTTGAATTCAGGCCGCGATTGCGCGCAAAAATCTTCAGCAATAGGGCAGCGTGTTCTAAAACGGCAGCCTGAGGGTGGATTGACGGGGGAAGGCACATCGCCTTCCAACACGATACGTTTGCGGGTCTCATAAAACTCGGGGTCCGCAACGGGGATGGCAGAAAGCAGGGCTTTGGTGTAGGGATGCACCGGATTGGCGTAAATTTCATTTCTATCCGCCAGCTCGACAATAATGCCGAGGTACATCACGGCTACACGGTCGCTGATATGGCGTACCATCGAAAGATCATGCGCGATGAAAAGGTACGTCAGGTTCAGCTCTTTTTGCAGATCTTCAAACAGGTTGATGACCTGGGCCTGGATGGACACATCCAGGGCGGAGATGGGCTCATCGCAAACCACGAAGGTCGGGTTGTTCGCCATGGCCCGGGCAATGCCAATGCGTTGGCGCTGACCACCAGAAAACTCGTGGGGATAGCGCAGCATAAAGTCAGGGTCGAGCTTGACCAGGCCCATCAGTTTGCGCACGCGGTCATCGATTTCCTTGCCACTGGCCGTGCCAAAAGCCACCAGGGGTTCGGCGATAATATCGCGGATGGTCATGCGAGGGTTCAGGCTGGCGTAAGGATCCTGGAAAATCATCTGGATATTCTTGCGCATCATGCGCATGGGCTCGGAGTGCAGCGCGGTCAGTTCCACATCTTCATAGAAGACCTTGCCAGCGGTTGGTTTGTAAAGCTGCAGGATGGTTCGCCCGGTTGTGGACTTGCCACAGCCGGATTCCCCCACCAGGCCCAGCGTCTCACCGCTATGAATTTGAAAGCTGACGCCATCCACGGCCCTTACGGAACCAACCTGGCGGCGGATAACGCCCCGATAAATCGGGAAGTGCATCTTGAGGTCTTCAACTTTGATTAATACGGCGTTGTCGTTCGTCATTAGCGCTCTCTTCCGGTGGTGGTATCGACCCAGCAAGCTACACGATGATTCTCGCCCACCGGTTCAAGAAGAGGATTTTCCATGCGGCAGCGGTCCGTAACCCAGCGACAGCGCGGGGAGAATGGGCAGCTATGGGGTTTCTGGTAGAGCATGGGAGGCATGCCTTCAATGGAGTACAAACGTTTACGTCCTTGCTCCTGGATTTGGGGCAGGCTGCCGAGCAACCCGATGGTGTAGGGATGCCGGGGATTGGCATAGAGATCGCGGATTTGCGCCTCTTCAATGATGAAGCCACCGTACATCACCGCGACGCGATGGGCGATGCTGGCCACCACGCCGAGGTCGTGGGTAATCCAGATAATGGCCATGCCCAATTCTTCGCGCAGGCGAATAACCAGCTCCACGATTTGTGCCTGGATGGTTACGTCCAGGGCCGTCGTGGGTTCGTCCGCAATCAGGATTTGTGGGGCGCAGGCCAATGCCATGGCAATCATGACGCGCTGGCGCATGCCACCTGAGTATTGATGGGGATAATCCTTGAGGCGGTCGGCGGCACGGGGAATGCCCACCTGTTCAAGCAGCTCGATGGAACGGCTGCGCGCCTGTTGGGGCGTAAAACCCAAATGGAGCTTGAGCGGCTCTTCCATTTGCTTACCGATGGTCATCACCGGGTTGAGAGAAGTCATCGGGTCCTGGAAAACCATGGCGATTTGAGCGCCACGCACATGCCTGATATCTTCAGAGCTCATCGCGAGCAGGTCCTGGCCTTTAAACAGGGCCTTGCCAGCCACAATCTTGCCCGGAGGTTGGGGGATTAGCCTCAGGCAGGAAAGCATGGTGACGCTTTTACCGCAGCCGCTTTCGCCCACCACACCCATGGTTTCCCCCTCGTTGAGTGTGAAAGACACGCCATTGACCGCATGCACAATACCTTCAGGTGTCTTAAACTGCGTTTCAAGTCCTTGAACATTCAATAATTCATTCGCCATCAAATCGTCCTTAATCCAGGATGTAGATTTTTATCAATAATCAGTAAAGGCGGTTGTTATGCATTAATTGTCAAATTACGTAGAAATAGGTACTTTTGCGATTATATCACCACTTTTTTAGTGGTGGAAAAGGATTTTTGGGGGGTTAAAGCGAGTAAGGCCGGGCTGGTCGGGATGTGATGAGCACGCTGATGCCTTCCAGGAGTACGCAGCGGACGGGCTGAGAGTAGAGCACCGTGCATTTCGCCTTCTGGCCGTTGAAGTTGACCAACACTTCCATCTTGCCCAGGTTCCCTTCGTACTCGATGAGCGTGAGCGTGTAAGGTTGTAAAACCAGGTCCCCAACTTCCTTCAGGGCACTGAGGTGCATCTTGCGGGCGGTGACCTTGTCCACTTCCTCGCCATAGTGCTGGGCAGCGAACTGGATAAGTTCATCCGTGGTGGTGAGCGCTTCACGGAAATGCGCAGTCACCAGGTGGTCCGCCGCAAAACCAGATATGCCCAAAAGGAAGACGGCAATCAGCAAAGTTGGGAGAAACGCGACCCGGGAAGAGGAGGCCAGGGCACCTTCAACGAGGTTGCCTTCCAATAAACCGCAGACGAGGCAGCACAGGATGCTCACAAACAGCCCAAAAAACCACAGGATGCCCTCAGATTCAAGCGCCGGGAAGCGCAACATCGAGGCCGTACCCGGGTCGACCGTACGGAGGAGCAGGGGCGTACCCCGCACTGGCAGCCAAAGCGTCAGCCAGGTGCAAAAAATCGCGAAGGCCAGCCAGAAGAAGATACCCATCCAACCGTGTTTCACCCGCACCGTCAGCCAACCAACCAGGGTACCCACCAGGATGGATAGGACCAGGCCCGGAACAAAATGGATGAAGGGATTGGCTGCGTGCGCGTTGGAAAGAATCAGGGAATCAATTCCCCAGCAGGTGAGGGCAAAACCCAAGCCGGCAATCAACCCAAAAAGCGCGCCCAGGCGATATTTCTTGATTAAGAACAGGTTTTCCATGAATTAAGTATAAGACATTTTAAGGAAAGGACCCAAGCCCAGCAAGACGACCGAACACCAGCCTGACCTGGAAAACTGTGGCGCTGTAACTTAAGGAACAGGCGCCCCGGGGAGGGCGCCTGTAAATTGAGAGAAAGGAAAACTTAGCGACGGTCCTTGTGGAAACTGCCGCGATCGCCACTTCTGCCACCACGGTCTCCACCGCGGTCTCCGCCCCGGCGATCGCCGCCGGAACGGCCACCCTGCCCACCAGAGCGGGAAGGCTTGGGTTTGTCATGTTCACGGGCTTCTTCAGGTGTCCAATCTTCGAGGACGGCCTGGCGGGAAAGCCGGACCTTGCCTTCAGGGCTGATATCGGTCACCATCACGGTCAGTTCCTCGCCGAGGTTGACAACGTCTTCAACCCGCTCAACCCGCTCGCTGGCGAGCTGGGAGATGTGAACCATGCCATCGATGCCGGGCAGAATCTCGATGAAGGCACCAAAATCGGTGATGCGGACGCACTTGCCGGTGTAGATGCGGCCAATGACGGGGGTTTCGGTGAGGCCAAGGATGCGTTCCCTGGCTTCTTCAAAACCGACGCCATCGGTGGAGGCGATGTATACCGTGCCGTCGTCGTCGATGTCAATCTTGGTGTTGGTTTCTTCCTGCAGGGCGCGGATGTTCTTGCCACCGGGGCCGATGATGGCGCCAATCTTGTCAATCGGCACTTTCACGGTCTCAATGCGAGGCGCGTGGGGCTTCAGGCTCGGGCGTGGCGCGGGCAGGGTCTCGAGCATCAGGTTGAGGATGTGGAACCGGGCTACCTTGGCGCGTTCGAGCGCTTCGGCCATAATTTCGGGGGTAATACCAGAAATTTTAATGTCCATCTGCAGGGCGGTGATGCCGTTGCGGGTGCCAGTCACCTTGAAATCCATATCGCCAAGGTGGTCCTCAGCGCCGAGGATGTCGGTCAGGATGGCGTATTTATCGCCTTCCTTAATCAAACCCATGGCCACACCTGAAACCGGGGCTGTAATCGGCACACCGCAGTCCATCAGGGCCAGGGTGGAGCCACAAACAGAAGCCATGGAGGAAGAGCCATTGGAGGCCATCACTTCCGAGACCAGACGCAGGGTGTAAGGGAAGGTTTTTTCATCGGGGATGACCGGCACAAGGGCGCGTTCCGCCAGAGCGCCATGTCCTATTTCACGCCGGGACTGACCGCCGAGGCGCTTGACCTCACCAGTGCAGTAGGGCGGGAAATTGTAGTGGTGCATGTAGCGCTTGGAGTCCATGCCGTTCAGGTTGTCCAACTCCTGCGCTTCCTTGGGGGTGCCAAGCGTGGCAAGCGTCAGAACCTGGGTTTCACCACGGGTGAAAAGACCCGAACCATGCGCACGGGGGCTGATATCCACCTCGCAGGTAATCTCGCGAACTTCGTCCAGCTTGCGGTTATCGGGGCGTTTGCCATCGTTAAGGATGCGCTCGCGGACAATCATGCGCTCGGCTTCATCAAAAGCGGCGCTGGCTTCCTTGGCCTGCTCGGGCGTGAGTTCCACGCCGTTGGCAACTTCCAGGAGGTAGGCAGCCTTGATTTCGTCCATGCCGCCGTAGAGGTTCTCTTTGCTATAGGGCAGGTCCAACAGGGCGCGCACTCTATTCTGAACAGCGGCTTTCGCCTGTTCAAAGCGTTCGGTATTGGGTGTGGCTAATTCCACCTGTTTCTTGGCTTTGCCAAGTTCGGCGGCCATTTGTTCCTGCACGGCAATAATGGGTTGGATGGATTGATGGGCAAGCTGAAGAGCTTCAACCATCAATACTTCCGTGACCTCGTTGGCGCCAGCTTCGACCATCAGGATAGCGTCCTTGGTGCCGGCCACGCGCAAATCCAACGTGGAGACTTCCATCTGCTGGATGGTGGGGTTCACGACCAATTTGCCGTCCACGAAACCGATACGCACAGCGCCAACAGGGCCACCGAAGGGAATATCAGAAATCATCAGAGCGGCGGAGGCGGCGTTGATGGCCAGCATGTCCAGCGGGTTTTCGTTGTCCGCGGAGAGGGACATCAGCACAACCTGCACCTCGTTGCGCATGCCTTCGGGGAAGAGCGGGCGCAGCGGGCGGTCAGTGAGACGAGCCACAAGGGTGGCGTCGGTGGAGGGGCGGCCTTCGCGGCGGAAGAACGAACCGGGGATGCGGCCGCCGGCGTACATGCGTTCTTCGTAGTCAACGGTCAGCGGGAAAAAGTCGGTGCCTTCGCGGATACCACCCATCGTGGCTGCCGCGAACATCATGCTGTCACCCTGGCGGAGGATGACGGAGCCGCCAGCCTGGCGCGCGAGCCGGCCGGTTTCAAATGTGACCTGCTTGTCTCCAAGCATGGTCGAATAATACTTAGCTTCTGGTTTCATTGTGTCCTTTCACTGGTGGCACCAGTTCAGGGACTGAAAGCCACGGACCAGGGAGAGCAATTTGCCTGATCAACGCCTTTCAATACCCGACTGGCGCCAAAAAAAATTGGTTGTTAACGCTTAAAACCGCGGGAGAACCTCGTGCAGACAGGATGGGCTGCCGTCAAAGGTTTCACCCGCGGTTGAAAGCAAAGCTTAATAGGATTACTTCTTACGGATATTGAGTGACTCAGTAATGGCAAGAAAACGGTCATAATCCTTTTGGCGCAGGTAAGCCAGCAATCTTCGCCGCTGGCCAACAAGCTTCAGCAGCCCGCGCCGGGAACTTTCATCGTGGCGGTTGACGCGCAGATGAGTGGTGAGTTGGTTGATACGGGTGGTCAGGATGGCAATCTGGACTTCAGGTGAGCCAGTATCTCCGGGCTGACGCTCGTATTTCTTGATGATCTCATTTTTTTCAGTTGGGTTTAAAGACATGACGTCTGCTCCTAAATTTATTTTGCAGGTCTCCTGGTTGGCAGCCTTAATTAAGACCGCATAACCGGACCAGTCAATGCCCACATTATATCAGGATTGGGACAGGACGCAAGGAAAAGATAAGACAGGCATGGCCGAGGAAAAACACCCAGCTGACTCGTCCCTCGCGCTGAAATGGATAGCCAAATTTGGCTCGCCAGGTCTGAGACTGGTTTGCCAAGTTCAAGGCCACAGAACAGCCGAATCGGAATCCTTGACCGCGGGCGCGGAATAGACGCACCGAAAACCAAGGTCTTTGCTTTCATCAAAGGTCAGGTTGTAACCACGGCTGGCAGTGCGCAGGTAGGTCCAGCTGTTGGCCCAGCCACCCCCGCGGATAGACTTCATACTGCCCTGGTCGGGGCCCAACGGGTTCACGTAAGCGGAGGCCTTGTAATAATCCTCGTCGTACCAGTCGCTGGTCCATTCCCAAACGTTGCCGGCCAGGTCCAGCGCGCCATACGGGCTGACGCCATCCGGGTAGGAGCCGACTTCCTTTGTGTCGCCTATGCAGGGGATGGCGGCGTCGCTGTCGAAGCCATTGGCCAGGCTGCAATTGCCCTGCTTTTCGCCCCAGGGAAAGACACGGACGGTTTCTCCACGGGCGGCTTTTTCGAATTCGGCCTCGGTGGGCAAGCGCTTGCCCGCCCATGCGCAGTAGGCATTGGCCGCGTTCCAGTCCACGTAGATAACGGGATAATTGGCAAAGTCAGGGTTGTCGTAATAGGTTTCGCGTGTTTCGGAGCTCAGCTTGGCGGGCAGGGGGCAATCACCCGCGGCAACGCATTCCGCGTAGTGGGCGTTGGTCACTTCAACCATGTCGATGAAGAACGCGCTGACTTTAATCAGATGCAAGGGTAGTTCATCCGCGGTGCAGGAATTGCCGGCGTTGAAAGAACGGTCGCATCCCATAATAAACTCACCTGCGGGGACATAGACCATCTCCACCCAAGCCAGGGTGATGCCAGGTTCGGTCGGCGTTGGGGCCGGCGTAGGCGGCAGGGGCGTGAAGGTCGGCAAAGGGACTGGCTCGCAGGCAGTCACCACCATCACCAGCGCGATGATGAATAGAGTGAGCGCAAATAACCTTCTGTGCATCCAATCCTCCTTAAACAAGGATTTTGAAATGATGACCATTACCTGAGTGTCCAGACCGTGACAACAATATGCAACTAATGTCATTATACCAATTCCGCGCAGGTGAATATTTGGCTGACGTACAGGCCTTTCGCCAGGCGCCCAAGCACGCGGTTTTCGCCCCTCCCACGGGATGAAGGCGTGTTACAATAACCGCGCGATTTCCGGCAAAACTCACCCCTTTAGCCGGCGTTTAGCCTCTACTAAAACAGGAGAAAAATGGCTGAAACAAATCCTCGTCTTGAAAAACTTTTCACCAAGCGACAGCAGACCCTGCAGGGCGGCGGTCCGGCACGCGTGGACAAGCAGCACGCCAAGGGCAGCCTGACTGCCCGGGAGCGCGTCGCGCTGTTACTGGACCCCGGCACCTTCCGTGAATTGGAAGCCATGTCCATCCAGCAAAACACCACCGAAGGCGAACCCATCCCAGGCGATGGTGTTGTGACGGGTTATGGCAAGGTGGACGGGCGCACCGTTTACGTCTACGCGCAAGATTTCACCGTGCAAGGCGGCGCGCTGGGCGAGACCCACGCCAAGAAAATTTGCCGCGTGATGGACCTGGCGGTAAAAACCGGCAGCCCCATCATCGGCATGATTGATTCAGGCGGCGCGCGCATCCAGGAAGGCGTCAAGAGCCTGGGCGGGTATGCTGAGATTTTCCGCAGGAACGCCATTTACTCTGGCGTTGTACCCCAGATAAGCCTGATTATGGGACCGTGCGCCGGAGGAGCCTCCTACTCACCAGCGGTGACAGACCTGATTATCATGGTGGAAAATAAATCCTACATGTTCCTGACGGGGCCGGCGGTGATTAAAACCGTGACCGGGGAGGAAGTGGACTCGGAAACCCTGGGTGGAGCGCGGGTGCACCTGACCATGAGCGGTAACGCCCACATGGTTGGCGCCTCTGACGAGGACGCCATCGCACTTTGCCGGCAAACCCTTTCTTACCTGCCCTCCAATAACGTGGACCAGGCTCCGGAATTGCTGACTGGTGACCCCATCAATCGGCGTGAAGAAGCGCTAAACGAGCTTGTGCCAGCGGATCCCCGTACGCCATACAGCATGCGCGAAGTCATCCTGGCCGTCATGGACCAGGGCACATTCCTGGAACTGCAGGCTGGCTTCGCGCCCAACGCGATTGTGGGTCTGGCCCGCCTGGCTGGCAGGCCGGTGGGCGTGATTTCCCAGGAGCCTGCGATGATGGCCGGTGTAATGGACATCGATTCAGCCGATAAGATTGCACGCACTGTGCGAATGTGTGACGCGTTCAACCTGCCCCTGGTCACCTTCGTCGATTCACCCGGCTTCCTGCCGGGGGTCAACCAGGAACACGGCGGGATTATCCGTCATGGTGCCAAGGTGTTGTATGCCTACGCTGAGGCCACGGTGCCCAAGGTGAGCGTGGTGACGCGCAAGGCTTACGGCGGCGCGTACGTCGTGATGAGCAGCAAATACCTGGGAACGGACATCACCTATGCCTGGCCCAGCGCGGAAATTGCCGTGATGGGCGCGGAAGGCGCGGCCAATATTCTGTATGGAAAACAAATTAAAGCAGCCGAGGATCCGGAGGCTGAACGCGCGCGGCTCGAGCAGGAATACCAGGAAAACTACCTGAACCCCTATGCGGCGGCGCAGGCTGGCTATATCGATGAAGTTATTGAGCCGGCTGAAACACGCCAAAAGCTGATAGAGGCCCTGGAAGCATTGCAGACCAAGGTGGAGAACAACCCACCGCGTAAACACGGCAACATGCCGGTTTAGGGAGGGCCTCATGATTCAAGCATTGGAACAAGGCCTGCTCATCACGCTCATCGGGATGGGGTTGGTATTCCTGATGATTATCATCCTGTGGGGGATTATGGTGCTTTTGGTAAGTTTGACCAACAAGCCCAAGGCGGAAGAACAGGCGGAACCAGCAGTAACCGCTGTAGTTGCTGAGCCATCCGCCAGACCTGAAAAAGAAAAACTGGCAGCCGCCATTGCCGTGGCCTGTGCGCTGCAGGCCGCGCCAGCGACCCGATTGGTAACCCAACCCAAAGCCAGCCAGGCTGGTTCACAATGGCTGAGCAGCGGTAGAACCCAACAAATTTTGAGCACGACGAATAAAGGACGGAAAGCATGAAATACAAGGTCGAGATTGATGGAGAAATTTTCGAAGTCACCATCCAGGACGTCCACGCCAAGCCGGTTTTGGCCGAAGTAAACGGCGAGACCTACCAGGTCTGGCCCCAGGCTGAAGCTACCGGCCATGCTCCCGTTCCAGCCACAGCAGCGCCAGCCATGCCAGCCGCGGAGGTTCAAACCCGGCCAGCCGCCCCCATTGCTGACGGCGGCGCTGGGGTTGTCAACGCGCCGTTGCCCGGAGTCATCATTTCCATCGAGGTCAAAGCAGGCGAGGTGGTCAAGGCCGGCCAGGAATTGCTCGTGTTGGAGGCCATGAAAATGAAAAATAGCATCAAAGCAAGCCGGGATGGCGTGGTTGCCGAGATTTTCGTCAACCCTGGGGACCTTGTGCGGCACAACCAACCACTGCTCTCCTACCAGGCTTAGGAGGGGGCATGGATTTCACCCAGTTAATCCATGATTTAACCAAGGGCTTTGCCAGCTTCAGCTGGGGCAACCTCGTCATGATTGGGGTCGCCCTGGTTCTCATTTACCTGGCCATTTGGAAAGAGTATGAACCGGTTTTGCTGCTGCCGATTGGGTTTGGCTGCCTGCTCGCCAACCTTGGCATGTCCAACGAGGTCGGTTTTATGAAGGTCATCTACGACGCCGGCATCAGAACCGAACTCTTTCCGCTGTTGATTTTTGTAGGTGTCGGCGCGATGATTGATTTTTCACCACTGCTCTCGCAACCCAGCCTGGTGCTCCTCGGGGCAGCGGGCCAGTTTGGCATCTACGTCACACTGCTACTGGCCCTGGCGCTCGGTTTCCCCCTGACCCAAGCCGCTTCCATCGGCGTGATTGGCGCTATTGACGGCCCAACCGCCATCTTCGTTGGCACCAAGCTGGCGCCTGAAATCATTGCCCCAATCGCGGTGGCTGCGTATTCCTACATGAGCCTTATTCCCATCATCCAGCCACCCGTGATGAAGCTGCTGACCACGCGCAAGGAACGCCTTATCAGGATGGAGTATTCGCCCAAACCGGTCTCCCGGCTGACCCTGGTCATTTTCCCCATCCTTGTGACGGTATTGGTGGCACTGGTGGCACCGGACGCGGCGCCTTTGATGGCCGCCCTGATGTTGGGCAACCTGCTGCGCGAGGCACTGGTGGTGGACCGGCTAAGCAAAACAGTGCAAAACGAGCTCATCAACATCGCCACGTTGTTCCTTGGCCTGGCCGTGGGCTCAACCATGACCGCCGCCTCTTTCCTCAACCTCAAAACGCTTGCCATCCTGGCCCTTGGCCTGTTGGCTTTCGTGATTGACACGGTTGCCGGGCTGTTGTTTGGCAAGCTGATGTCTGTCATCACCAAGGGCAAGGTCAACCCGTTGGTGGGGGCGTGCGGGATTTCCGCTTTCCCGATGGCCGGGCGGCTTTCGGCCAAGATGGCGCTCGAGGAGGATCCGTCCAACTTTATCCTGATGCATGCCATGGGCGCGAACACTGCGGGGCAGCTTGGCAGCGTCATCGCTGGCGGATTGTTGCTCGCACTGGTTACCGGGCTGATTTAAATCACCATTCAGATGACAAAAAGAGTCCGGCGCCTGCCGGACTCTTTGTTTTTATAATGCCTTCTTAAATGATGAGTTTGTACCCAACGCCCCGCGCGGTGACGATGAGATTGGGATGGCGCGGATCTTCCTCGAGCGCCTGGCGCAGCCAGCTGATGTGCACATCCAGGGTGCGCGTGTCGCCGGTGTAATCGGTTTCCCACACTTCCTTAAACAACTCCTCGCGCAATTGTACTTTGCCAACATTGGTCATCAGCAGCTTTAGCAACTTGGAAAGGCGGGGCGTGAGGTGCTTTTCGCGCCCATTGTACGTGACCATATGGGTTTGATCGTTCAATTTAAGGTTTCCACAGCTGATGATGTGCCTGGCTTCCGAATTGGTAAACACCCGGATACGGTTAACCAGTTTTTGGACGGTAAACGGCAGATGCATGACCACGTTGGCCGTATTGGGCACGCTAATTTTCTCTTCCGCGGAGAGGATGAGAATGATGGGCGTATCAGGAAGTAAATTCCGGAAGCGATTGACAATCCGCAAGCCGTTTGTGCGCAGGGAAGCGGCGTTCACCACCAGCACCAGCGGGTTCAACTCGCCCAGTAGCTCAATCCCGGAGGCCCCACTCTCTGCAGTTCCAAGGTGGAAGCCTTTTTTCGCGAGATCAGCCCCGAAGGTATCTCCCGTTTTTTGTTTTCTCTCAATCAAGAGAATGGTTGACTGGTTAACTGCCTGCAAGCATTTCCTCCCGGATTAAATTGCCCAATTCCACTTACCCGAAGATTGGGCAGGCTATTAAAAGCTGAAAAACACCCATTACACGTAAACTGAGGGCGGCCAGGAAACGCTTGTCTCCCTCGGTTTTTCCATTATAGCTGTAATCCGGGAAAAACACGCATCAATTCCGTAGCAATTTTAAGATTCCCGACGATCAAAATTTAAGGTTCAGCGACCTCCTGGCAACCCGCCTGGGCCGCGTGGACATGTTAGAATAAACCACAGATGTTACAATTTCCTTGTGTTGACAGGTGAACGAATATGGGAAAGATGATTGAATGTGTGGTTGACAGCGTGCGGGTGAGCCTGACCAACCAGGACAGGGTCATGGTCCTAAAAGACAAGGGCTCAGAACGCTACCTGCCGATTTGGATTGGGATTTACGAGGCTGAGTCCATCACCATCGCGCTGCAAAAAATCGCGGTGGCCCGCCCACTCACGCACGATTTAATCCCGGAACTGCTTAATCAACTCGGCATTCAACTGGTCTGCGCCGAGATTACTGCCATTGAATCAGACACTTTTTACGCCGACCTGGTGTTGGAACAAAACGGGGAGCGCAAGTATATTGACTGCCGTCCCTCTGACGCGGTTGCCATCATCGTGCGCAGCCAGGTGCCGCTCTATGTGGACGAGGAAGTATTCACCAAGGCAGGCATCATCCCGGAAGAGGCTGAGGGTGGTAAAGCTATTGAATTATCCCCTTCCACCGAAAACAGGCAAGAGGGTGACCTTTCCCTTTTTGAGGATTTTCTGAAAAGCCTGGACGATGATGAAGACTCCTCCGAAAATGACAAGCCTGAGGACCTCCCCTTTTAGGTAGAAAACGAAACCCCATGGAAGATTCACAACAACCTACCAAGACCACACCCACCACGACCGATCTGCAACCTGGGCAACTCCAGGACCGCGAGATGGAAGAAGCCTTGATTGGCGCGGTGTTAATCAACCCTGGCGTTTTTACTGACGTCACTCCAATCCTCTCCGTGGAGGATTTTTACCTCACACGGCATCAATGGATATGGGAAGCCTTTTCCACCTTGTTCCAACGCGATAAATCCTTCGACCTCCTGATGGTGCGCCAGGAATTGGAAAACACCAGCCGCCTGGATGACGTCGGGGGCATGGAGTACCTTGCCAACCTGGCAGGTCGGGTGCCATCCTCGCTGCACGCAGAATCCTACGCGCACAACATCAACGCGCTGGCGGTGCGCCGGCGCATGGTTTCAGCGGCCAACAATATTGCCAAGCTGGCTTACCGCAAGGACTACGATGTTGACACGGTCATCGAGGAATCCGAAAAAGAAGTCTTTGGCGTCAGCCAGGACCGGTACAAGCGCGATTTGACACCCGTCAGCATCTTCGCGGACCGCTACCTGGACCGGCTCAGCATTGTATCCAAGGATCCGGAATCTGTAACCGGCCTGACCACCGGGCTAAAGTCCGTGGACAAAGCCCTGGGTGGGCTGCAGAAATCGGACTTTGTTATTGTTGCCGGCCGGCCTGGCATGGGTAAAACCGGTTTCTTGGTTGGTATTGCCAAGCATGTGGGCCTCAGCCTGATGCGCAACGTCGCGATTTTTACCCTGGAAATGTCCGCTGAACAGCTGCTGCAACGTATGCTGGCCCAGGATACGCAGATTGACTCCCAAAGACTGCGCCAGGCCAAGTTCGATGACAATGAAATGTACACGGTGGTGCACGCGATTTCCAACATCTCCACCTCCCACATTTACATCGACGACACACCGGCCATCACCCCGATGCAGATGCGTGCTAAGTGCCGCAGGCTGCAACAGGAAAAGACCCTGGACCTGGTCATCGTGGACTACCTGCAATTGATGAGCGGCGACACACGTTCAGAGAACCGCGTGCAGGAGGTCTCTTATATTTCGCGCTATCTCAAGGTGTTGGCCCGCGATTTGGATGTTCCGGTAATCGCGGCAGCCCAGCTCTCGCGCGCCGTGGAACAACGGCAGGATAAACTACCGGTGCTTTCGGATTTGCGCGAATCGGGTTCGCTGGAGCAGGATGCGGACCTTGTGATGTTCATCAGCCGTCCTGAGCAAATGAAAGAGGATTCCCCCAATCACAACCTGGCAAAATTGATTATCGCCAAGCACCGTAATGGACCTGTCCATTCAGGCATTGACCTGGTATTTATTGACCGGCTGGCCTCCTTCTTCGATAAAGCGATTGAGTCTTGAGTGGCATGAGACCAGACCCGTCCGTTTCAGGTTTCGAACACAACCCTGACCTTTCCATCTCCCTGCCGGCTGACTTCCTCCCACTGGCATTCAAGTCCGCGCTCAGCAAGGAAGCGCTTGGGATTCTTCTCATCGCTTTTACAGAGCTAGCCTTACAGCCTTCACCGGCTGACCTGATTCCGTTGGAAGCGCTGCGCGAACAAGCGCGGGCGAACCTCGGGATGAACGACCCAGAAACGTTTGACCACGGGCTGGCAGAGTTGACCAGGAACGGGTTTGTGCTTTTGAGCCAGGTCAATGGCAAGGCGTACATCCTGCCGGGAACCCCTTCCGG
>Ga0116171_10002978_pt1 | contig 15798 bp, 19 predicted proteins | sample AD_JPNHW2_MetaG_FD_89798 | JGI IMG/M metagenome (GOLD analysis project Ga0116171, IMG submission 89798) | Active sludge microbial communities of municipal wastewater-treating anaerobic digesters from Japan - AD_JPNHW2_MetaG | ecosystem: Engineered > Bioreactor > Anaerobic > Digestate | place...
AAATGGTTGATAACTCTTGTTTTTCCCGGGCTGGCCGAAACTTTTGCCAGGCCTTTTATTCCGGTGATCATATTGATCAGTGAAGATTTACCGACATTAGACCTGCCGATAAATGCATATTCCGGTAATGATGGCTTAGGGCACTTCTTGAGTTCAACGCAACTTGATATGTATGTTGCAGATTTTATCAGCATCATGTTTACTTGCGGTATGTAGAGATATGCCGCTCTTTTTTGCTTTCATAAATGTCGCCTACTGTAACCAGAATACCTGTTTCCTGCACATTGCCAAAGCCGTGGTTTATAGCGGTTCCGAAATTGCGCATGGTAGACGTAAGGTTCATGTATGCATTTACCAATGGGGGGATGTTCTCGTTAAGCTCACGCATGGTCTGTATGAGAAGCTTATAATCGGCGCCGTAATTGCCGCCGTTGAATAACAGTTCCAGTTCCCTGACATCCGTTTTTATTTCGAGAGGCGTAATGGGTTTGACAAGGTTGTCCTTATCGGGAAAATATTTGAAAAGGAAGTACATGATGATGTCGCGGGCCTGCTGATTGAAATGCGGGTACATGGTTACTTTTCCGAAGAAATACCTGATCTCGGGCTTTTCAATAACCAGCGCCCCGAGGCCGTCCCAGAGGTTGTCGAGCGAGAACATGCCCTTACGGCTGTTAACCGTGGGCTGATATTCGGGTTGGACAAAGGAACGTCCCAGTTCGATGGTGTAAGGCAAAAATTCTTTAATAAAACGATCAGAAAAGTTGAAAAGCTCGGTGGTTGCAATAAAAGGAAGCCCTTTTTCATTGTAGAGCGCTTTGCTGCATTCAATAAAACGGTAGCCACCCACGATCTCCATATCATTGGGGTTCCAGACGATCATTTGTTCATAAGGCTGTTCGCAGATATCATATTCATCAATATCGACGGATTTGCCTGTTCCCCCCCCGCCTACACGGAAGGTTATTTCGCGAAGGCGGCCGATCTCGCGCATCACATTGGGTGCATTATGAGCATTGACGACAAATATCTTGTTACTACCAAAATTTGTTCTGCGGAAAAAATAGTTGTCTGTAAGTTCCTTTTCAAGTAATGCCTTTTCTACCGGCGGAATAATATTCTCCATAGTCTTATATTATAAAGTCAGCCTGGGGGTTTTCCTTCAGGTTATACACATGTTCTTTCATTTTCTGTGCCCATTGCTGGTCGCTGAAGCGTTTATTGAATGTTTCGAACGGCACGGGCTTACCAAAAATTATATTAATAGTTTTATTTTTCTGTTTATACATTTCATCAACTAAGTAAAGCATTTCAATATTCTGCTTTATCCCTGCACTTTTTCTGAACCGTGCAAAATTATAGAAAAAATTCGAGTTGCGGCCATCGATATATGTTGGAATAACGTCGCGGTGGTATTTCCGCGCATAAGCGATAAATGTTTTTTTCCATTCCAGGTCGCAGATCACGCCATGCTTTTGCTTGCGTGAGCATAGCCCGGCAGGAAAGTATAATATACTGACATCAGAGGCGAAGGTGTCGTTGATGATCTTCACGTTTTGAGCATTGCTGCCGTGTTTGTTTATCGGGATAAAAAGATTTTTTATGTTTTCAAGGTTCATGAGCAGGTCGTTGACAGGGAAAAGAATGTCGGGCCTTATTTTTCCTGCAACGTGCATCAACGCCACGCCGTCGAGGCCGCCAAGCGGGTGGTTTGAAGCGATGAGTATCCTTTTATCAGGCGGTATGTTTTCTATGCCGTTTGTGTCGAGCCGGTTGATAAACTCAGCCACAATCCGTCCGACAAAATCCAGCCCGTGTAAATGGCCATTGCGTGCAATAAAATCATTTATCTCATCCTGGTGGAGTATCCTTTTGAGGTAACGAATGATAAAACCCGGCAACATCTTTAGCAGCCGGGGGTTTTTATTACCTATGATCTGCTCGACATCAATGAATTTTTTCTTTATTACGTCAGCCTGCTGTGTGTCTGTATGATCCATCCTTATGAGATACAATAATTCTGTAAAATTAAAACTTTCGAAGCAAAAACACTAATTTTTGACCGATTATTAGTGCCGTTTATCAATAAATTTCACCGGTTTGCGGCTTGATGGCGGGAACGACATACGGCTGACTTCTTCCACGGTCAGGAAGACGATATCCGGTATTACGCGTAATTTAGCCCTGAAACGCTCCCTGATCTTCCTGTCAAGATCGCGGCAGTTTTCTGCACGGCAACCGATATAAATGCATATGCGGTCGGTATCAAGGTCGTTGGTGGATACTTCCACCACATAGTTTCCGATCTGGTCATAATCATCAAGAATGCTATACAATGCAGCAGGGTAGAGGGTTGTACCCTTATATTTGATCATATGCTGTTTGCGCCCGATCACCGGTCCGAGGCGGATGGTATTACGCCCGCATCCGCAGGGTTCGGAATGATGATAGCACACATCGCCGGTCTTGTAACGCAGCAGGGGCATCCCTTCTATACCCAGCGTGGTAACAGTGATTTCACCGGGTTCATCATCAGCAACGGGATTATTATTTTCATCAAGAAACTCGGTGATTATCAGTTCCGGGTGCAGGTGCCCGCCCTGGCCAAACTGGCACTCGGTAAATGCCGAGCCCATTTCGGTAGATGCATAGGTTGAAAACAACTGCAATGGCCATTTATTACAGATACGGGTACCGAGCGTGTTAAGCGAAAAATCAGGATTACGCAGTGGCTCGCCGATACAAACCGCTTTTTTTACCGAAGAGTTCCTGAAATCGATATTGTTGGCTTCAGCAAATTCGACCAATTTAAGAATGAACGAAGGCACTACCACAATATAGCTGGGCCTGAACTTCTGAATAGTTTCCCAATGCAGTTCTGGCATGCCGGATCCCACACGTACCACAGCGGCGCCAAGCCTGCGCAGACCTAAAAAATAGGCCAGTCCGGCCATAAAGCGGCGGTCGATGGTGGTCATAAGCTGAAACACATCCGAAGAGGTGGCACCCGTACACGCAAAAGATATCGCTTCATTGTATGCCAGGCGGTCAAGGTCGTGGTCGGTGGCAGCCAGGGTTATCGGGTTTCCCAGCGTTCCCGAAGTAGTCATATAATCAATAACCTCCCTGCCGGGGACACAGATAAAATCATTATTATACCGCTGAAGATCATCCTTGGTCGTGACAGGGATGTTCTGCAGATCCTTTAATAACTTTATTTTCCGGATGTCAATCTGATGCTTTTTAAACAGCCGCCGGTAGTATTTTGAACGTTGATTCAAATATTGAAGCTCAGCGCGAAGCTGCCGTTCCTGAAATTTTATAATATCTGTCTGCGGCTTACATTCTATGGCGGGTATTTTTTTAAAATTCATGTCGGGTTATAACACTAATAACATTCAGTTCAATAAAAAAAAATACAGACATTTAATTTAATTACGGCTGGTTGGCAGCAATGAATTCCGCCATATTGTCCACCGTATTTAAAATGTTGCGCGCTAAATTCTGGTCGTCCAGCCGGACACCAAACTGGCGTTGTATGGCCATGATAAGCTCAATGCCGTCAATAGAATCCAGTGTAATTATATTATCTCCTGTGAACAGCGATTGACTGTCCAGTATGTCGGGCGGATTAACATCTTTAATTTTCAGGGTATCCACGATCATTTGCTTGACCTGTAATTTCAAATCTTCAGTAACTTCCATACACCTATTAATTTCTGTAGTTCTGTATGCAAAATTATTCTTTTTTTTTTAACGGGCTGAGTTTGATTTGAAAAAGTAAGTTATTGTCACCTTTCCGTCATGCGGAGCAGCTGTTCCACTCAAACACAAAGGCAGGCAATAATCATAGAACAGCTTGTCGAGGCGTGACGAGACAGTGATTGCTACTCATATTTAAAAATTATGTATCTTGCAACAAAAAATTCATGATCGACTTTGAAGCACTGTTCAGTGTAACGTACGGATTATATCTTGTGAGTTCGGGCGATAAACGCCGGGGCAATGGTTTTATTTCCAATACCGTTATGCAGGTAACTGCGGAGCCGCCAATGTTTGCTACTTGCTGTAATAAAAACAATTTTACGGCTGAAATCATGAAAAGCGCCGGTGCGTTTTCAGTAAGTGTACTGCATACGGAAGTACCACAGGATATAATCAGCCATTTCGGTTATAAAAGCGGCCGCGACATTGACAAATTCAACGGCATGACCATACAGTACGGTGTAACCGGCGTGCCCATCATCCTCGATGGCAGCATGGCATTCCTTGAGTGCAGGATCATAAATACAATAGATTTGGGAACCCACCTGATGTTCATCGGCGAGCTGGTGCAGGCAGGCAGCATTGATGGCACGAAGGTTCCTATGACTTACAAGTATTACCGCGAAACGCGAAAAGGAGTGTCGCCTAAAAATGCGCCTACATACATTGACAAGGCAAAGATTGAAAAGATGGTAAAACAGTCCGGAGCCCGGCAATACAAATGTACCGTGTGCGGATATATTTATGACGAAAACGATGAACCGGTAAAATTTGTAAATTTGCCTGACGATTGGGTTTGTCCGCTATGCGGAGCGCCCAAAACAGATTTTGAAGAAGTTTATTAACCAAAATATAGATGTTATGACAAAATCATTAAAAGGAACAAGAACAGAACAAAACCTGCTGAAATCATTTGCAGGAGAATCACAGGCACGCAACCGTTACGAATTCTTTGCAAGCGTGGCGCGCAAAGAAGGTTACGAGCAAATTGCCAACATTTTTATGGAAACCTCGCTACAGGAAAAAGAACACGCAAAACGTTTCTTTAAATTCCTTGAAGGGGGAGCCGTGGAGATCACTGCCGCTTATCCTGCCGGCAAGATCGGCACCACCATGGAAAACCTGAAAGCTGCTGCGGAAGGCGAAAACGAGGAGTGGACAAAATTATATCCCGAATTCGCGGAAATAGCTGCTGAAGAAGGATTCATGGAAATAGCCACCGCTTATAAAATGATCGCGAAAGTAGAAGCTGAACATGAAAAACGTTACCTGAAATTATTGCAGAATTTATCCGAAGATAAAGTCTTTGTAAAAGACGGCAAGGTATTCTGGAAGTGCCTGAATTGCGGCTATGTTTATGAATCCGTCAAAGCGCTGGAAACATGCCCTGCCTGCCTGCACCCGAAGGCTTTCATGCAGCTGAAAGAAGAAAATTACTAATATGGGATGAATATACCGGCAACAAAGAGGTAGTTTGATTTACAAAACGACCTCTTTGTTTAATGAAGGCCTGCCTGACTTATGCTGTTAAACCCGAGATAGTGCAATAATCATTAAATGAGCACGTCAGCATGCATTGCTGAAAAACAGCTCAGTTCTCCTCTTCGTAATATATCTTATAGAATTTTCGCCCGTCGCTATCGACGCCCTGTTCGATAAGTTCGCGGTTGCCGTGGATATATATGTGAAAGTTTTTATCAAGTTTTAACACACTTTTGAAAATGCGGGCCTGTTTTTTTACCGCTTTTTGTGAAATTTCAAAGGTATCGCCTAATTCAAGTTCGTTTTCTTCGCGGTATGTCGTATCAAAATCGCGGAATGATTTGATGATGCCTTTATCCTTCAGCACTTCATCTTCAAACTCATTTTTGTCAAAACTTTCATGTTTTTTGAAATAGTCCACGGAGCGGTTCAGCAGGTCGATCTGATCGGCTTTTGATACATCAAAATCTTCCGGCATTTGCTCGGTAACAAACGATTTGGTCAGCGAAAGAAAATGGTTGGTGCTGTTGACATGATCTTTCCTGAAATCCACTTTCAGAAACTCATTTTGCCAGTAATCGGTTTCGTTGCTGTTGCTGTCGATGACCAAAACCGTGTAAGGCTCTTCGGTAAAGACTATCAGGCAGGCTTTATCAAGTCGTTTGCTGCCGATGCCTTTCCTGAAACTTAATCCTATGCTGCCCTGCCTGCCGCTTGATGTTTCAATAAAACTTTCTTTATTTTCGATTTTGTAAATTCCCAATCCTTCATATAACTTATTGTTCAGCTTGATATCCTCAAACTTTACAATAAACAGGTCCCCGTCCTTGATGTTGGGGTGTTTTGAAACCGCGCTGAGGTGCTGGTATATGTTTAATGACCTTAACAAAAAATCATCTCCCTGGAAAATACCTTTTGAAATTTTCAGCAGGGTGTTCAGTTCTATGTCAACCTCGTGCCTGAACTCGTATGTAATGCTGCTTGCATGAAAAGGTTTCAGAAAAATACGCCTGAAAGTTTCATCTTCTTCCTGGTTGGTGATTTCGTATACTTTGTCGTTTGTGAACGATTTTTCGTTTTCAATGCTCACACGGTGTAACACAAATTTGCTGATGGTTGTTTCTCCGGATTCAATCATGGCTTTTATAAAAGTTTTAAGGATGCAAAGGTACGATAGTTCCCCGAAGGATGGACACACAAAAAAATCAATCTTTCACACCTTCGGAGAGGAGGGTGTTCAGTAAACTGTGTCATGGGCTATTTTATCTCGCGAATTAAAAGGAGATTCCTCACGTTGTTCGGAATGACATGTAAAATTTGGTGGGTACAGGAGGGGGAAGGCAGCGGAGCGTATGGCGCTCCGCTGCCTTCCCCCTCCCCAATAACAAACCATGATGTCATTCCGAATGGAGTGAAGCGAAATGAGGAATCTCATTGTTTCCTTTTATTTCGATGGACTGAATAGTTACCAAATATTTTCTGTGTTGGCTTGTCTGCTGCCCACACTGCCAATGCTCATTCATAAATTGCATTTCATTTATTTATGAATAGGTCAGGTAAAATGTACCATGGTTTATTAAAAAATAATTTTAAATAAATTTTTATTTTCATACATTATTTCGTTAATTTTGATCTATTGTTACAAGCGCTTACAAATGTTTGTAGTATATATAAATGTTTGTAAACGATTTTTTAATAATTTATATGCAGAATTACAAATACTTACGATGCTATGACAGATAGCAAACACGATGAAAACTAAAGTAGAAATAACAGTAATACGGCAATATAAGAGTTGTACGCAAGCCAAAAAAACGACACAGCAGTAAAATGGTTGCAGATTTGAAAAGAGAAAAAATGGAAAAAGCCAACCAACAAAAGCAAGAGTTTGGCAGCCCATCCCTGCAACCGTCCCTTCGCTGCCAAACACATGCTTTTTTTTGCCAACGCACGCTGATTAGCATTATACTTTTGGATTGAAAACGAAGATAAAATTGTATTTTGCAATTTGATAACTGGATTAAAAATGAGATTAAAAGGATAACATGAGTTTGTTTCAAAAATCGGTAGAGAAAAAATATTTAAACGAGTTAGATTCAGTTCTGATTGACGAGAAATACAAGGAGTTTCAAGCCTATTTTGGTAATCCTTCAATTCAGGAAAATATCAGAAATTCAAAGGAGGAGCAATTTCAAGAGGGATTTTTACGGGAACTTTTCGTTACGATTTTTGGATATACACTCAATCCGCAACCCAATTTCAATCTGACAACGGAATTAAAAAACATTGCCAACAGCAAAAAAGCTGACGGGGCGATTTTAAAAGGAGAAGATGCTATTGCAGTCATTGAATTAAAAGGAACTGACACAACTGACTTAGACAAAATTGAAACACAGGCATTTGGATATAAAAACCATCACCCGAAATGCGTTTATGTAATTACTTCAAACTTTGAGAAACTCCGTTTTTACATTCAAAATGCGGTTGACCATATCGACTTTGATTTATTCAACCTGTCACGGGAACAGTTTTCATTAATGTGGCTTTGTTTGGCAAAAGACAATTTGCTAAGCGGATTACCTCAAAAGATTAAAGAATCATCGCTTTTACAGGAAGAAAACATTACCAAAAAACTATATGCAGATTATTCGAAATTCCGTGAAGCAATTTACAACAACCTTGTAAAGAACAACCCAGAAACCGATAAACTGTTACTTTTCAAGAAAACTCAAAAATTACTTGACCGTTTTCTGTTTATCTTTTTCGCTGAAGACCGTTTGTTGTTGCCACCAAATTCAATCAGTGAGATTGTAAAACAATGGACAACATTAAAAGATGAATTGGACGAATATGTTCCGTTGTACGACCGATTTAAAAAGTATTTCGGTTACATGAACACAGGTTACAAAGGTAAGAAGTACGATATTTTTGCCTACAATGGTGGACTTTTCGCACCCGATGAAATTTTGGACAACATTTCGATTGACGATGATATTTTACACAACCATACTTTAACATTAAGCAACTATGATTTTGAAACTGATGTTGATGTAAATATTCTCGGCCATATATTTGAGCATTCACTTGGTGAAATTGAAAATGTACAAGCTGAAATAAAAGGCGAAACAGTTGATAATCAAAAGACCAAACGCAAAAAAGATGGAATTTTTTACACTCCCAAATACATAACCAAATACATTGTAGAAAATACAATTGGTAAACTTTGCGAACAAAAACGTACAGAACTTGATATTGTTGATGAAGAATATGCCAAAGGTCGTAAAAATCGCAAAAAGGAAACGATTAAAGCACTTGACGATAAATTAACCGATTATCGGAACTGGCTTTTAAGTTTAACCATTCTTGACCCTGCTTGTGGCTCAGGAGCGTTTTTAAATCAGGCATTAGACTTTTTGATAACCGAACATCGCAAAATTGATGATTTACGTGCACAGCTTTTTGGTAGTGGATTGGTTTTTTCCGACATAACAACCGATATTCTCGAAAAAAACATTTATGGAGTTGACCTAAACGAAGAATCTGTTGAAATTGCTAAACTCTCGCTTTGGTTAAGAACTGCACAAAAAGGAAGAAAACTTAATAAATTAAACAACAACATAAAGTGTGGAAACTCACTTATTGACGACCCTGAAATAGCGGGAGAAAAAGCATTTAATTGGCAAAACGAATTTCCAGAGATATTTAAAAATGGTGGTTTTGATGTTGTAATTGGGAATCCACCTTATGTTAGGAATGAATTTATTCAAACCAATCACAAATACCATTTAGAGAAAAAGTATAAGGTATTTACTGGAAAATCAGACTTATACGTTTATTTTTTTGAACTAGCATTTAATTTATTAAAAACACAAGGCTTATTTGGTGTAATAGTATCAAGCAAATATACCAAAACTAAATATGGCAAAGTATTAATTGAATTCTTGCTAAATGAAACGAAAATTGAAACATTCATTGATTTTCAAGATTTAGATGTTTTTACTGGTATCGTAGCCTATCCATCAATCATTCTTGTTAGTAAATTAAAAAATGAGTCATTTGACTTTAACTCAAACTTACTTGTTGTTTCAAATGAAAACTATCAAGAAATTGATAACAATTTTGAAAATGCAATAGAAGTTAAACAATTGGACTTATTTGCAAGGTTAGGTTCATGGTCAAATGGCAGTATAGGCGAAGGCTTGTTCGATTTGTTTAATAAAATTGAAAAAAGCAATTCAGTTTTAGCTAAATTAGTTGATAAGCCTCAAGTAGGTATAAAAACTGGAGCAAACGGTTGTTATATTTTTTCAAAAAATGAAATACCTTCTTCAATAAAAAACTCTAATCTTCTTCAAGATTACTTAATTGGTCGAGAGGTAAAAAAGGTATCAGCCTACTTTTACTTCAAATCAGATACTTTGTCCATATATTTATTCATCAACAAAGAGTTTGGAGTTAATTATAGACACCGATAAATATAAAAGTGAGTTCGACCTTTTAGAAGAAAAAAAAGATGTATTATCTAAACGAGCAATTATTGATAAAGGGTTACTCAATAATTCTAAAAAATGGTATGAACTTCAACAGATTAAATTAGATTTTCCTTTCAAATCAAAATATATCGTTTATCCTGACATTTCTTCAACAGTTAATTTTTCTTTTGCACAAAATGTTTTAATTGACATGACTTGTTTTGGGATTCCCTCAAGCTCTAATTCTTTGTTAGGCATATTAAATTCTAAACTAATTGAATCATATTTAAACACTAAATGTGTAAAAGCTAGAGGCGGTTATTTGCGCTTGAAGAGTCAATATATACTAAACATTCCGATTCCTAAAGAATTTGAGAGTGAACCTTTAAGTGAAGTGGTTGAATATATTTTGCAGTTAAATATTAAATTGTCAGAAATTGAAGCTGATTTCTTAAATCTGATTACTACAAAATGTGGAGCTAAGAAAATTAGTAAGACTTTACAAAATTGGAGTTCTTCTAGCCAGAGTGAATTTTTAATTGAACTCAAGAAAAACAACATTGTAAATAGTCTTTTAGAAGAATCAGATTGGTTAAAGCATTTTAATGAACAAAAGTCTTTAATTGATAATCTAAAGATTCAAATTGAAAAAACAGAAAGTGAGATAGACAAAATTGTTTACGGTTTGTACAATTTGACAGATGAGGAAATTAAAATTGTGGAGGAGACTTTATGATTTTGCAAGCCAAATCTTTAGAAAAATTGCGAAACCTTATAAATGAAGAAACAGAATATCGTTCTGGTCCCAAATTAATTGCTTTTTTTAATGATTTGGGTTTTAATGATTCATATGGTCAAGGTTTTCCCTCTCGTTGGATGTTTACTGATGAAAAATTATCTGTAATTAATGGCACACCTGAATTAGACAAGTGCATAAAAAAACTTTTTGCTCCTGTAAACTTCGTTGGTCGTTTTGAAACTTTAGATAATTTTATAAAAGATTTCAATCAATTTCTTGCCTTCGATGGATGGAAAATAACAAGAGATAATAGAAGTATCTCGTTTAAAAAAGCAAGCGATGATGAATTAGATACATTCTCACATCAAGTTAGCGAAAAAGAAAACGATTTTCTTAAAAAGGAATTTGATGATATACCACTTGAGAAATTAGGTTTAGATAGTTTCATTACTGATGCATTAAACCAGCGATTTGAAGAGATAAAAAAATGTTTAAATGCTAAAGCATCACTTTCAGTCATATTCTTAGCTGGGAGTACTTTAGAAGGAATATTATTAGGCATTGCGTCAAAATATCCAAAAGAATTTAATCAAAGTAATTCAGCACCAAAGGATGATAACGATAAAGTTCATCCTTTCCCAAAATGGACTTTAAATAATTTCATTGATGTAGCGTTCGAGGTTGGATATTTGAAAATGGATGTAAAAAAATTCAGTCATATTTTGAGGGATTTTAGAAATTATATACATCCATATCAACAAGTAAGTTCAAGATTCAGTCCTGATGAACATACGGCTTTGATTTGTTGGCAGGTTTTAAAAGCAGCCATTTATCAATTATCAAAAATCTCTGACAAATGATTCCAACCCAAACCATCCCTTCGCTCTCAGGCACATTTGGCATTCCCGCAAGGCTTGCCCGCAATCCAAAAATGCCAAAAGAGCCTTCAAGCCCGTCCCGCTCCTACACACGGACAGAGAGGCAGTGCGTTAAAAATGAGACAGATAGATTAAGAAACAATAACGGCCAGCGTACAACACACAATATAGCCAATAAGGGTTTCAGTGGTTTGCGAAAGTTTTTAGCCCGCTTCAACTTTTCATGTACCTTGATAGGAAAAAAGCCCGCAATCCCTTACTGGCCATATTGTCAAACGTTGTTGCACCATTGTAAATAATACTTCGAATTATGATTTCAGCAGCTGATTTTAAAAAGCATATTTCAAAGACTCTTTCAGAACAATTGAAAGGATTTGGATTCAAAGGTTCTGGGTTTCATTATTTAATGGATTCAGATTATTTTGTTTTTACTATTGGGATACAAGCGAGCCAATATGGTGGACAATGTTGTGCAGAATTCGGTATACAACCCAAGAGCGTTGATACAAATGGATTTGAAAAATTAGATTTCAAAAAGCTCAAATATTATGATTGTGAATTTAGGACTCGTTTGTCTCCAAAAGGACAAGGGGATTACTGGTGGGAATATTCTGACTTAGAACAAAAAAATATTCTAATAGCTCTTGAGATTGCAAATGTTGTCAAAACTCAAGTTATCCCTGTGGTTGATTACTTTAAATCTGATAAAAATATACTTGAAAAAATTGAAGTATCAGACTTAGACAATATGTATTCAAAACTGCCGAAAAAACTTGGTGGAATGAACTTGGGGACTACACAAATAAGAATGGCCTGGACTTTGGTTCGTGCGCTGGAAGAAACCAATTTGCCTAAAGCTAAAGAATTTGCTAAATATGCATTATCTAAGCTTGGTAAATCAAGTACATTTGTTGGAGTTGATTATTTAAATTCTATAATGATAAAAAACAACGGTGCATAACACGCTATAAATGCCATTTGGCATGCATTGCGTATTTTAAAAGTAGTACCCGGTTGTGCGAAGTTTTCAACCCGCACTAAATAAAAGTTTGCCTGTGAATAACGATGCAACTGAGTGAAGCATTCCGGCGTGACCTGACTATACTGCATTTTAAAATTAAAAAATGACAAATAAATTTCTCTTAATACTTTTATTGACTCTTATTTATTCATGCCATTGTAAGGGACAAGAGATTAAATTTAATCCAAAAGCATTGGACTTAGACAATAAGGCGACCGATTTAGTGATGAAAGGCAAACTTGACAGCGCTCTACTTCTTCTTGACAAAGCGATACAAGCTGATAGTACTTACTATCCTGCATATGGACTTAAAGCTTCAATTTACTCGCAAAAACATCTACCAGACAGCGAAATAGTCCAATTGGAAAACGAGCTTAAGCTTAAACCTGATTTTGCAGAAGTGTGGTGTTCATTAGGTATGTGCTACGATAAAAAGGGGGATTCCTTAACAGCTTTTAAATGCTATAATAAAAGTATTGAGTTATTCAATCAGCGAATTTTATATCCTGACAAAACAAAAAAAACAGATTACACAAGAGCAAACAGATTAAATAGAGCGGTAACTAAAATACTTACGGGACAAGTCAAACAAGGACAAGATGAATTGCAGGAACTTAAAAAAGAAGATCCTGATAACATTGATAGCTACATAATAAATAGCTTGATTAATAAATCACGACAAGAAGTATTAGAAGAATTAATGAAAAAATAAAAACACATTAAAACTTGTGCCGGCTTTTACTCGTTGGCTGCAAGTTGCAAGCGCTGCAAATACTAAACTTAGTTTGACTTTATTATAATTTTAAAAAAGGAAAAATGAGAATAAGAAAGCAATTAATATACTTAGTAATAACAATTCTGTTAATTTCTTGTGACAGAGTTGCTAAGATTAAAGTTGGTATAATTAATACTACCAATAAGCAAATTAGCGTAAATTATATTAATAGGGATCTCATTAAAGATACAGTTCAGAACGTAAAGGTAAACTCAGGGGATACGGCAATCATATTAACAACTGTTTCAGAGGTTTTAGGTCGAAATGAAATGCCGCGAAATATTTTGCTTGGTTCAGATACTTTTGTATTATTAAAAAATATTCAGGTTTATATTGATAGTATTCCAATAAATAAGGACTTTGGCTTAACAAAAATGTGGACTTATCAAGTAGTTAATAAAAATCTTGGGATTTATTACTTAAAAATTGACAGTTTAGCTATACAATAAATGGTTTGTTATTTATTGATAATTAAATTGATGGATTGAAATAAAATCGGGCGAAGTTTTCAACCCGCACTAAATAAAAGTTAGCCTTCTATTAACCCGTTTGACAGGAAAGTGAAATTATGATACTTATGGTTTACCTTGATAAATAATTATTTAAATTGCGGGGCGAAAAGCAGCCATCTGATCGCAATGTACTATAAAAACGAATCATTCATTAAAACAGACAATTATGAGAGCCACAATTTTAGTTTTTAGTTTTCTTGTATTCATGACATTGGAGAATATGGCACAGCAGGCCAGTTTGACAATTATAAACAAATCAGACAGGCAGATGACAACAAAAATTATGAAAGGTACCGAAAAGAAATTCTCGCTTTTTGATTCTGTCTTTATTTCACCTAAAGGGCAAAGAATAATATACTTTAATGGGCCTGGAAGGTACTTTACAAAAACAAAAGCAATATTAGTTGATAAAGACTCAACCCAAAATGACACGCTATATAGTAAAAGCAATCCTATTCAGGTAATAGCAGACAGTAAAAGGGGGTATAGTAATATTACTCTTAAATTCACTGTTAAAGAATCAAAAAAACCGGTCGCCGATGGCGTGATATCAATAACACGAAAAGAATATATGGAGAATTAAACACAAATATTTAGAAGTAATTTTTGCTGTACATTACTTGTATCTTTTGACGGTTGGGCGTAGTTTTCAACCCGCACTAAATAAAAGTTACCGTTGGCGGTCATTGTAAACAGTTACGACACAGGCGAAAAACAGATTGCATAATAATTATTGAACAATATAGCGATTTTAAAAACTGGATCGACTTATTTTAAAAATGATAAGTAATACTGCTGATAATTGATAAGTCAGTAAAAATTAGATTGAGAATAGCATAAATTTAAAAGAAAAAATGAATTGGATTATTTTAATTATTGCAGGACTTTTCGAAGTGATATTTGCTTCGTGTTTGGGAAAAGCCAAAGAAACGACAGGTCAAGAAATGTATTTGTGGTATGTTGGTTTTTTAGTTTCGTTGACAATAAGTATGGTTTTACTTGTTAAAGCAACACAGAGTTTGCCTATCGGGACAGCTTATGCTGTGTGGACAGGTGTTGGTGCGGTTGGAACGGTTTTAGTCGGAATTTTTATTTTTAAAGAACCTGCAACATTTTTGCGGATACTTTTTCTAACAACTTTAATTGGCTCTATTATTGGATTAAAAGTAGTCTCCCATTAATTGACGAATATTGAAAATAAAAAACAACGAACCGGTTGTGCGAAGTTTTCAACCCGCACTAAATAAAAGTTTGCCTGCGACTAACCATGCAATCCGTTGGCTGCAAGTATACAAAACAGCCCGAATAGAAGACATTGAATGATATGAAATAAATAATTTACACTATGGATTTTTTGGATTTAGCAAAGCAACGTTGTACTATTCGTTCTTTCTCTGACAAAACAATAGAAAAAGAAAAACTTGATTACATTCTGGAATCCGGACGTGTTGCTCCATCAGCATGCAATAAACAGCCTCAAAGGATTATTGTTGTTCAAAATAAAAAGAACATTGAGAAAGTGCAGAAATCATACAAAACTTTTGGTTCTAAATGCGTCATGATTATTTGCAGAGATGAAAGAGAAGCATTGGTCAGACCATTTGATGATAAATGTTCCGGCGATTTAGACATTGGGATTGTAACAGACCATATGATGTTAGCAGCACGGGAAAAGGGAATCGGAAGTGTGATGGTCGGATTATTTGATCCACGGATCATAAGAAATGAATTTGATTTACCTGATTACATTCAGCCAACTGCTTTATTAATCCTGGGATATCCCAAAGAAAGTTTTTTGGATGCAAACAGACATCTGACACAGCGAAAACCAATCAACGAAACTGTGATGATGGAAAAATATATTGAATAAAAATGAACAAATAACTAGCGCCAGACTGGTTGTGTAACAGCCACTTTCAACTACGCACAACTAGTAGATCGTAATTATAAAAAAGAATGGCAAATTCATGAAATTGCCCGTTGGCTGCAAGTATGCAAAATAACCGCTGTGCATCCTTCGGGATGCATCAGGGTTAAAAACAATCCCACACACATCGCAGCACATTTGCAAACCCACACATGCCAATGCACAAACCCACGGTTTGTAAATAGTTACAATTTTAATCATTCCTTTTCCCAAAAAAGTTCCGGACA
>Ga0116171_10002981_pt1 | contig 15796 bp, 14 predicted proteins | sample AD_JPNHW2_MetaG_FD_89798 | JGI IMG/M metagenome (GOLD analysis project Ga0116171, IMG submission 89798) | Active sludge microbial communities of municipal wastewater-treating anaerobic digesters from Japan - AD_JPNHW2_MetaG | ecosystem: Engineered > Bioreactor > Anaerobic > Digestate | place...
TAGATCCGGGATAACAGAACTGATAAATGAAACAAACGTACATGACTACGCACCAGTCGGCTGCCTTGAAAACACCATGGCGGGGAACGACAGATCCGGAACAGTTGATAATAATCTGAATCTTCTGAAAGCGGTGGAGCTTACACTTACAGGCGGAAAGGATATGAATCAGTTTGTTGACCCGATTACCGGGATTGCAGATAAATTAATTCAGGACGGCCCGCGAACCGGAGACCCCCGGAAATTCAGGACTTTTGAAGAGTTCTGGAACGCGTATGAAACTCAGACAAAATATATTGTAAAAAAAATAACGGAACTCTACGAAAAATCTGAAAGTCTCCGTGCAGCATACCATCCTACCCCATATTTATCCTGCCTTGTTAAAGGATGTGCGGAGAAAGCCCTGGACATAACCAGAGGCGGAGCGGAGATCAGTATGGTTACTATTGAAGCTGTGACATACGCTACAACTGTAGATTCAATCCTCGCAGTGAAGTACCTTGTGTTTGATAAAAAACTTTGTACTATGGATGAACTTGTAGATGCTTTGAGAAACAACTGGCAAAATAATAACATACTTCAGGCAATGGCAAAAAATAAAACGCCGAAATACGGAAGAGATGACAATGAAGCTGATGCAATGGCTTTAAGGGTTATGAAACTCTGGACTGACGAAACATGGAAATATAAAACAGGCGTAACAGGAAGACAGTTCAGACCGGGTATGCTCAGCTGGAACTACTGGGCAGGAGACGGATATATAATGGCTGCAAGCCCCGATGGAAGGGCAAGAGGCCAGTTCCTTTCAAATGCTATCTGTCCTTCTAATGGTGCAGATATAAACGGCCCCACTTCAAATTCAAATTCAGTCGGCAAAGCTCTTGGCGGTAAGTCTGATGATAATCCCGAATCATTTCTAGGATATCTTAACCTCCTTCCAAACGGTGCAAGCCATACAATTACATTCAATCCATCAATCATGCGGAGCGGTGAGCATCGTGAAAAATTCAAGGCATTCCTGCGCGGATATATTGAAAACGGAGGTACAGCTCTTCAGATAAATATTCTCGATCCTGACATGCTTCGTGACGCACAGAAACATCCGGAAGATTACAGGCACCTTCTTGTGAGGATCACAGGGTATAACGCATACTTTACCGGGATCGGGCGGGAGCTCCAGGATGAGGTTATTGCGAGATTAAGTCATAGTAAAATTTAGGCGGCAGGATTATGCCGATGGTTAAATCAGAAAATAAACTGCAGGGGACAGTTCTTGAAATACAGAGGATGTCCACAGAGGACGGCCCGGGGATACGCACTACGGTTTTTATGAAGGGTTGCCCTCTGTCATGTATCTGGTGCCATAATCCGGAAAGCATTTCTCCTTTGCCACAGATTCACTGGATGGGTGTAAGGTGTATCGGCTGCGGAACATGTGTTACGGCCTGTCATCGGAAAGCGATAGCAAGTACGGAGCGCGGAATAACAATAGATAGAGAAATCTGCACCGGATGCGGTTTGTGTGCCGAGCAGTGTCCTACGACTGCGCTTGAACTTCTTGGGAAGAAAATGAAAGTGACAGATCTCTTTGATGAGATCATAAAAGACCGGGCGTATTTTGAAAACTCATCAGGAGGAGTGACAATTTCGGGCGGTGAGTGCACTCTTCAGGCTGAATTTGCAGGTGCGCTGCTTATGGAACTTAAAGCTGCAGGAATTCATACAGCAATAGATACATGCGGTTTATTTACCGATTCTGTATTTGATAGTATATTTCCTTATACTGATATTGTTCTCTACGATCTAAAAGAAATAAACCCTAATCTGCATAAAAAATTTACAGGCAGCAGCAACGAAAAGATTCTGAAAAATCTTATCCGGACTGCGGAGTATGTTAAAGGACATCTCTATCCACGTGAAATATGGATACGTACTCCAGTTATTCCCGACACTACAGCACGGATAGAAAATATTGACGGGATAGGAAAGTTTATCTCGTCACTTCCTCCGGGAGTTGTAAAGCGATGGGATCTCTGCGCGTTTAATAATTTATGTGCTGATAAGTACATACGGCTTGGAAAAAAATGGGAGTTTGAAAAAACACCGCTGATTGAAGAATCATTTATGGAAGAACTTGCTGATGCGGCGAGATACTCGGTTTTGGAACCGGAGATAGTTTCGTGGAGCGGGGCAACAGTTTCAGGGAATAAGAAGTTATAGAAAATTTTATGCCCTCACCAGCTCGATGCTTAAGCACGAGCACACTCTCCCCGCCTTATGGCCGGTAGAGTGTTGCCGGCCATAAGGAATGGCCGGGCGAGGGCAAAACAAAAGGAGGAGTAAAAATGAACACAACAAAAACTTTTACTGAAGATGAAATAAAAAAACTTGAACCGGCCGAAAAGATCGGTCTCATTGCTACGGTAAACAGTGAAGGTGCTCCTCACATCTCGCTGATTACGTCTATCCAGCCTCTGGGCGCCGATAAACTTGTATTCGGCGAATTCAGCTACGGCCTCTCCAAATGGCATGTACGGAATAATCCGAAGAGCGCGTTCCTGATGATGACCATGGATAAAAGCCTGTGGCGCGGAAAGTCCCTCTGGAAAGAGAGAAAAAAAGAAGGCCCTGAATATATAATGTATAATGAAAAACCGATGTTCAGGTATAATACATATTTTGGAATAAATACAGTTCACTATCTTGATATGATTGAGTGTGGAGGTAAGGAATCTCTCCCGTTGATTAAGATTATTTTATCCGTTCTTCTTACGCGGTTATCCGGTAAAGTTAAAAAGAAGACTTCTGTCGATCCTCTTAGTAATTTATCAATTTCATTTTTTAACAGAATGGATTCACTTAAATTCCTTGCTTATGTGGGTGATGATGGTTACCCGGAGATCATTCCTGTAATACAGTGCCGTGCCGCTTCATCGGAATCAATTGTTTTTTCACCGGCAGCATATTCTGATGAGATGAAAAAAATACCTGAAGGTGCCGAGGTTGCTGTTTTCGCGATGACTCTTGATATGGAGAGTGTTCTGGTTAGAGGAAATTTTCAGGGATACAAAAGATCAAATTTTGTGAATAGAGGTACAGTGGAAATAGACTGGGTTTATAACTCCATGCCTCCGGTTCATGGACAGATATATCCTCCTGTGCCGCTTAATCCGGTAGATGAATTTTAATACAGGGATTGATGAGTATGAAACCGGATTTTACAATTGGGGAGAGAGTCCGTAAATATTACCGGGCCGATGATATCAGCTGCCCGGCAACACTGTTAAAAACAGCTGCAGAGATATATGACGTTGAACTCTCCCCGCAGAATTTATTTCAAAAATGAATTAAGAGGTTGATTGGCGGCAGTTAATAATGTAATATTCTGATATCAGGAGAAAAAAATGAAAATCAGGATATTAGGAAACGGCGGAGCGATTAATGATGGGCTTCCCTATAATTCTTTTTTGGTAGATGATTTTTTTCTTGCTGAAACTCCTCCTGATATAATGAATTCTCTTTTCAGAGAAAAAGTAAATATCGCAAAACTGAGTATTATTTATATTTCTCATTTTCATGGAGATCATTACTTTGGTCTCCCTTTTCTTATTCTAAGATTATTCTTTAATTCCGGCGGCAGAACTGCTGACAGGAAAATTAAAATCGCCGGGCCGCAGGGGATAAAATATAAAACTGAAGAGATATGCCGGCTTGCACTGGGAGAAAATCATCCGGTAAATAGCTGGATTGAAAACAGTTTTATCTTTAACGAACTCGGGCCTGGAAGTAATATTGTTATAGATAACAATACGTCCCTGAAAATATTTCAGATGCACCATTTCATCGAAACTTACGGATTTTCACTATACCTGAATGGACATATAGTTTTCACATATTTTGCTGATACAATGTGGAACGATGATCTGCTTAACCAGGTAAAATTATTTCCCGGAATAATCCTGACTGATTTGAATGGTGAACCTGCCGATCCCGTAAAAGTTCATATGTCAGAGCAGGACATTATAGAAAAAGCAATTCCTCACAGTGAAGGAAAAATTATCTATTACGGCACTCATTTAAAAATACAGAAAGAGTCTGTTCATAAAAATATTAAATATGTTTATCCGGGAGAGACTATTTTAATACAGCATTTCGTACAATAATGTTATATTCTGTTTATAGAGAAAATTTTTGATCAATGGTTTCAGTGGTTCTACATTCTGACTCGGCTCCCGTAAATCGTGCGTACAAAAATTAGTTGATATAAAATGTTAAGCAGTTACTAAATTTTTTATCTATGCACCGTGAGGAATTATGGAAAATAAATCTCTGATAAAAGCGATACTTGAAGTATTTGCAGTGTCATTGAAACTTGGATTAACATCTTTCGGCGGGCCAATCGCGCATCTGGGATATTACCATAATGAATATGTGGATAAAAGGAAGTGGCTTGATGAGAGGAGTTATCTCGATCTTGTTGCACTCTGCCAGTTTCTGCCCGGACCGGCGAGCACACAGATCAGTATCGCAATAGGAACATTCCGCGCGGGACTTACAGGCGGGATCGCAGCATGGTGCGGTTTTACACTTCCATCAGCTGTAATGATGGTACTTTTTGCGTTTGTGCTCCGGGGATTTAATATTATTGAATCAGGCTGGCTCCATGGACTTAAAATTGTAGCTGCGGCAATTGTCGCGCAGGCGATACTGACTATGTGGCAGAGACTCATCACTGACAGGATCAGTCCGCTAATAGCAATCGCAGTTTTTATAATACTGCTTTTCTGGCAGTCTGCTTTTAACCAGATTATTATTATCGCTGCAGCAGGAGCAGCAGGATTATTTTTTTACAGGAAAAAGGAACTTCCGGTAATTACTGAAATTCAGGTACCGGTGTCCAGAAAAACAGCAGTTTTATGTTTAACCATTTTTTTTATATTGCTGGTTTTACTTCCTGTGGCTCGTAACATGTCGGGCAATCAAATGATTTCCGTAGCGGACAGCTTCTACCGTTCCGGTTCTCTCGTTTTCGGAGGCGGGCACGTTGTACTCCCTCTTCTTGAGCATGAAGTTGTTCCAACCGGATGGGTTACCAGGGATGTCTTCCTTGCGGGATATGGTGCAGCTCAGGGAGTTCCCGGGCCTCTATTTACTTTTGCGGCTTATCTCGGAGCAATGCTCGGCGGGATAAAATTTGCGCTTATTGCACTGATTGCAATTTTTCTGCCGGCATACCTTTTAATTATTGGAGCTCTCCCTTTCTGGAATATGCTGCGGAACAATTCTAAAATTCAGGGTGCGCTTACGGGAATCAACGCGGGTGTAGTCGGCATACTGCTCGCCGCATTATATAATCCGGTCTGGATATCTGCAATTTTTTCAAAATATGACCTTGCTCTTGCAGTTTTGTTGTTCGGGATGCTGTTTTTTATTAAATTACCTCCATGGATTATTGTGATTGCAGGCGCATCGGGCGGAATGATATTAGAAGCAATCAAGTTCTGAAAATTATATAAACGGCTGATAACCGGAGGATACCTGAAATGGACGAAAAATCTTTTTTATCAAAAATGGCTGAGAGTTATAAAATTACTCTTCCCGCAAGATATGAGCAGTTTATAATTGAAAAAGAATATTTAATGTGCGAGGAGAGCCAGGCAGTCTTTACGGGATTTATAAGCGGCCTTTATCATCTTCACTTTGTTGACGAGCTGCTCACTGATGTTTTTAAACTCGGGGCGGCGCAGGGTATTAAAGACATTAAGGATACCTGGACGAAAGAGTTTAATATATATATCCCTCTGGCTTATTTTGATCATCCCGAAGTTCCTGAACCGAAAGGCTTCCTTGTGTGGGATAATTCTGAAGAGATGATGCCTGTACTTATTTTTGATTTTGAAGGGCCGCGTGTTTATGCGGTTGCTGATAATCTTGATGAGTTTCTAAAAAATTTTCCTGATATACACAACAAAGAACAGAGAAGCAGAAATGCCTCTGAACTGGCCGATAGAAAATTCGAATTCTGGAAAAAAGGTGATAGAAAAAATTTTAATTTTTAGAATCCTTTCAAAGGTTTTAAGACCGTCCCCTGGTTTCTGATTTCACGATATAGCTGACTTGCGGTAATTATAAAAAAAGGGGACACGTCTAACCCTGAACTTTTAAGAGCTTCTGCGACCCATGTATTGCATGTATTAAACAGGCAGTATCTGTACACAGATTTAAAGAAAATAATTTCACCGGAATATTTTTCTGATGTAATAAAAAGCGTATCCCCGGTATTTTTTTTAAAACTGTTTTCAATAAATCTGATTAATTTAATATACTGATCTTTCGAGAGAGTCAGCCTCACGGTATAATCACTCCAGCCGATGAAACTGTCAGCAGTATTGCTGTAACCTTCTATCCGGATTACACTTGTGTTGGGAAGAAGAACCGCTCTTGCTCCCATGCAGAAATTGTCCTTCGGGTTCTGGTAGAATTTTTCCTCTCCCCATCCGATATCAGTGAATCTGAAATTTTTAAAATATTTTAACGCGGTGATTGTTCGTGAAGACTCGACATCGACCGGGATCACTATTCCTGTGTGAAGATTGTTGTTAATTATATAAACAGTATATTGACCGGCGGTATGACCGGTTTCATTTCCCGTATTTAAATTTTCTCTCCCTGTACATGACGCTGATATAAAAATCTGCAAAGCGGATAATAGAATCAGCAGAAATGAGTTTAGTTTTTTCATCAGAAAGTTATCCTATGATTCGATTTACCAGGTTCAATTACACTTATCAGAAAAAATATGCTTTGATACCGCTCATCATCATTTCAAGAGAGATGAATGATACGAGTACTGCCATAATTTTTTCCATCCCTTTTGTGAACTCGGTACCTAGAAACCGTTCAATATATGATGATGCCGAAAGGAGTAATGCACCGATGACGACAGCAGACAAAATAGATGACATTAAATACAGCTTATCCCATTGATATAAACCAAGATATGAGATCATTCCGAAGGTCATACTCCCCGGGCCGGCCAGCATCGGAATAGCAAGAGGAGATACAATTATGTTCCTCAATTTTGTATGGCCGTTTTTTTCATCACCGGAATGAGTTGAGAGAATCATCTGGAAGGCAATATACAGAAGAAGTAAACCCCCGCCGACTTTAACCGCTTCTATTGATATATTGAAATAGTTCATAATCTGTCTCCCCAGTATGGAGAAAACAAGAACTATTATGCCTGCTATAGCTGATGATGAAAAGGCTATTCTTACTCGTTCTCTTTGTGAAAATTTTTTAGTAAGAGAAATAAATAATGGAATAGTCCCAATAAAATCCATAAGTATAAACATCGGTATGAATAAGGATAAAAACTTCGTTGTCATTTTTATTACTCCAATTGCAGCGGAAGATCGGGTTAATATAATCACTATAGACTTTAAAAATCAAATATTTTACGGATTATAACTGGTTTAAAAATAACTGTCGGCATAATTAGTTGATAAAATTTAAATTCATTACTTGATAAAATTTTATGATTTTGTTAATGTTGTTATACGCTAAAGTCAAGATGCCAGGAGATGTAATTTTATGGATGACAGAAATCAGTCCAGGGTTGTTTTCCATGTTAATGCTTCAATCGAGTATGATGGGCACACCGTTAACGGGGATGTTGAAAATCTCAGCATAAAAGGTATATTCATAAATACTGCAGAGAAAATTCCGGTTGATACTGATGTTGATATTTCAATATATCTTTCCGGAACAACCTCCGAGTTGAGCCTTAAAATCAACGGTGTAATAGTAAGGAACGAATCGAAAGGTGTAGCAGTAAATTTCAAAGAAATTGAATTTGATTCGTTTATTCATCTGCGGAATATTATAGAATTCAATTCGGTAAATGATTCTGAAATGATGAAGGAATTTAAAAAGACACAATCATAATTTCAGGCATACCGGCTTCGATATCATCGTAAAAAGAATTGAATTTAATACGGCCTGATTTAAATAGAAATATGCAGGATCTGTCAGATAATCTAATGAAAACCATCGTAATCAAATACTCAGCGATAATACTTGCACTTATCTCGGCTGCCTTATTCGGAATAACTACTCCTGTAAACAAATTTCTGCTCAATGATATTAATCCTTTTTTTCTTGCCGGACTTCTATATCTTGGCGCGTCAACAGGATTATTACCCGTAATACTTGTGAGAGACGAGTTCCCTCATCTGCTTAACCTGAACCGCAGTAATAAAATAAGACTATCAGGTTCTATAGTACTGGGCGGTATTCTGGGCCCGATATTAATTTTATCCGGACTGAAGTTTGCCTCAGCTTCTTCTGTTTCATTGTGGCTCAACCTTGAACTGGCGGCAACAACTGTTTTGGGATTTCTATTTTTCAAAGATTTTTTAGGGATTAAAGGATGGCTTGGCGTAATGCTTGCCCTGGTTTCAGGATTGATACTTACCGTGAACGAAGGCCATTCTGGAATTATCTCTGCGGTACTTGTCGGCTCAGCATGCGTATGCTGGGGATTTGATAATCATTTCACCGCACTCATCGACGGAATTTCAGCAGTTCAGAGTACGTTTATTAAGGGATTATTCGCGGGAACTCTTAATACTTTTGCCGGATATTATTTTTCTGACAGGTTAATTTCTGCGGAATTTATATTCTATGCGCTTCTTCTCGGGAGTGTATCTTACGGTATAAGTATTGTTTTATATATAATTTCAGCACAGAAGCTTGGTGCAATCAGAAGCCAGATAATTTTTTCCAGCGCTCCGTTTTTCGGAGTATTCTTTTCCATGATATTTTTATCGGAAAGCATAAGCCAACTGCAGATAGTTTCATTTTCACTATTCGTATTTTCAATAATACTTTTTATGTTTGAAAAACATGAGCATTATCATCACCACCATGAGGTTGAGCATACTCATTTTCACAGGCATGACGATATGCACCATCAACATCATCATGATAAAAAAATTTCCTATCATGAACATCTTCATAAACATGAGAACGAAGAACATGCGCATCCCCACTGGCCGGATATGCATCACAGGCATAAACATTAGGGAGTCCCTGCAGAGCCCATTAAGGTTCCGCAATAATAAAATGAAAATAACTCTGATAAATCCGCCTATAGAAGATTTTTATGTTACCGGGATACGGCGTCAGCCCCTTGGGCTTCTTTATATTGCCGCAGCATTGAAAGCTGCAGGATACAATCCTTCTCTGCTGAACTGTCACAGCGGAAAAAAAAGTATCATGGAATTTCCGCCGGAGTTCAGCTATCTCGAAACTTATATTAACAGTTCTGATCCGGAACTCCGGTTTCCCTATAAAAATTATGCTCACTACGGAATGAGCTGGCAGGAGATTGACAGGCAGATTAAAAATTCTCCGGCTGAAATATACTTCATATCATCGCTATTTACTACATACTATATGGAGACGGAGCGGGTGATTGAGATAATACGGAAACACGCTAAGAGCGCTTACATTGCAGTCGGCGGTTACCATGCGTCGCTCTATCCTGAATATTATCTTAATGATACAGGTGCCGATTTTGTAATCTGCGGTGAAGGGGAGATCCCGTCACTTGAACTTCTCCGCGCAATTGAAAATGGAACAGATCTTCAGTCAGTACCGGGCCTTGTTTACCGCAGTAATGGTGAAATAAAAAAAAATATACACCTGTCAAAGCCGGATGTTTCTCTCTTACCTTATCCGGCGCGAGAGTTACTTATTGAGAGAGATTTTAAAGCATACAAAAAATTTTTTGTCTCTATGCTGACTTCAAGGGGATGTCCTAACCGCTGTACATTCTGTACGGGGAAAATTATCTGGGGTGACGGACGGCGGGAACGGGCGGCTGAAGACGTGATGAATGAAATCTCGGAGTGCATAACAAAGTTTGGAGCAGGAATAATTAATTTTGAGGATGACAACATTTTTCCTACAAAAAAACGGGCACATGAATTTTTAGAACTGCTGATCAGAGCGAGAAAGAAAAATGGAATCTCTCCCGAATTTACTGCGATGAATGGAATCTCGCTGGAAAAAGTTGATGAAGAAATTATCTCACTTATGAAACAGGCCGGATTTGTTGAACTGAACATATCTCTGGTAACGCATTCTGAAGATATACAAAAGAGCGAGAGAAGGCCTTTCAGCTCTGCAAAGTTTAAAAGTATCGCGGAATCGGCGCGCCGTCACGGCATGAACGTCAGAGGATACTTTATCCTCGGACTTCCGGGACAGAGTTCAGCCGAGATAAACGAAACTATTTCCTTTCTGAAAAGCAATGACTTAAAAGTATTCCCTTCGGTGTACTATAATATCTATTCGCCGAAGGACCAGTGGAAGATGCAGAGATCGTCTGCTTTCTATAATGAGAGCGGACTGCTCAGCCGTGATGATCTTTTCCGGAGTTTTAATAAATGTTTCTCTCCGTATTAATAAAATTCTGTTGCTTTTTTGATTACATCTGCTTAAATTAAAAGATAAATATTTTTATTTTCTGAATTTTATTCCGTTGAAAGGATTATAAATGATTCAGCTGAAAAGGGAGAAATCCCGTTTAAAAAAGAAATTAACTCTTTATTTTATCCTGATCGCGATTGTTTCAATTTCAGTCAGCATTGAAATGATATTTGAATTCAGTTCTGCAAAATTCAGGAATGACATCCGGAATAATGTAATGACTGAAGTTCAGAATGGAATACCTGAAGCATATATTAAAAGAGTTAATGTTGAAAAAATCAATAGTGTAATTAATGATCCCATCATTGACCTGAGAAACAGAATGGTACTTCTCCTCCTTGTGGTGTTTGCAAGCATTATCGGTGCCTTCATCATGTTTGCGAAAGACATAGTCTCACCTATGGACGGTATAGTTGAGGCGACCAAAAAGATTGTGGATGGAGATCTTACGGTAACTGTTCCGGTAATGTCCGATGATGAAATAGGGCAGATTGCAACGCTCATAAATGATATGAACATCAATCTGAATAATATGATCATGGAAATCAGGCAGGAAGTATCAAAGTATAAAAGCAAGATTCAGCAGGCTGCAGATGCCATCGCTTCTATCTCACAAAAAAATGCCGTGACAATAATTGAAAACAGGGCAATGAAAGTTTCGGATTTTAAAAAGATGATGAAACTCAGCGCTGATGTAGTGAAGCTCCTTAATATGATGCTCATAGATCTTGGCGCGCTTGAAACTTTTGTTAAAATGTATAAAACCTATGCTATACATACAGAAATTAATCAGAGAGAACTCGACAAGGTGCTTGATCAGTACGATATAAAGTTAAGTTCCGAGGAAAATGAATAATGAGTTTTGAGTACTGGTATATGTTCCCCGTGGCAGTTGTTATTGCGATACTTGCCAATTCATCAGGATTTTCGGGCGGAGTTTTATTTCAGCCGATATATAACCTTTTTCTGAATATTCCGATCCAGAGTGCAATCGCTACCGGCATAGCAACAGAGACTGTCGGCATGACCAGCGGAGCCATAAGATATATCTATTATAAAATGGTCGATCTCCCGATTGCATTCACAATGATTATGCTTACAATACCTGGAATAGTTCTCGGGAATCATGCGCTTATTGTTATAAATGGAGATCTCCTCAAACTTATACTTGGTTTTATTATTCTTTTTATCGCCACAATGCAGTTTGCTAATGCTGTTAAAAAATCCTTCGGCAGAAGGGAGAGTGTTCCTGTTGAGGATATATATCCCTTTATGTGGATTCCGCCTGTCAGCGGATTTTTTTCCGCAGCTACAGGAACCGGAGTCTGCGAGATTTCTCAACCTCTGCTCGAGAAGGGGTTAAATCTTAAAACAAGAAAAGCCAATGCCACAGCAATTATGATTGAAGCTACCGCGGACTGGATTATAACAATTCTTAATATCCATGCCGGATTTATTATTTGGGAGATATGGATATTTACAGGAACCGGTGTAATACTGGGCGGCCAGATTGGTCCGTATATTTCACGGTTTCTGCCGGAGAGATTAATTAAAATTATATTTTCAATCTCAATAATACTCATCGGGGTGTTTTATATATATAAAGGTTATATCTGGATGATGAAAGGCCGGGTATAAGCATATTATATGGGATTGATCAGTTTCCTTGAAAGCCCGGCAGGGCAGGCAGTTCTCTATTTCAGCCAGACAATTCTTTTTGCAATGATGCTTTACATTCTTGCCGCAGAGTTCACCCGGACTAAAGACAAAACTCTTGTCTATAAGCTGACGGCAGCATGCAGCATAACAACTATAAGCGGGTGTACTGCTTTAATTTTTATTCTTGACGCGTTTTATAATGTAAAAATTACACAGAAATTTTTTCCTCTTATTTTTAATTCCCTGTTTGCGGTTGTTGTTTTGTCTTTGACCAGGGCATTCATTTTTGATTTTGTTTCCAACAGAGAGAGGTTTCGTAAACTGATTAACGCAGGTATGGTTCTTTCGGGTGTGATATATGTTGTTATGCAGATTTACTGGCTGAAAGTTTTCACGGAGGGGATGCAGTTCTGGAAGTCGGGCCTGCAGTTGTTATTTTCATTATTTTTTATTTCTATACTGATCTTTGCGGTTTATTATCTCGTCAGATTCAGAAAAAGTTATAAATTTAGGCTGATAACAGCTTTTTTGTCAATAGCTGTTGTTCAGCTGATTAATATTTACGGATCTATTGCAGATTTTATTCCTCCTTCGCTTGCAATAATTAAAGCAGCAGCTCCGATGCTTGTCCCGGTAATGTTTACCAGTGTTGTGTTTAAGGAACTAATAGGAAGAGTTGTACTCATGGTAGAACAGGTAAGGATTACTTTTGAGCATCAGAGAGAACTGATTTTTGAACTGATAAATATCGGTGCCGAGTTATCCTCAATGTCCGATAATCTTGTGAAAACAGCTCTCGACGGATGGGCCAAACTCTCTTTTGTGGCGGAAACAATTAAAGAACAGATAAATGACAGTGACACTCTGAGTGAAATAAACCGGGCTTCGTCTGAAAGGTTAAAATCTATTGATATTAAATCTATTGAGGATTCCATCAGTAAACTTATTGAAGCAGTTTCAGTTCCGGACAATATAAATAATGATACCCGGGAAAGTTCTTTTAATAATATTCTTGCAGGTATGGGAAAGGCCTCGGTACTGATCTCGGAAGCATCTGCCGGCGCGGAGAGACTGAAGCTGCTTCTTCCTGCTGTGAGTTCAGCTCTTGATAATATAGATGATATTTCGGACAGGACAAATATTCTTTCACTGAACGCATCCATTGAAGCGGCAAGGGCCGGAGTGCATGGAAGGGGTTTTGCAGTTGTTGCAGAGGAGATCGGAAGACTGGCGGAGAGTTCTCTAACCGGTTCAAAAGAGGTAAGGAATAATATTTCAGAGATAATTACTTTGTTTAAATTATATGAAGATAAAGCCGGGGGCGCGGTTGCAGATATGAACAGACTGGCGGAATCACTTGGGAATATCAGCATAGCTTCAGCGGGTGAAAAAAAAGGGGAGACAGATCCTGCTGTTACTGAAGGGATTATGACAGGAATTGAAATATATAATTCTGTTGTTGCGGAGACCATGAGTAAAACAGATAGTATTGATATAATCACCGGAAGAAGCAGGCACCACGCCGAGGAGATGAAGAACAAAATCAGCGCACATATTACCAATATTGAATCTATAGCAGGTATCAGCGACATGATCAATGAACTTGTTACAAAGCTTAATGGTAAAATTAATGTTATAATTGAGCAGACCGGGGAACTGGAGAAGCTTACTTCATAGTTTAATATAACTCATAAAAACCGGAGTTTGAGCCTGAATCAAAAAAAATCTAATGAGACATAAATAGATTGACAACTTTAATGAAGTTTACAATAAATATATAGGTTACAGGCATAAAAATTGATCCGTTCTCTCTGAACCGATAAATTGATTGAAAGCCACAACCACTTTATATATGGAAAGTATAAAAGTGAAATGAATTCATTAAACAGAAAAGATCTCCTTGATATTAAATCCCTCTCTCCTGACGAGATAATGCTCATATGCAATACTGCGAAATACTTCAAAGACGTTTTTACGCGTGATGTCAAAAGTGTGCCGGTACTCAGAGGTAAAACTGTCTGCACACTGTTTTATGAACCTTCTACGCGGACACGGCTCAGCTTTGAGATGGCGGCAAAACTGCTCTCGGCGAATACGATAAATGTTCCTGTTACAACATCCAGTGTTGTAAAGGGAGAATCACTTATCGATACGGTAAGAACCCTTGAGGCCATGAAGGCTGATTATATTGTAATGAGGCATGGGGCATCTTTAGCGCCCCATTTTTTGTCTAAAAACATTAAAGCATCGGTAATTAACGGCGGTGACGGATACCACTCTCATCCCACTCAGGCTCTTCTTGATACATATTCCATTCTTGAAAAAAGAGGATCAATAAAGGGGCTGCATATCGGAATTATCGGAGATATAAAGCACTCAAGGGTTGCAAGATCGGATATAGCCGCATTTACAAAACTCGGAGCGAAGATCACTCTCTGCGGGCCGTCTACTCTGCTTCCCGATGAATTCAAACAGTATGGTGTAGACATTACGTATGACCTGGATAAACTCCTCCCGAAGCTCGATGTAATAAATATGCTGCGTATCCAGAGAGAGCGGCAGAAAGGATCGCTGTTCCCTTCAATAAGAGAATATAATCTTCTCTATTCTCTCACTGAGGAAAGATTCTTAAAATGCAAACCTGATATTATTGTAATGCATCCCGGTCCGATGAACCGCGGAATTGAACTTGATGATGCAGTGGCGGATTGCCCTAATTCAATTATTAACGAACAGGTAACAAACGGAGTCGCGGTAAGAATGGCTATTTTTTATCTCCTGGCTGGCGGCACGCCGCTTAGTGATGCTGATACTGAGGGTAATTAAAATATATGGGAATACTGATTAAAAACGGAAGAGTTATTGATCCGGCAAGCGGAACAGATGACAAACTCGATATTGTTATAAGTGAAAATAAAATTGAAGATATTGCAAAAAATATTAAGCCAGCTTCAGGCGATGAAGTTATAGATGCCAATGGCTCCCTTGTTCTCCCGGGCCTTATAGATATACATGTTCATTTCCGCGAGCCGGGAAGAGAAGATGTTGAGACAATAATCGGCGGATCGCTGGTCGCTGCTAAAAGCGGATTTACATCAGTATGTACAATGCCTAATACTTCACCAGTGATTGACAACCAGGCCCTTGTGCGTTTTATAATAATGGAAGCCGCGAAGGGCCCGATAAATGTTTTCCCTACTGCCAACATTTCCAAGGGCGGAAAAGGTGAAGAGATCTCCGAGATGGGCGAGCTTGTCAGAGGGGGAGCTGTAGCATTTACAGATGACGGCAAGCCTGTAATAAATTCAATTTTGATGAGGCGTGCTCTTGAATATTCGCGTATGTTTAACGTACCGGTTCTCTCCCACGCTGAAGATAAACTTCTTGCAGATGAAGGGCTGATGAATGAGGGTTTAAACTCAAACAGGCTGGGCCTCCGTGGAATTCCTTGTGAAGCTGAAGAGGTTATGATAGCAAGAGATATAATACTCACACGGCTTGCGAAAGGAAGACTCCATATATGCCATGTATCATCAGCCGGATCTGTTGAACTGGTGAGGTGCGGTAAGGCTGACGGAATCAGTGTATCGTGCGAAACGGCTCCTCATTATTTTTCTTTGAATGATGATGCCGTAGAAGA
>Ga0116171_10002982_pt1 | contig 15791 bp, 11 predicted proteins | sample AD_JPNHW2_MetaG_FD_89798 | JGI IMG/M metagenome (GOLD analysis project Ga0116171, IMG submission 89798) | Active sludge microbial communities of municipal wastewater-treating anaerobic digesters from Japan - AD_JPNHW2_MetaG | ecosystem: Engineered > Bioreactor > Anaerobic > Digestate | place...
CGAAGCGTTTGGCGGCTTCATTTATGAAAGACGGGTTGCGGATGGCGGCTGAGTTCACGGACACCTTGTCGGCGCCGGCGTTGAGCATTCTGCGGCAGTCTTCGAGCGTGCGGATGCCGCCGCCAACGGTCAGGGGCATGAACACCTGTTCAGCCGTCGATTTGACCACATCCACGATGGTATCGCGACTTTCGTGGCTGGCGGTTATGTCCAGAAAGACCAGTTCGTCCGCACCTTCACGCTCATAGCGGCGGGCTACCTCAACAGGGTCGCCTGCGTCGATAAGGTTAACGAAATTCACGCCTTTTACCACACGTCCCTTATCAACATCCAGACACGGTATTATTCGTTTTGCCAGCATTTTCAAACCTTTTAAGCGCTAAAGCCGGTTACGACTCGCCTGAACCGGCGGTCAGGCCTTGCATTGTAACGATTTGGGGCGGTTTTGTGAATAGTGTTTTTACGGACTGGAAAAGTATCGCGATGTCGCGTATGCTGGTAGATATGGCAGTATACGGACAGATAATTTTCGGCGGAACGTTTGACCCGGTTCACCTGGGCCACACGGGCATAGCCGGCGAAATCGCCCAAACATTGGGCGTCACGCGGATAATGCTTCTGCCGACAGCCGGCAATCCGCTAAAACATCACGCCGCCGCCACGCCTGCTCAGCGACTTGACATGCTCCGATTAGCCACCGCACACGAAATTTTTTTTGAAATTTGCGATTACGAACTTTTCCGCACTCCGCCGACATACACCATAGACACCGTTGAATATCTCACCTCTGCCGGCAGATTGACCGGCCACACAGGATTCATAATCGGAGCCGACTCACTGAACGATTTGCATCACTGGCGGCGGGTGGATGAACTACTAACTATGGTCGACCTGGTAATTGCAGTCCGGCCGCCGGAAGATTTGTCGTCAGTATGGGAAATAATCAACTCGTTAAAACCCCGTTTCGGCAATGAATCGGCTGAGCGTATGAAATCCAATATCGTCAGGACGAAATTATACGACATATCGTCCACAGAAATCCGCAGCCGCGCCGCAGAGGGAAAATCGCTAGCCGGCCTGGTTGCCCCATCGGTGGAAGAATATATCAAAACCAACGGCATTTATCGCCGACAACCCCGCTGATGAAATTCGTCATCCGCATCGTCAGGCGTTCTGGCCGCTGGTGACGAGGAACAGCACAGCCATTCGGATGGCCAAGCCGTTGGTGACCTGCTGAAGTATGCAGCTGTTCGGGCCGTCGGCTACGCTGGAGGTGATTTCCACGCCGCGATTAATCGGCCCAGGGTGCATGACCAACACGTTGTTCTTGCACTTTTTGAGCCGGTCGCTATCCAGGCCGTAAAGATGGTAATACTCCCGTAACGACGGAAACAGGCCGCCGCCGAATCTCTCGAACTGAATTCTGAGCATGTTGATGACGTCGACTTCGCCGAGTACGTCGTCGAGATTATGGCAGATATCGCAGCCCATGGATTTGATTGCACCCGGCACGAGCGTTGGCGGGCCGACAACGATAACTTCCGCACCGAGTTTTTTCAGACCCAGGATATTGCTTCTCGCCACGCGGGAATGGGCGATATCGCCCACTATCGCCACTTTCAGGCCGGCGATTCTGCCGAGCTTCTGCCGCATGGTGAAAATATCCAGCAGGCCCTGCGTCGGATGTTCATGCGAGCCGTCGCCGGCGTTGACCACCGACGCCGCCGTTTTCTTCGACACCATATGCGACGCGCCGGCCTGGCTGTGACGTATGACGAAAACGTCCACGCCCATCGCCTCTATATTCTTGACGGTATCGAGCGTGCTTTCGCCCTTTGAAACGCTCGAGCCCTTCGCAGTGAAAATCAGGGGGTCGGCACTGAGCCGTTTGGCGGCAAGCTCAAAACTCATTCGCGTCCGCGTGGAATCCTCGAAGAACATCAGCGCCACCACTTTGCCGCGCATCACGGGGACTTTTTTTATCGAACGCATGGAAACTTCACGAAAACTCTCGGCAGTGTCGAGAATGTGAACTATCTCCTCCGGTGAAAGCTCGTCAAGGCCCAACAGGTCCTTCCGGCTCCAGACGAAGCCCTCGCTTACCCGAACCTCCTGATTCGCACAAAAACTCTCAGGAGTCTCTTTTCTTTTTGACGATATAGGCGCCTTCCTGGCCATCTTTTTCTTGTAACCTCACCTGAATGCGTTCATTGTCGGGAATATCCGTAAATTTTACGCCGGTGTAATCGGCGCATATCGGCATTTCACGGCCGCCGCGGTCCACCAGTACCGCCAGCCGCACAATGCCCGGCCGGCCAAAATCGTGCAACTCGTCAAGAGCGGCGCGTATGCTTCTGCCGGTGTGCAGAACGTCGTCCACCAGCAGCACCCATACGTCGTCAATATCGAACTCAATCTCAGTGGATTTCACCAGCGGCACGCCGGTCCGGCGGGAGAGATCGTCACGATAAAACGTTATGTCGAGTATGCCGAAATTTATCTCGCGGCCCGGCAGTTCATTATTGAGTCTTTCGAGTATGCGGCGGGCAAGAATCTCTCCACGGGTACGAATGCCGATTATCGCCACCGGAACATCTTCCGGAAGCTCGGCGGCTACCTTGCTGCAAAGGCTGTCGATAGCCTGAGATATTTCGCTTTTTGTCATCAGCGATTTCATTACCGTGAAATTTTAGCCTCTCCGCCGCCAAAACGCAAGCATCCTCTTCCTATTCCGTTCATTTCAGAAACATCCAGCCAACGGATGACGACGGTTTTAAAAAGCTGGCAACGCCGTGAATATGTTGGTAAAATCAGGTTGGATTTTATCAAGGAGAGCAACCATGAAACGGCAAAAAACGGATTACACGGAAATTTTCAACGCTACCATGAAAAAACTCCCCTCTCCCGGGCTGCTGCTTGGGGTATACATGCCGACCGGCAAAGCCAACATCATGACCATCGGCTGGTGCACAGCCGGTTTCATATGGGGAATGCCCGTTTTCAGCGTACTCGTACGGCCAAGCCGTTACACCTATCAGGGCATGGAATATTCCGGATGTTTCACGGTAAACGTCCCGTCAGCCGACATGAACGCGGCGTTAGCCGTCTGCGGCAGCAAAAGCGGCCGTGATATCGACAAATTCGCGGCATGTAACCTGACGCAGGAACGCGCACAAAACGTCCTCGCGCCGAGCATCGCCGAATGCCCCATCGTCTATGAATGCCAGGTCGTCCATTCCAACGACATCCTGCCCGAAAAACTCTCGGATGAAATAATGACCAGCGCATACAACGACGGCGATTATCACCGCGTCTATTTCGGGAAAATAATCGCCACCTATGCCGCTCCAAACGCGTCGGAGCTTCTGTGAATTGAAATCGGCGGCATATATTGTGGTGCTGCTGGCTGCAGGAATGACGGCATTCTGCGGACTTGAAATACGCGACGGCGAGCGGATTATAAAGCTCGACCCGCCCTGCGTTGCGCCGCCTGAAAACGGCAATATCGCAGGCACGATATCCGCCGGAAAATATGCGCTTTCAACCATAGAAGCCTGCTGCCGCGACACCAGTCTGCGATACAAACCAGTCTTCTGGAACACATCGGACGGCCGATTTGAATTCGCCGGCCTGCCAGGCGACGCGATATATGACATCCGCGTCACCACCGCCGACGGCAGTATTTTTGAAGGCGCCGACATGTCAATGCCGGACTGGCGGCTGGAAGAACTCGCCGCCGCTCGCCGCGATTTTCTAAACATGCCCCAGCAACCCCTATTGCCTTTCACCATAAGCGACGCCGAAGAGATAACCAAACTCGTCAGCGACACAAAGGGTTTTGCAGATATCACCCGCGTAATGATTATAAAAGGTCACGGCCGATTCGCTGCGGCACTGGTGGAACTCATACGCACCGGCAGAGTCGCGGGCGTAAAATCCGGAAACGTCATCTGGCGAACGGATATCTGGTATTTCGAACGGACAGGCAACGCGTGGCGACGAATGGACAACCAGGAACGAACGATAGAACGCCTTGTCACAGAACCGTCAAAACTCGCTGGAATTACAGCGGCATTCGACCCGAAAATGAACGTGAAAATCGAAAACGACGGCAGCAGTAAAACGGCGTATTTCACGTTGAGCGACTCGCCAAATCCGTCAGCCAGCCGGCTAGCCGGCTCGGAACTGCAACTAAATACAAAACCGATAATAATGGAATGACCGAATAATGAATCTTTTTTTAGGACTTTACACCGGCGCGGCGTGCGACGGAATCGACGCTGTAATAATTTCGATTGACGGAAAAGTCGGCAACGACATGACGACAGAAATTGTCGCGTCTGAAAGCATGCTCATGCCCGACTCTACGCGACGGGAACTGCTGGCCATCGCCGGCGGCAAACAGGTCCCCGCCGACCATATGGCGAAAATGTCACAAGACCTCGCCGGCTCAGCCGCCACCATGGGCAGAATGCTCATCGCGAGCACAGGCATCAGGAACGACGACGTTACCGCATGCGGCTGGAGCGGATTTGAAGTCGGCCGTCGGGATTCATGCATACTGGAATTGACCGACCAGGCGTTATTGGCTCATAAATTGTCAATGCCGGTCGTCAGCGGCTTTATCGCAAGCGATATTGCAGCAGGCGGCAAAGGCTGCGGAATTTCGGCGTGGTGCGACTGGCAGCGTTTCAGGGATAACAGGCTGACGCGGGCAGTGGTGAATCTCGGCGGACTGGCGGAAATGATTTTCATACCAGCCGACGCACAACCGGATGACGTAATAGCCGGCCATGTCGGGCCTGGCACATGCGTGATTGACGATCTGACGTTCAGATATCAGCACAAAATTTACGATACCGACGGCTCGATTGCTTCGTCCGGCAAGGTCGTGCCGGAGCTTTTGAACACCCTGCAGGCTAAGCCGTTCTTTCACGAAAATTTTCCACGGTCGACATCACTATTCGAATTTTCGCCCGTCTATCTGTTTCAGGTCATCCAGGAAGCGCACAAATTTGCATGTACCGGCCCTGACCTGATAGCGACTATGACGGAGCTGACGGCGTGGTCGGTGGCGAAGGCTGTCGAGTCGATGACGGAACGGCCGCACGAGGTGATATTATGCGGCGGCGGCGCACTCAACATCCATCTTGCCGACAGAATCCGCCGTCGGCTGAGCCCGTCAAGCGTATATACCGTAGAAAAATACGGCATACCACTGCGAGCCAAGAAAGCTCTGGACACGGCGATATTGGCGGCGGCAAGGATTCAGGGCTTTAAAACACACATCCACGCAGTAACAGGAGCATCCGCCGATTGCACGCAGGGCAGCATTACGATACCATAGAAAGAAAATGTACTCAGCCTCGCAACGCCACCATGGCAAGCAATTTCCAATCATCTGATTCTCCCGACCGGAACGGTTGACAATTTTTGGGATTATAAGTAGTATACGTATCAACTTTTGAAGGAATAGTGATAATGAGTTTTTACAAAGAATTGGGCCGTGCCCTGGTCAAACTGAAAATTTCCAAGTATTTCAGAATCCGTAAAAAGAATTTTTCATTACGATTCTACCCCACAGCGCAATCGCTGGTTCTGTGGGTTGACGCTTTACAGAAAAAAAATCACTATCAGTCGGATGAAACCTTTTTTGAAATGTATCTTCGCCCTGAAGATACCGTTATCGACGTCGGCGCCAATGTCGGTCTTTATACGCTTCTGGCTGCATCCGTCGTAGGCCCAAAAGGCCACGTCTATTCCATCGAGCCGCATCCAACAATCTTCAGCTACCTCACGGAAAACATAAAGTTAAATCATTTCACCAATATCCAGCCTTTCAACGTCGCCATCGGTGAAAAAAACGGCAATACCTGTTTTACCGATAAAAAACATGACGACATAAATGCCGTCTCCGACAGCGAAACCGGCATTCATGTAAAATTATGTACGCTGGACGACATAATCCAAACAGGAGATACTGTAAATCTTCTGAAAATCGACGTAGAAGGTTATGAAAAATTCGTTTTGACTGGAGCTCCGCGAATTCTCAGCCAGACTGACTGTATTTTTATAGAGTCATATGAAAGCAATTTTGCCAGATTCAACTGCTCCACCCAGGAAATTATCGCCATATTAAAACAGCACAATTTTTTCATATTTTCTTACGAAGGTCAAACCCTCCGCGAAATCAGCGAAGACTACGTTTCCCAATCGTGCGAAAATTTTATCGCCGTAAAAGACATCAACAAATTTCTTGAACGCACAGGCATGCAAATCGTATCGCATTAATGTGTTTAGGGCGGTTCTCGAAATTATTTTTTTGTGAAACATATTGACCGGAAAAGGCAGAATCAGTGCACAATGATTTCACCGCCCGAATTTTCCAGTCCGATTCCAGTTTTCAGTCTCAAAATTTTTCGGCGAAACACCAAATCGCTTCTTAAATATTTTGGAGAAAAAATACTGGTCTGAAAATCCCAATTTGTCGGCTATCTCGCCGCAATTCAATCCGCTAGTCCGCAGCAGCTGTGCCGCAGCCTGCAACCGAAGTTCAATTTGATATGCTTTGGGGCTGACGCCGAATTCTTTCTGAAAAGCACGGCAAAAGTGATATTTACTGAGATTGGCGATATCCGCGATATCGTTCAGGCATATACCGGCGGAATAGTTGCTGTCTATATATTTTTTTACCTTTTCCAGTCTGCTTTTTTTATTGGTAACACACGGCAAATGAGGCGTATATGTTTCAACAATACATTCAAGCAGCCTGAATATTCGTCGATAACAGGCTGAAAGATTTTTCCCTCCGGATTCTTTTAAAATGTTGCATTCTTCCTGAAATAAATCGCAAATGACTTTTGTTTTTTCCGCAGAACATTCAGAAACGGCGGGAATTTCAGAAAGATTATCCAAACCGAACAGATTGGCAAGATAAATTCCAATCGGCATATCAAGTTCAATGCCATCGCCATTGACGAGAGAGAATGTCAGTTCATGATAGTCAAACGTACCTGGACGCAGAGGCCCAAAGTCATGCGGCTGCTCGGGAGACGTAATCACGAGCGTTCCGCGTTTGCATTCAACCGCTTTGTCATCAAGGCTGAAATAATTATTGTAGCCCAAGAACAGAACTATGTGAAACACTTTATGGTGATGACAGGAAGGAGAGCTGATTCTTCGCTGCTGCCTTTGTTGAAATAATGTGGTATGCCTGAACAGAAAAATAACTTTTCCGGCGGCTGAATCAAAATTCAGCATCTGCGGCATGATGGCAGGCAACGATGTCAGTTCATAGTGCATATTAGCAATATAATACAAAAAAATAGCAACTTAAGCCATTGTTACGCCTTATAAAAGCAATATACTATATTATATAAAATATGTGCAGAATCGCAAGAGCATTTAAATATGATCGGAAATTTCGTAATCTACGGGTTTTAACCGTTGAGTTTCACATTGGAGAATATTTATGACCTCACGTGAAATCATTTTGGCTAACTTTGCAAATGATGCCGGCATAAGGCCAGGAATGGATTTCGACCGTGGCCGTATGAACGATCTTTTTTACGGCGGCGCAGAGCCATACGGTTATACACAGAGACGTTGGACAGAAGGCTCTCGTGAATATTACGATGACCCCTGGGGTAATATCTGGGTGCGGATGAAGGATGGCTGCCAAAAGGGTGAAATATATAAACAGGCCCTGGATAACTGGGATAATCTGGATTCAATGACATGGCCTGATTTTTCAGCCGATTCCTGCTATAAAGCCGTTCGTGCTGATTTTGCAGCAGACAGTGAACGGTTTCATATATTCTGTCTGCCCGGCTGGATATTTGAACGGTCACGCTATCTCCGTCGCCTAGACGAATACTTTATTGACATGATTGAGAATCCTGAAAAATTGCACGTACTGCACAATAAATTGGCAGATATTTTCAGCGGCATCATAGTCAAAGCGGCTGAAATCGGAGCGGATGCAATATTTTTCTGCGAAGATATGGGTACGCAGAAAGGCTTATTCTTTAGCGCGGCGATGTGGCGTGAATTTTTTGGCGCTATTTATCGTCGCCTTTTTGGCATGGCACATGACTGCGGCATGAAAGTCATGATGCATTCCTGCGGGTATAATTGGGATATTTTGCCGGATTTAATTGCAGCCGGCGTAGACTGCTTCCAGTTTGACCAGCCGTTAATATACGACACAAAAAAACTCGCCCTCCTGCTCAAGCAACATAAAAAGGTTCTATGGTCGCCTGTGGACATTCAAAAAGTCATGCCGACCGGCAACAGGGAATTAATTGAGTCGGCAGCTCGCGAAATGGTTCGTGCATATAGAGGCGGTTTAATATGCAAAAATTATACCGACTTAGCCGGTATCGGAGTTAAAAAAGAATGGGATGAGTGGGCATATGATGCAATATGCCATGAAGCTGGAATAAATTGATTGAAGTACCAGCTATTGTTAAAATAAAATCTCAAATCCGGTTATATGGAAATAGGCATAAAATGACACCACCCCAAAATAATAATTTTTCCATGATATTTCACATGGATTTCAATCATGTTTCGCTTCGTAAAGAATACATCTGCAGATGGCTCGAGCGACTCAGTGATATGGGATACAATGCGATATTATGGGAAATTGAGGATAAGGTTCAACTGGAAACGTGCAGCGACGTCATTTGGCCGGAAGCATTGTCGAAGAATGAATTTCGCTCAATCTTAAATTATTCACGAAAACTCGGTCTTGAACCAATACCGCTATTGCAGACTATCGGCCACGCCGAATATATCCTTAAGCACGACGCCTACTGTCATATGCGAGAATTAAAAAATCGCCACGACTGTTATTGTACGTCCAATCTTGACGTCAGAAGTTTTTTGAAAAACATGGCGGAAGAATATCTCGATATGTTTGGCGATATACAACATTTTCATATCGGCGGCGATGAGGCTTACATATTCGCATCCTGCCCAAAATGCAAGGCCGCCGCCGAGAGGCTGAATTCAAATAGCCTTTATGCCGAGCACATCATTGATATAGCACAGCCTATTATCGCCCGTGGAGTCAGGCCGGGAATATGGTCAGACATGATGCTCAGTCATCCGGAAAATATCGAATATATACCCAAAAATCTGGCTATCTGGGACTGGAATTATTGGGACGGCGACATTAATCCTGAGGCTGTCATGGTATGGGGCAGAGGCCGTATTACAAAAGAACAGGTAAGTGAAGTAGAGAAAAAAACACTGCCTGAAATTATGGATTCGGAAGGCAACCTCAGAAGTTTTTATACGACGGATGTCCTTCGACGGTTAGGTTACGACGTTTTTATATGCAGTTCGACCCGCTCTTTCGGCGATACCGTTTTTTGCGGCTCGCATGACATTCATTCGCATAATGTCATAGGGGCTGCACAAAAAGGGAGACGTTCAGGCTTGATGGGACATTGCGTTACCAGCTGGGCCGTGCGTATATTCAATCTTGATATTCAAGAAGCGTGGCTGGCCATGGCGTCAGAATGTAGTACTTCACCAGAAACACAGTATGAAGATATAACCTTCCAAGTGGGAGAAAAGATTTTTGGCATAAATCCGAAAGAATTTTATGATGCCATTGAAAAAGTGGCAACCAAGATACCATTTGCAGTTTCAGGCCACGATTCCGGCGTACAATGGTCAGGATTGAAAGATTCACTGCCGGCACCGGCAAATCATATAAAGAGCATTTTTGAAAAATGGAAAAATGAAGATAACGGCAAAAGATATGAAGAGAAAAAACAGGAACTTAAAGAAGCGTTATTGAAAATCCCACAAGGCCAAGCCAAATTGGAAAACTTCACTGAACAAGTCACAACCTCTCGTGGTAAAAATTTTTGTAAACAATGGTTAATTGCAGCCAAATTTCAGATGAGAACAGCAAAAATGGTCGAACGGGCATTCAAGCGGTTCGAGAACGGCTTTGATAAGATTGACCAGCAAGGCTACAATGAAATCATGCGAATAAGAAAAGATTTCGAAAATTGGTTATTGTATTGGATGACACCTCAATCGGCAAAACTTAACAGTGAACTCGTCTTCAATCCTCTAGCAGAATGGTTCAAAACAACTCCTAATCTTCATCCTTAAAATTTTACAGTATGTAGCATAAGAAACGTTGGCTGATATTCTTGTAATACCGCCGAATATATCGGAGAGGGCGGGATTCGCTTCGCGGCGCCTTCGCTACGCTGCGGCGTCAAACCCGCGAAGTGTCTTTTGCTTCGCAAAATCCACGCGGGTTCTCATCCTTAAAATTCAGGGTATGCCGTATAAGAGACTTTGGCTGATATTCTTACAATACCGCCGAATCTACCGGAGAGGGCGGGATTCACTTCGCGGCGCCTTCGCTACGCTGCGGCGTCAAACCCGCGAAGTGTCTTTTGCTTCGCAAAATCCACGCGGGTTCTCATCTTTAAAATTTAGGGTATGCCGTATAAGAGACTTTGGCTGATATTCTTACAATACCGCCGAATCTACCGGAGAGGGCGGGATTCGAACCCGCGATACGGCGTTAAACCGTATGCCGGTTTAGCAAACCGGTGCATTCAGCCTCTCTGCCACCTCTCCAATCATCGCTAAACAAGTAATATCAAGCGAATTCAAGCCTTAAAAAAACTTGCCACCTGATAGTACGGCAAGGGAGAGATAATGTATTGTCTTTCACTTCGCCGGTCAAGGTCTTATATCGCTTTTTAAAAAAATAACTTCGAATTCTACGGCTTCACGGCGGCAGAGTTATCTGTTATACTTCAGGAATGGATTCACCGCTAATCATCAGTCTTCATAAGCTTCTGCGCGTAGCCGGCAGAAAAATAGTCCTCGTCAAGCTACAGAGGCAGGCGATGCTTTTTGGCATATGGACCTCGTCGCTGGCAATACTGGTATGCATAACAGGAATGATAGTCGGCACTTTGCCGGCTTGGACGACATGGACGGCTTGGGGGTTGTGGGCTGGCATTCTTATTGCATTCTCAACAAACGTAACAATAACCCTTTCCAGGCGGATGAATTATCTTCGAATCGCACGGCTGCTCGAACAAAGTCAGCCGCAACTCGGCAACCGGCTTATAAACACGCTGCAACTCGACAACAATGAATCGACCCTTGCCAGGAAAGCCGTCGCTGAAGCGGCTGGCGGCATACATTCTCAAGACATCCTCAGCCGTTTGCGCAAAGCCGGCTTGACGAAACTGGTTAAACCAGCCCTGCTGCTAGCCGCAATTCTGCCGCCGCTATTGTTCATATTGCTCATTTCCCAAAATTCCCGCCAGGCGATTTCCATGTGTATTCTTCCCTGGCAGACGCACGTAACATGCTCAACCGTCACTACTGCCAGATTCGACCCTCTCAAAAACACCGCCATTCAGTTGCGTATAATTCCCCCCGATTACGTCGGTCAGACGCCTCAAACCATTTTGCTCGGCGCAGCCAGCCAAACCGTCCAATGCCCAGCCGGCTCGGTTTTCCGCTTCATCAAAAATGAAAACGACAACACCGTCACGCAGGCGATTTCGCGGCAAGCCGGCGTTCTGCCGATGACTACTGAATTCACACTGGACAGCGATACCGATTTCCATGTGGAAATTTCCCAGCCTTATACACGAAAACTCCTGGCGTGCTGGCCGACAAACGGCAAATATTCAATACGAATCCTGCCGGACAACGGCCCGCAGGTTCGCATAACCAGACCTGCCGCCGCAGCAACAGTCCATCCAGGCATGAAACTACCCGTAACAATAATCTCAAACGACGACTGGGGACTTGGCGAGTTGCGGATTTATCTCAAGGACGCAGGCCAGAAACCGGCGCTGATAAAAACCGTCTCTCTAGCCGGCAAACGCAAGGACACGTCGAAAATCACGCTTGAATTCTATAAATATACGCCGCCGCAGGAATTATCGCTATATGCCGACGTCACCAATAATCGACCTCGCCAACCTGGCCGCGCCCAAAGCAACGTCTTGCATATAACGCTAGAATCAGCCAGGTCCATATCGCAAAATCAGGAGCACATGTTACGAAATTTCCGGCAGATGCTCCAAAAACTGCTGGACGTTCAGGCTGAATTGGGTATAGACGCAGACCTGCTTACTCCAAAGGCCAGCCTCGCATCCATTCGAAAATCCGGAGTTGCATTGCACGCCGGCCAAACTGCCGTGCGTAACAGACTCGGCTGGCTGGTGAATTTTGCACAAAAAATCCCGTCGACCGGAGAATTGCAGGAGACGGTTGCCGTTCTTGCATCTCTTAACAGCGGGCCGGCGACGACAGCCATCGAGCAGGCGGATGTAATACGAAAATTAACGGCAGCCAAAAATGTATCCCCTGCCGCGACGCCTCTCCAAAAGACACAAAACGAGATAATCGACTCGCTTCAGAAACTCCTCGGCCTGCTTCCTTACGCGACGGCGAAGATGGGGCAAAAAGACCCGCAGCAGGCAGACGCTCTTACCAGCAGCCAACGTAAGGAATTTCGCGATAAACTTGCACAACAGCTTGAACAGTTCCGCGTGCAGCAACAAAAAGTCGTAACCGAGCTCGGCGCACTGGCGGCCAAAAACGTCGATGATTTCACAAAAGCGGATATCGACGCTATACAGAAACTCGCGGCAGTTGAAGACCGGATGGAAAAATTCATGGAAGCCGCCATCAGCGACCTGTCAAATCTGGCAAAACAGGATTTCGGCAATCCGTCGCTGCTTGAGGAATTGATATCCGTTCACACCGACATAACCATGGCCAAGGACGCTCTGGCAAAAAAGGCCCAGGAAATCGCCACTCTCGCCGCACAATTCAGTATCGCAAAAGGCGCAGAGCTTGAGGCGAACCTGGAAAAATGGCTGCCGGACAAGCCCGACAGGATAAAATGGAACATGGAAATGCCGTCGGAATCGACCGACCTTGCCCAGCCGGAACTGCCAGGAGAACTCGAAGACCTCATGGGCGACCTGCTCGAACAGGAAGAAGACCTGTTTGAAGCTATGGATGATTTGACGTCGAACAACCCGCTCTCCGGCGACAAGTCCATGGGTTGGGATGCGGTTGACGGGCCGATGACGAGTATGAACGCTCAGGGCGTGACCGGAAACATGCTGCCCAATACCAGCGAAATTTCCGGCAGAAGCGGCGAAGGACGCACCGGCAAGAGCAGCGGCGAATACGTCCAGCAGGACGCAGTCGGCAAAGGCGGCCGACGAACGCCGACACGGCTGGGCAACGAAGCATTTCAGGCTGGCGAAATAAACGACTCGTCAAAAGATTCACCAGGAGGAGCAACAGGCGGCGGAAAAATTTCATCGGCAGGTCAGGAAGGCCTCGAAGGCCCTACGCCGGCACAACTCAACAACCGCCTGCAGGCATTGGCGGCAAAACAGGCGGACTTAATTGCCAGGTCGCACCGCATCAGCCAAAAATATTCGCCCGGCACTTTTGCGAATTATGAACTAAAACGCTCCGTAGTGCTCATGAACAAAGTACACGACGAACTCAAAGCCGGCCGCTATAAAAATGCCCTCCAATACAGGCAGGAAACACTGGACGCAATAAGGAAAACGCACGACCTGACGGCAGACCCCATGAAAATTGCAAGGGATGCATCAAAGGAACTGCCAAAAAAAATCCAGGACGACATTGCAGACTCCGCCGGCGGCAAGCTTCCTCCGGACTATTCCGAAATTCTGCAGAAATATTTTCAGCGACTGGCGGAAACTACTGAGAAATAATTTTCAAAAATTTTCAAAAATTTTCAAAAAATCCAAAAATTCCAAAAATCTTCATGCAGACAAATTTAAAGTTTTTTTAAAAAAGGGGTAGACAAAAGCCTTTTTTTTGAGTATAAGAGTAAGTTGTTGAGGGTAACTCTGAGACTGCTCCGTTTTCACAGTCAAAGCCAAAGTTTGGTTTTTTTGTTTGCTCGGAAGTCTCGCGGAAGCCGCTAGCATTTTACAAAAATGATGTCGTCTTTTGTCAAAAGTGATTTAATTCTGAACAATAAACAAGGCGGCAGTATCTCTGACGAGATTCATTTACCGTTTTTTCGCCGCAGATATGAATGAAGGTAATCAACTGAAACGATAGATTTTTGTCACAAATGCTTAAAATCCAGCTTGAGTGGATTTAAAGTTCTGAACGGAAGATTGTCTGAGTTGTTTTCCATCCACCACATTTATTGTGCAGGGAATTTATCAGCCCAGTCAAAGTCGGCTCAAAAACTGACGAGTAATATCGTATCCCTTCAGAGTACGTAAGATTTGACTTTACGGGTTACGAAATTCATGCTCTTAAACCGAGTAGTTTTTAAAAAGTGTGAATTTTATTTTAGAGCTTCTAACAAAATGAAACGTAGTATCGAGGCAATGTTTGACTTAATGCGGCGGCATTTTGTGAGACGCATTTATAATAAGGCATGGATGCCGGAATCGAAACAATTATCGGATTAAGCTCATCTATCCGACCACTGTTCTGGTGTATGCCTGCGGTTCGTGTGAACGGTAGAAATTTTTATGGTTTGCAGGCTTAGAGCATTCTAAACCAATAACAGTCGCGCATTTAATTACGGCATGAGAGGTTATTCAGCAGTCACTTTATCTGCCTGACCGAATTCGTAAAATTACGAAAGATGCATGAAAAATGCTTTTACATTTTTTGACGGATAGTTCTATTTGATTATTATTAATTGAGGAAAAAGTTTATGCCACAAGCAGCTCAGGAAGAAACCGCACCGCAAAACGACCAGGAAATCTGCATAGGTGAAGGCGTTCTGGAAGTTACAGACAAAGGTTACGGGTTTCTGCGTCAGGCCAAGTTCAATTACAAACCCACTCCGGGCGACGTATTCGTAGGCAAGGATTACGTTCGATTCAGGGGATTCAAGACCGGCTTGGAGATAAAGGGTAGAATAACTCAGCCCAACAAGAAAAAAGGCGGCCCGAAGCTGGAAGAGCCGATAGAAATCAACGGCCGGCCAGCCCAGGAATATAAGGACATTATTCCGTTCAATGAACAGGTCGTGGTTGACCCCCATCCGCAACTCAAGCTGGAAACTCCCGACGGCCCCATGGAGATGCGTGTTCTCGATATCGTATGCCCTATAGGCAAAGGTCAGCGCGGCCTGCTTGTCGCTCCGCCGAGGTCTGGCAAGACCGTATTGCTGCAACAGATTGCGAACGCCATCACGACCAATAATCCTGAATGCAAGATGATGATTCTTCTGGTCGACGAACGTCCGGAAGAAGTCACCGATTTCAAGCGTAAATGCCCAAAAGCCGAAATCGTCGCGTCATGCAACGATATGGAAGTGCGCAATCATACGCGGGTGGCTGAATTTACGATAGAACGTGCGAAAAGAATGGCCGAATGCGGCCAGGACGTCGTCATACTTCTGGACAGCATTACCCGCCTCGGCAGAGCGTACAACAGGTCCACGGAAAATTCCGGCAGAACAATGACCGGCGGCGTGGACATAAGGGCGTTGGAAATTCCCAAGCGGCAGTTCGGCGCAGCCAGAAAAATAGAAAACGGCGGCAGCCTTACGATTCTTGCGACAGCCCTGATTGAAACCGGCAGCCGTATGGACGACCTCATCTTTGAAGAGTTCAAGGGCACGGGCAACATGGAACTTCAGCTCGACCGCAAGCTGGCGGAAAGACGTGTGTGGCCGGCATTGGATATACCCAAAAGCGGCACGCGAAAAGAAGAACTCCTCGTCGCACCGTGGATGCTGCCTAAAATACACATGCTTCGCA
>Ga0116171_10002983_pt1 | contig 15789 bp, 16 predicted proteins | sample AD_JPNHW2_MetaG_FD_89798 | JGI IMG/M metagenome (GOLD analysis project Ga0116171, IMG submission 89798) | Active sludge microbial communities of municipal wastewater-treating anaerobic digesters from Japan - AD_JPNHW2_MetaG | ecosystem: Engineered > Bioreactor > Anaerobic > Digestate | place...
GAGAGGAGTTTTGATTTTCTGAAATCATTTGCCGGGAAAAAGGTAATCTACGGAATAAACACCGGATTTGGTCCCATGGCTCAGTACAGAGTTGATGATGACCAGCTCAAAGAGTTGCAGTTTAATATTATCCGCTCGCACTCCTGTGGTGCAGGTGCCCCTTTGAAGGATGTATATGTGAGGGGTTCTCTGCTTGCACGGCTTTCGACTTTCCTGAAGGGAATGTCCGGAGTTAACAGGGAGCTTACAGATTTGCTGGTAGTATTTCTTAACACAGGCATTTATCCTGTTGTACCTGAACATGGCGGAGTAGGGGCAAGCGGAGATCTTGTTCAGATGGCACATATAGGTCTTGCACTTATCGGCGAGGGAGACGTAATGTTTAAGGGAGAAAGAAGAGAAAGCTCTTCCGTGATGAAAGAGAGTGGAATAAAACCACTTGATATTCATATCCGTGAAGGACTCGCTATTGCAAACGGAACAAGTGTAATGTCGGGAATCGGAGCCGTCAATATCTATTATTCACAGAAACTTATTAAATGGGCAACACGTGCTTCTGTTCTGATGAACGAAATAGCATTTTCCTATGATGATTTCGCTTCAAAGCCTCTTAACGAAAGCAGGCCTCATCCCGGTCAGCTGTTCATTGCCCAGGCCATGAGGAACTCGTTCAAAAGTTCAAAAAGGCTGAAAAAACGGGTTGAAGAACTGTATGACGGAGAAAACGACCAGAAGATATTTGAACATAAAGTGCAAGGCTACTATTCTTTAAGGTGTGTACCTCAAGTTTTGGGCCCGGTATATGATACGGTCAAATGTGCAAAAGAAGTTGTGGTAACGGAATTCAACAGCGTTTGCGATAATCCGGTAGTGGATGTTGCAACTGAAAATATTTATCATGGCGGAAATTTCCACGGCGATTACGTGAGCTTTGAAATGGATAAATTGAAAATTGCGATAACCAAGCTCACTATGCTCATGGAGAGGCAGTTAAATTATCTTTTTCATGACAAGATTAATGGAATTCTTCCCCCTTTCGTAAATCTGGGTAAACTTGGATTAAACTATGGCCTGCAGGCTGCTCAGTTCACGGCAACTTCTACAACGGCAGAATCTCAGGCTCTGTCTAACCCTATGTATGTACATTCGATTCCAAACAACAACGATAATCAGGACATTGTTAGTATGGGTACAAACTCCGCCCTTATTGCCGCCAAAGTTGTCGAAAATGCATATCAGGTAATGGCAATTCACTATATGGCACTTTGTCAGGCTATCGACTATCTTGACATAGCCGGTGAACTTTGTTCCGAAAGCAAGGAAATTTTCTCTTCAATACGCAAAATCTTTCCTAAATTTATTGAAGATACCCCTAAATATAAAGACATCGAATCCATTATCAGTTTTTTAAAAGAGAATTAAGATGAAATTTGCATTGGTTACAGGGGCTAGCAGAGGAATAGGAAGAGCGGTTGCTCTTAAGCTGTCATCTCTGGGTTATCATGTCCTTGTAAATTACCTTTCAAACGAAGAAGCCGCTCAAACAACTTCCAGACTCATCTCCGAAGGAGGTGGGGTTTCTACTCTCATTAAATTTGATGTTTCGGACAAAACAGAAGTGGAAAAAGCAATCGGCGAATGGCAGGAGGCCAATCCGGGAGAATATATTCAGCTATTGGTAAATAATGCCGGAATAAGGAAAGACAACCTTATGATATGGATGGAGCAGCAGGAGTGGCAAAGTGTCATTGATACCAACCTAAACGGGATGTATTATGTTACCCGTCCTCTTCTTAAAGACATGCTAGTAAAAAGGTCCGGAAGAATTATAAATATAGTTTCTCTTTCGGGTATTAAAGGGCTCCCGGGGCAGACAAACTATTCTGCTGCCAAAGGCGGGGTTATTGCTGCAACAAAGGCATTGGCTCAGGAAGTTGCGAAAAAGGGAGTGACAGTAAATGCTGTAGCGCCCGGGTTTATTATTAGTGATATGACAGGTGACCTGGACGAATCTGTTCTTAAAAAACAGATACCGATGGAAAGATTTGGCAAACCTGAGGAGGTTGCCGCGCTTGTTGCCTTTCTCGCCTCACCGGACGCATCCTACATTACGGGAGAGGTAATTTCAATTAACGGTGGAATTTATACTTAGTGACATATGGCCAGAGTAGTAATAACAGGAATGGGTATTTATTCGTGCATTGGACAAAATCTTGACGATGTACTCATCTCTTTAAAGGAGGGGAAATCGGGAATAGGAGTTGATATGTCCAGAGAAGAGATGGGTTTCAGATCTTTTCTCACAGGCATTTTACCCAAACCGGATCTTTCAAAATTGCTGGACCGGAGAAAAAGAATTTCGATGTCGCAAGAGGCAGCATATTCATATATTGCAACAGTTGAAGCGCTTAAAAATGCTTGCATCGATGATGATTTTCTTAACCGGAACGAGGTTGGGATTCTTTACGGCAACGACAGTAGTGCGCTTGCAGTAATAGAGGGGATTGACCTCATACGGGAAAAAAAGAATACAACTCTTGTCGGTTCGGGATCGGTGTTTCAGTCTATGAATTCAACGGTGAGTATGAACCTCTCTGTAATTTTCCGTTTGAAGGGTATAAACCTTACAATTGCAGGAGCTTGCGCAAGTGGTTCTCATTCAATAGGGATGGGATATTTTATGATTAAAAACGGACTACAGGACTGCATAATTTGCGGTGGCGCACAAGAGGTAAACCCTTATGCTGTTTGCAGTTTTGACGGATTGAATGCTTTTTCTGTCAATAACGAACACCCCACAGAAGCATCAAGACCTTTTGATGCTGCAAGGGACGGGCTTGTTCCAAGCGGAGGTGCTGCAACTCTCATCCTTGAAAGTTATGAGTCGGCTGTAAAAAGAGGAGCCCCAATACTTGCGGAAGTTCTTTCCTATGGCTTTTCGTCTAATGGAGAACATATATCGGTTCCCAATATTGATGGTCCTAAGAGGTCTTTGCTAATGGCTCTTAATCAGGCAGAAATGAAACCAGGGGATATTCAGTATATTAACGCACACGCAACATCAACTCCTGTTGGAGACTTCAATGAAGCGCTTGCAATAGACGAAGTTTTCGGAGAAGTGAAACCGTATGTCGGTTCCACAAAAAGTATGACGGGACATGAAATGTGGATGGCGGGAGCGAGTGAGATAATTTACTCGATACTAATGATGAAAAATTCTTTTATTGCGCCTACAATAAATTATAATACTTCTGATGAAGCATCGGCAAAACTAAAAATTTCCAATAAATATATTCCCTATGAATTTGATACATTCCTCTCAAATTCATTTGGCTTCGGAGGTACTAACTCTACCCTGATTGTAAAAAATGTGTAAAACCCAACCTATAGACTTATATTATGATTGATGCTGCCCTAATTGAAAAAATTAATAGTGTTTTATCCGAAGAGTTTGAAGTGGATATTGAGAAAATCAAACCTGAAGCACCATTGATGGAAACTCTTGATCTTGACAGTCTGGACCTGGTAGATATGGTGGTTCTAATTGAGCACAATTTCGGCTTCACGGTAATCGCGAAAGATTTTGTAGGAATTAAGACGTTTAACGATTTTTATCACTTTATCAACTCGCGGATAGATGAAAAAGGAGAGTTCCCGAAATGAATGGAGTGGTAAATCCAGGGGAGGAGCTCTTGGCTATCTCTCATTTGTCTACATAATTAAGACATTCGGTCTCACAGCAGCCTACGCTTTGCTGTCAATTGTTGTAATCTACTTTATTCCGTTTGCTCCAAAGGCTACATCGTCTGTCTGGTACTTCTCCAGGAAAATCCTGGGAAACAGCAGATTTGATTCTCTTATATTCTTATATAAGAATTACTTCAGCCTTGGAGTTGCTTTGATTGACAAAACAGCAGTTGCATCAGGAAAAGCAGATGAATTCCGTTTTGAATTTAATGAACCCGAAGAGGTTAAGAAAATATTGAATGATAAGAGAGGCGCAATAATTATTGGAGCTCATTTTGGTAACTGGGAAGTTGGTGCTCCCTTTTTTGACAAGTACGGCAAGGATATGAGGGTTGTTATGGTTGATGCCGAATATCAAAAAATAAAAATGATTCTGGAACGAGAAAAAAGGGTAGATACATTTAAGGTTATTCCTATTTCAGAAGATATTTTTTCAAATATATTTGAAATCAGGGATGCTTTGGCAGATGGCGCTTATGTGGCAATTCAGGGAGACAGGCTTACTTCCAGTGCAAAAAATGAAACAGTGAAATTTATGGGGGCAGATGCGCAGTTTCCACTCGGGCCATTCATTATGGCTGCAAGATTCGGATTTCCTGTCGTTTTCTACTATGCCGTGAGAACAGGGTTTAAACATTACAGTTTCCATTTTTCTCTGTGTCCTGTGTCCGGTGTAAGTTCTCAAAAGAGAGTGTTTGAAAAGCAGATACTTGAAGAGTACGTCAAAAGCCTGGAGAAGGTTGTAAAAATAGCTCCTGAGCAGTGGTATAACTATTATAAATTCTGGATATGAGTAAAAAACGGACACTTGTCTTAATCTCGGCCAACAGACTTGCCGATCCCTATCCTGTATATCCTATAGGGATATCATATCTCAGGACATATCTCAAAGAGCATCTGGAATGGCTTGATGTCTCTTTGCTGGATATGAATCTTATCTCTGTAGAAAATCTGGAAACAATTCTTAAAGATACACCTCCGGATTACGTTGGAATATCAATAAGAAACATTGACGGGGCCAATTCTCTTGACAAAACAAGCTTTATACCGGGTTATTCCGAGATAATGAAAGCTGTAAGGAGAAATTCCAAAGCCCCTGTAATTATGGGAGGTGCCGGATTCTCAATATTTCCTGCAAAACTCTTTGATTTGCTCAAACCCGATTACGGAATTGCCGGAGAGGGGGAGGAGAGCCTGAGGCAGCTCCTAACCGCACTTGAATCCGGAGGAGATATATCCGGAATTGAGGGATTAATTTCAAATGAAAATGGGGTTTTGAATCCCCATAAGAATTATCTCAATTCTCTCAATCTCTCTTTCGATGATAATCTGTCCGATTTCTACTGGGAAAAAAGCGGAATGTTAAATATCCAGACAAAGAGAGGGTGCTGCTACCATTGTATCTACTGTTCATATCCTATAATTGACGGAAGGAAAGTTAGGACACTTGATACGGACCTTATTGTTGGAACACTTGAAAGACTTTACAGGGATAAGGGAATCAATTATGTATTCTTCACCGACTCCGTATTTAATATCCATAACGACTATAATGCCGAGCTGGCGGAGAAAATAATTAAAAGCGGAATTAAGATAAACTGGGGTGCATATTTCTCTCCTCACAACCTCACGGAAGACCTGCTGTCAACTTTTAAAAGGGCAGGCTTAAAACACATTGAGTTTGGAACTGAATCACTATGTACCGAACAGATGCACCGTTATGGAAAAACATTCTCTTTCGAGGATGTTTTGTTAAATTCCGAAAGGTGTCTAAAATACAACATTAACTATGCCCATTTTCTTATTCTTGGCGGGATAGGAGAGACAGAAAAGACATTAAGGGAGACAATGGAGAATTCTAAAAGAATTCGCTATACGGTTTTTTTTCCATACATTGGAATGAGGATATATCCGGGCACTGCCCTGCAGGCCATGGCTATCAGGGATGGAAAAATTTCCCCCAATGATTCTCTGCTGGAGCCAACATACTATCTTTCAGATGATTTTAATCTGGAGGAGTGTAAAAAAATGACAGCAGAAACAGGCAAGGCATGGGTTTTTCCCGACGATCCTCTTGCAGAAGATATAGAAACAATGAGAGTAGTTAAAAAGAAAAAAGGTCTGATATGGGAGTACTTAAGAAAGCCATAGTGACGGGCAGCGAAATTCTTGATTTTATCCCGCAGAGAAAGCCTTTTGTTTTTGTCCATAGTTACTACGGAGAAGACCAGGGCGTGTTTTACACCGGATACATCCCGGAAAATGGCACACTGTTTACGGAAGATGGCCATTTTGCCGAAACCGGAATTATTGAGCATATGGCACAATCGGCAGCCGTTATTGTGGGATACGGTTATAAAAGCAAAGGAGAGAATATTCCGGTTGGTTTTATTGGAGCCGTCTCAAAATTTGAACTTAACACGAGGCCTTTGGTTGGCGAAGAGCTGTATACCGGAACCAGAATTATGGCAAAATTCGGAGACATCTCCCTCGTTGAATGCACAATAAGCAGTAATGATGTCAAAGTGGCATCAGGAGAATTAAAGATTTTTTTACAGAAGTAAAGGTGATAAAAAGCATGAGAAAAAAAAGCGCGGAGAATTCAGCATCTCTTGTTCACAGGCATATTGTGAAGATACGCTTTTCTGAAGTAGATTCAATGAAGATTGTGTGGCATGGAGTCTATGTCAAATATTTCGAGGATGGAAGAGAGGCTTTTGGCAACCATTTCGGCGGGATAGGGTATCTTGATATTTACGGTTCCGGATATACAGCTCCTATTGTTGAGCTACACTGTTCTTATATTCAGCCGCTTGTGTACGGAGATACTGCTATTGTTGAAACCAGATACATATACACTCCTTCGGCAAAAATCCGCTTTGAATACAATATTTTTCGTGAATCCGACAATACCCTTGTTGCTTCCGGCTACTCTATACAGGTATTCCTTAACGGAGACGGCCTTCTTGAATGGAACAATCCTCAATTTTTTCTGAACTGGCAAAAGAGATGGAAAATAACAGAATAAGGAAAAAGATCGCATATGTTGCAGGAGATTCAATTTATTCCCCTCTCGGTTTTTCTACCGAAGAGAATATGCGTGCAATATATCTTGGTAAAAGTGCCATTCACAGAGTCTGTGATCCGTTGATATTTTCCAAACCGTTCAATGGAGCAAAGATTGAAAAAGAGGCCGATTTTTCTTCAATTGCCGATAACGGGGAGAACTTCACTCTTCTGGAGAAAAGAATTATCTATTCGATAGAAGATGCTATAAAGAGCTCCGGCCTGTCTCCGGAATTGGTTAAATGCGGCAAAACAAGACTAATTATAGCTACTACCAAAGGCAATATAGATCTGCTTGAGGGCAAGTGCGACAACATCGACAAAAGGGCATATCTGGGAGAACTTGCTTTAAGGATTAGCCGCTATATGGGGTTAAAGCAGAAACCTCTGGTGGTTTCTAATGCATGTATTTCCGGAATCAGTGCTCTTATTACGGCAGCGAGGCTCATAGAATACGACGAATGCGACAATGTAATAGTTGCAGGTGCCGATTTGATGACAAAATTCGTTGTAAGCGGGTTTGAGGCTTTCCATTCCATAAGTGAAACAGTTTGTACGCCGTATGATGTCAAAAGAGACGGACTAAGCCTTGGAGAGGCTGCAGGAACAATAATTCTCACATCTTTGCGATCGATGCTGGCCGATAACGACCCGATTGTAATTGAGGGGGGCTCGGTTACCAACGATTCCAACCACCTTTCTGCCCCATCAAGGACAGGAGACGGTCTTGGAGAGGCAATGCTCACAGCAATGGCAGAAGCCCGCATTTCAGGTTCTTCCGTGGATTTTGTTAATGCCCACGGTACTGCAACAATTTACAACGATGAGATGGAGTCCAGAGCGATTCACTGGGCATCACTTATGAATGTTCCGGTTCAGAGTCTCAAGCCATACTGGGGTCATACTCTTGGAGCCTCTGGCGTAATAGAGAGTATAGCATCATTTTGGCAGATTAAAAATTCTCTCTTGATAGGAACTAAAGGATTTAACGAAGCAGGTGTTCCTATGGAGATAAAAGTTTCTTCTCACCACAGAGAATGCGCACTAAGCAGATGTGTAAAGAGTGCTTCGGGGTTTGGCGGGTGTAATGCTGCCATTGTTTTTGCGAAAGAATCTGTTTCTAATTACCCGGGTACGGGAAGAGAGGAGAAGTGGAGTGAAGTTTCCTCTTTTAAATTGACCGGAGAGGTTAATTTTGACACTATCATAAGGGATCACTATAAAGAGATGGAGATGAAAGACATTAAGTTCTTCAAAATGGACGATCTCTCCAAACTTGGCGTAATTGCTACTGCAATATTGCTTAGCGGATTTGATTCGCTTGATAAATACAGCCGGTTTGAAAGGGGCTTTTTTATGGCAAACAGTGTCTCTTCGCTTGAATCGGATATTAAACATCAGAGAATAACAGAAAAAGAGGGCGATTTATTGGCAAGCCCTGCAGTATTTGTTTATACACTGCCAAACATTGTTCTTGGAGAGTCTGCAATAAGAAACAAATTTCAGGGGGAAAACAGCTTTTTTGTAGCCGATGCCTCAGACAAATCTGAAATTATGGGCGAGTTGCTTTCTCTGGCTCAGAAATCGTCTCTTAAACTGGTTGTTGCCGGATGGTGCGAGTTTTTGAATGGTAATTTCGATGTCGATTTAAAACTCTATAAAAGAGAATAATATGGTAAAAGAGGTCTATGTTGGGGGATTAGGATGCGTGTCTGCACTTGGCAAAGGTGTAGGAATTCAGCTTGAAAAACTCATTGCCGCCGAATCAGGGCTTGGAAACCTCTCTCTTTTTGATACAAACCACCAGGTGGTAGTAGGAGAGGTTAAGCATTCTACCAGAGAAATGGCAGATATGCTGGGGCTGAGAAGCGACAAAGGATACTCCAGAACAACAGTCCTGGGATTGATGGCCGCAAAGGAAGCCCTTGCAGACTCCGGCGTTAATCCGGACGGGCTGAGGATCGGGCTCATTTCAGCTACTTCTGTGGGAGGAATGGATGTGAGCGAGGTCTTCTTTAAAGAGTATTTAAAAGACAAAAGCAAAGGAAGGCTGAGGCAGCTGATTGGTCACGATTGCGGAGCTTCAACGCAGTTCATGGAAAAAGAGCTTGGAATAAGTGGGTTTGCAACTACAATAAATACAGCCTGTTCATCGGCCAATAATGCGATTATGCTTGGTGCAAGGATGATAAAAGCCGGGTTGCTTGATGCTGTAATAGCCGGAGGTACAGACTCATTGTGCCGTTTTACTATAAATGGTTTTTCTTCCCTGGGAATATTGGACAAAGATGTCTGCCGCCCATTTGACGTGAGCAGGAGCGGGCTTAACCTCGGAGAGGGAGCAGGGTATCTTTTTTTGCATTCGCCGGAAGTAAAAACGAAGAATATCTATTGTTCGGTTGCCGGTTATGCAAACGCAAACGACGCTTTTCATCAGACAGCATCCTCGGCAGAGGGAGAAGGGGCATATCTAGCCATGAAAGGAGCAATTGAGATGAGCGGCTTTGACCGGAACGAAATAGGATACATTAACGTACATGGCACCGGGACTCCTAATAATGACGCATCCGAAGGAGTTGCCATGAAAAGGATTTTTGGCGACGAAGTGCCTGATTTCAGCTCAACCAAGGGTTATACCGGACATACTCTCGGAGCCGCAGGAGGAGTTGAGTCTGTCTTTTCAATACTCAGCCTTTATTACGGATATGTGTGGCCAAACCTGAATTTTCAGAATTCGATATCTGAGGCAGCACTCATCCCTGTTACCGTATGCAGGAAAAAAACAAATATCAGCGGAGTTCTCACGAACTCTTTTGGCTTTGGAGGAAATTGCACCTCGCTTGTTTTTAAATCTTTTAAAACAAATAAGTTATGATGCAGACAAACCTTTACATAGACGGAATGGCGGGTATTGTTTCATCCGGACACAACGGAACCCTCAATGCAGGTGATGAGCCTGACTACAAAACATATATTCCCGATGCAGGTTTGCGGAGGAGAATGAGCAGGCTGATAAAGATGGGGGTAACCTCTTCTTTGATGGCCATTGAAAACTCAGGCGAAGGAGTAATTGAAGGTATTATTACCGGCACAGGATGGGGATGTCTTACTGATACCGAAAAATTTCTTGTTTCCATTTACGAAAACAGCGAAAGGCTTCTAAATCCGTCCTCATTTATACAGAGTACATCAAATACAATAGGGGCACAGATAGCGCTAATGCTAGATTCAAAGCATTATAACAACACATTTGTGCACGGAGGGAGCTCATTTGAATGTGCTCTTCTGGATAGCTCTCTTCTGCTGAGCGAGGGGAAAAAAAGACTTATGGTGGGAGGGTTTGATGAGCTTACCCCAACTAAGTCGCATCTTTTTAGCAGAATGGGTGTCTGGAAAAAATTTCATTGCGGGGAGGGGGCCCACTTCTTTATTGCATCCGCTTCGAAAAGCAAAAAAACAATAGGAAAAATCTCTGCTATAGAAATCTTGTCCAAGGATACACCAGAAGATGAGATTGTTGAAAGATGCAGCTCTTTTTTAAGTGAAAACGGGCTTAAATTCAGCGATTTGCAAATCATTCTTAATGGTATTGATGATTTGTCCGGCTGCTTTGAAAACCTGAATACCGCTTTACTCAATTTTAAAGGGGAGTGCGGAGAGTATCCGACTTCCGGTGCATACGGGCTGTTCCGGGGACTGAATCTTCTGTCCGGAGAAAAGGATAAGAGACATATTCTGATTGTAAACAGATATATACTGGATGTATTTACATTTTTACTTATAGAGAAAGTTTAATGGTTATACCGGCAATAACACTGATTTTAATTGCTCTTGCAGTTCTCATTCTGTTTTCGGCTTCGCTGAATATGGGCTGGGGATTGTATTTGCCTGCAATTACCCGTCTTTCTCCGCTCAGGAAGGAGGTTATGCTCACTTTTGACGATGGTCCGCACCCGGTATATACCCCTTTAATACTCGATATACTCAGGGAAAACAGAATTCAGGCAGTATTCTTCTGCATTGGAGAGAAAGCCCTGGAAAACCCCGGTATTGTTGTCCGTATGATAAATGAGGGGCATAAAGTGGGAATACACACAATGAATCATTCCGTTGGTTTTACTGTTGCTTCAAAACTGATGGCAGAGAAAGATCTTGACAATTGCCGGAAAATCCTGACAGACATTACAGGAATAGACATTGTACTGTTTCGCCCGCCCTTTGGAGTAACAAATCCGAATATTGCAAAAGCGGTAAAGCGTTTAAAGCTCAAAACTATAGGCTGGAGCATCAGAAGTTTTGATACAATTAAAAAAGATGAACAAAAAGTGATTTCAAAAGTAGGGAAGGAGCTTCATAACGGAGCAATTATCCTTTTGCACGACAGATTGAATTCATCTCCGAATATTTTGAGAGGGATAATTGAAGCCCTTAAAAAACAGGACTATAAAACAACGATTATATAATTATTAATTATGATAAGAGCCGCTTTAACACTTTTCCTTGCATTAGCCACGGTGTCTCCTCTATGGAGCCAGAGCGATCTGAAAAAACTCTCCGGCTCTGAAGTAACTGCATTTGACAGCAAGTTAAAAAGCCGTTCGCAGGCTACAGAGACTCTCATTGCCGATTTCCGGCAGGAGAAAAGTATGGAGATGTTAAAGAACAAGATGGTATCCAAAGGAGTTTTCAAATACAAAAGAGAAGATAAAATTGCTTTTTTGTATTCTCAACCAATGGTTTATCATATGATAATTAACGGTCAAAAACTTAGGATTTTATCAAATGGTAAAAACCAGATAATTGATCTTAAAAACAATCCTGTGATGAGAGAGGTGAGGAGTTTGATAGCTGCCTCTTTTCTTGGTAATCTTTCTCAAGTGGGTACGACATATAAAATAAGCTATTTCGACAATAAAGGCGGAGTTGTGGTCGTCGTGGTTCCGCAAAGCAAACAGCTCTCTTCTGTAATTACCCGTATAACAATTTATTTTAAAGGTTCCAACGCGGAGATAGAAAGACTTAAGATTGAAGAAGGTTCCGGAAGCGTGACAGAATATATTTTTACTAATCAAAGGATAAATACGGATTTAACAGATGAGGATTTCAGGATTAATTAGCTCAATATTGCTTGTTGTTTCGCTGGCAGGTTGCTCTCCTTTGCTAAAAGAGGGAATCTGGCTGCAAAACACCCCTTTTGCGGCCGGTAATGTTCCTTATGTATATGATACCATTCCTTCGACCCGGATATTCGATTTTACCCTTGTATTTAAGAAATCCGAAGTAACGGGTATTGTAATAATAAAGACAGAAGGGGCGGGAGAGAGAAGAATTGTAATGACATCTGTCTTTGGAATGACATTTCTGGACTTCGAGCTTAAAGGTGAGAACATAAAAATCAATTATTGCATTGAGCAGCTTAACAGAGAGAGGGTTATTCTTCTTCTTAAAAAAGATTTTGAAATACTTTTTAAGCCGGACCATTCAAAGATAACAAGGTATCTGTACTCTTCGCCGGACCGTCTGGATGCACTGGAGCAGGGTAACGGCATTACTAAAACATTGATGAAATTTACCAATTATAATAATAAATGGCCTGAAACGATACAGATTGAGCATCCATATCTGAGACTTTCCCTTTTATTGAAAAAAACAGAATATGATCCCGAATCTATATAAAATTATATCTTTTTCTACTTCCGGTAATGAGTCTTTATCTTTTGATATACAGCTCAATAAGGAATGTGAGATATTTAAAGGACATTTTCCGGGACAGCCAGTTCTTCCCGGAGTATGCACTCTTGAAATCATAAAAGATTGCATTTCAAGTATCAGGGGCAACAAAGTCGTTTTATCCGGAATTTCTCAATGTAAATTTACCGGAATGGTAGATCCCGGAATTGAAAACATTCTGAAAATAGATATTGAAATCAAATCATGCAGCAAAGACCTCCCGGGGAGCGTAAACGCTATCGTCAGTGCATCGGAAAGAGTTATTCTCAAATTAAAGGGCGAGTATAATGATATTTAAAAACGGGAAAGAGATGAGGGAATATGTTGTCATTATACCTACATTCAACAATGGCTCAACGTTAAAAGATGTTTTGACAGGCGTTATGGATGTGTGCGGCAATGTAATAGTTGTGAACGACGGCTCCTGTGACAATACTTTTGACATACTGAATCAGTTTGATGGAATAGAGGTAATAACCCACAATAAAAACAGGGGAAAAGGAGCCGCACTCAACAGCGGATTCCGCAAGGCATACGAACTTGGATATAAATATGCCATAACAATTGATTCCGATGGCCAGCACTATCCTCAGGAAATTAATCTTTTATGTGACTCTTCGCGTAAAGAACCAGATACTCTCTGGATAGGCTCAAGAGATTTCAAAAGCGACAATATGCCTGGAAAGAACAGTTTCGCAAACAGATTTTCCAATTTCTGGTTTAAACTAGAAACCGGCATAACGCTGGAAGATACTCAGTCCGGATTTCGGTTGTACCCGCTGGAGAGACTGAAAGGAATCCGTACATTATCGGGGCGGTATGAGTTTGAATTGGAGATTATTGTGAGAGCTGCATGGCGTAATGTGGCTGTCAGAAATATTCCCGTGAGCGTATATTACCCCCCCAAAGAAATCAGAATATCACATTTTAAGCCGTTTAAAGACTTTGCCAGAATTTCGGTACTCAATACAGTTCTTGTTTTTATTGCGCTCCTGTGGTGGTGGCCGCTTAAGTTTTTCAAATGGTTCAGCCGCGAAAATATCAGAAATTTTATTAAAAAGCATATAACAGAATCCAAGGAGAGTAATCTTCATATTGCAAAGTCAGTAGGGTTAGGACTTTTCTTTGGTATTTCTCCCCTTTGGGGATATCAGATGATTGCTGCAGTTGCAGCAGCGCATTTACTTAAACTGAACAAAGTTATCGTACTGGTTGCTTCCAATATAAGCATCCCGCCTATGATTCCTTTTATTCTTTACGGAAGCTTTGCAGCAGGCGCTTTCATACTCGGGGAGCCGATAAGTTTCATACCCTCGCAGCTTAGTCTTAACTCGATATCAGACAGCCTTGTGCAGTATCTCACAGGCAGTATAGCTTTCGCTGCAGTTGCAGGAATAACAGGGATGCTCGTGTCATATATTTTACTAACTATATTCAGAAAAGTAAAGGTATGAGTGCTGCAAATATATTCATAGCTCTCTATCATTACCTCAGAGGCAGGAAAACGCTGCTCTACGGCTCTCTCATTGCTATAGTGGCTGTATTGGCTTACATGGCTTCCGGCATAAAATTTTCCGAGGACCCGACACGGTTTTTCCCGGCAAATGAAGAGAGTGACAAAGCTGCCAACCTCTTCTCCCAAATTTCTGTAAAGGATAAAATTATCATTCTATTTGAAAAGAAAAGCGACGGAACAAATGAAGTTGCTTCGGAACTGATATCGGTTGCAGACAAATTTGATGAGAAACTTAATTCGGAAGTTGGAAAAACACATATTAAAGAGAGGAGGCTCAGGGTAGACGAAAATGAAATAGAGCGCAGCGCAGCGTTCATTTACGATAATTTGCCCGTTTTTCTTACAGAGAGCGATTACAAAAGATTTGACACAATAACAAGCAGAGATAAAATTGACGAATCATTGAAGGCCAGGCTGGCACTTCTTCTTTCTCCTGCAGGAGATGTCGTGAGTAGGTATTCCGGGCAGGATCCTCTCTCAATGGGTACAAATTTGCTTGCAAGATTTGATTCTCTCAGAATGGGAATGAAATTCACTGTAGTAAATGAACATGTATTCTCTTCCGATTTATCTACATTGCTGTATGTTATCTCTCCTTTATATGGCAGCGGGGAAAGCGGTAAAAATGAGAAACTTGTCAAAGCAATTGAAGAGCTCAGGAAAGAATTTGAAGCAGAAGTACCCGGGCTAAAAATCCATTTCATGGGAGGGCCAAGTGTTGGCGTATACAATGCAAGGTCAATCAAATCCGACACAATGATTACTCTTAGCATTGCTTTGTTTGTAATCGTCCTGGTGCTTGGTTTTGCCTTCAAAAGCGTTAAAACGATAATCCTGCTTATTGTACCTGCTGCTTTCGGGGCGTTATTCGCACTGGCATTTATGGCAGGAGGTGATACTGGTGTATCTGCAATTGCTATCGGGGCGGGAGCAACTGTCATGGGCATTGCATTAAGCTATTCAATACATATAATCTCTCATCTTGGTCATGTAAAGAGTATAGAACAACTGCTGGAAGAGCTCACATATCCTCTTACAATAGGCAGTTTCACCACTATTGGGGCCTTTGCCGGACTTCTTTTTACTAAATCGGAACTGTTGAGGGACTTCGGACTGTTTTCGGCCCTGACGCTTGTTGGAACAACATTGTTCTCTCTTATATTCCTCCCTCATATGCTAAAAATCAGGGAGCATTCGGGTTCAGAAAAATTTCTTCGTGCTATTGAAAAATTCAGTTCACAGGATTTTGATAAAAAGAGGTGGCTCGTTTCACTTATTATTCTCCTTTTTGCGGCTGGAATTATATTTTCCGGCAAAGTAAAGTTTGAAGCGACATGCTTAAACTAAGCTATGAGCCAAAAGAACACATACTTGCACAGGAACGGTTTACAAAACAGTTTGGATCGGACGGATCAAGGGTTTTGCTTCTCTCGACAGGAGCAAACATGGACCTGGCTGCACAAAATTATAAGAAATGCGATTCTTTGCTTGCATTATATAAAGAAAAGGGACTGGTATCCAAAAGCGCTTCACTTTCTGCCCTGTTGCCAGCAAAATCTCTTCAGATGGAGAGGCTTCAGATGTGGAGAAAGTATTGGGGTAATGGAAAGAGAGAGAAGCTCATCCAGGACTTAAGAGAATCTGCAGAACTTAACGGTTATGCCCCTGATGCATTCGCAAAATTCGAGGATGTACTCACAAAAAATTATTCAACCATAGACTTTTCATCC
>Ga0116171_10002984_pt1 | contig 15789 bp, 14 predicted proteins | sample AD_JPNHW2_MetaG_FD_89798 | JGI IMG/M metagenome (GOLD analysis project Ga0116171, IMG submission 89798) | Active sludge microbial communities of municipal wastewater-treating anaerobic digesters from Japan - AD_JPNHW2_MetaG | ecosystem: Engineered > Bioreactor > Anaerobic > Digestate | place...
AACATTTTCGGCGTTTTGCATTTTTTCTGCTAAATGGGATAGCGCAGTATGCTGGCTTTTTAAGATGGGGTTTTTACCATGCTTGATACTTATCATATCTTCAAAAGCTTGTATTAGTATATCAAGAAAAAGTCGCGTTGCCTCTTTTGATTTCATTTGAGGAATAATATTTGTTTCACAAATATAAACAGCTTCATCGCGATTATCTTTTTCCAGAGCCTCTAAAAGAGATAGAAATCCTTCCTTTGCTTCTTGATATGAATCTTTTTCCTCTTTATCTTTCAAAAAATTGATGATTAAATCCGAATCGTTATAAAAGTAAGAGAGCAATTCCGCATCTTCTTGCTGAATTCCCTTTTCGATCGATTCTTTAATTATCAATTCTCGATCTAACAATTTTAAGCGCATTAATTGGCAGCGTGAGATAATGGTTGGCAAGACGCTGCTCTCATTATTAGTGGTCAAAAAAGCATAGATGTGACTTCCTGGCTCTTCGAGAAATTTGAGCATTGAGTTAACGGCTTCAGGAGTCATGTTTTCTACTAAGTTCAAGATATAAATCATGACGCCTTTGCTCTCAAAAGGTGTTTTGTCAAACTGCGTTTCAATTGACGTAACTTCATCTTTTTTGATGGTTTGTGAGGCCCCGTCATATACGATGAAATCGGGATAATTGTTATCGTCGATTCTCAGGCAAGTGACGCAGTTGTTGCAAGCTAGTGGGGATGGGCTATCACAAATAATTGATTTTGCGAGATATTTAGCGGTTTCAAATAAGGGTGTTCCTGGTTGACCGGATAGCAAATATGCGTGAGAAAGAGCTCCTTTTTGCAATGAATTAACAAAGGTTTGATAGATAATTGGCTGGTATTTTTTTAGATAAGTATCTATTTGCATATCTTCGATAGAATGGCGTCTAGCGTCGCTTTGGCGACTTCTTCTCGTGACTTGCTCGCATCGATTATGATGTAGCGTTCTGGATATTGCTTGGCAAGTTTTAAGAAAGTTTCGCGGACCTTTTTGTGGAACTCTAGCTTTTCCAAATCCAAGCGATTCACTTCCCGCTTATCATTGCTGCTAATTCGAGATAATCCAATGACAGGATCTAGATCAAATAATAGAGTGAGGTTGGGCCATGTATTTTCGGTGGCGAATAAATTAACATTCAAAACTTCTTCAATGCCTAGGCCACGGGCGCCTCCCTGATAGGCTAGAGAAGAATCCAAATAGCGATCGCAAATGACGATTTTGCCGGACTTTAAAGCTGGCCAAATCTTTTCCACTAAGTGCTGTCTTCGGCTAGCGGCATATAAAAGAGCTTCCGTACGGCTGTCCATCGCGGTGTTTGTTTTGTCGAGAATGACATTTCTAATCTGCTCGCTGATTACTGTTCCGCCAGGCTCGCGAGTGCGGACAATTTGGTAACCCATTTCCTGCAATTTTGTGACAGCAAATTCTACAGCAGTTGTTTTTCCTGATCCTTCTGGACCTTCAAGTGTAATAAACATACGAATCCTCCCTATAATTTAGTTCGACCTTCGAGGGCTTTTGACAAAGTCAATGAGTCGGCGTAATCAAGATTTCCACCCATTGGTAAACCATAAGCTAAACGCGTTATTCTTAAACTCATTGGCTCTAAAACTTTGGCTAAATATAAAGCCGTTGTCTCCCCATCAATCGTGGGATTTGTGGCGATTACCACTTCGCTTATGTTGCTATTCTTAATTCGATCAATTAGCTGAGGTATTGATAAATCATCGATGTTTTTGCCCTTTGAAAGGGAAATTGTCCCACCGAGAATATGATAAAGTCCATGAAAGGTTCCAGCCTTCTCAAAGGCAATCAAATCTTTAGGGTAGGAGACAACCATTAACAGGGTTTTATCGCGGGATTCATCGCTGCAAATATCACATATTAAACTCTCTGTTAGATTTCCGCATCTTGGACAAATATGAATGGAAGATTTTAGGCTTTTAACGGCATCGGAAAATTCATTTAAATCATCTTCATCCATGTCCAGCATGGCGTAGGCCATCCTTTCGGCGGATTTCCTGCCGATACTCGGCAGTTTGGTCAATGAGTCCTCGATTCTTTCAAGAGCTTTTAGTTTTCCCATTTACATCCCTAATCCATTTCTTCTTCCAGTGATTTTTTCATTGATATCGCCGCGTGCTTTTTCAATCATTTCGTGAATTTCGTTAATTGCGATGACTATCAAATCTTCAATCATGTCTTTATTCTCAGCACTCAGAACTTCGTCATTGATAGAAACAGCTTTAACTTTATGCGAGCCGAGCATAGTGACGGTGACCGCCCCACCCTTTGTCAAAGTAAACTCTTTGGAGTCTAACTCGCTCATTGCCTTATTAAGATCCCGCTGCATTTTTTGCGCTTGCATCATCATTTGTTGCATGTTCATAACTAGTTTATTCTCCTAAAAATTCCAAGGTGATTTCATTTGCTCTTGGCAATTTATTAACTTGGACCAAATCCATATACATTTTTTGAAGTCTGATTGAATCTCTTCGTGAGACGGCATAAATAAACATTTTTCTTTTGAATATGTTGGAGATGACATCTTGCATATCTTTTTGGTTAATTTGTGTGTTAACTTTTGTCACCGCCTTATCCAAAGGATATTCCAAGATCAGTACTTTATTGCCGGCAACAAGAGGGTGGCCGTCTATCAAAAGCATGGCGGCCTTATCAAGTTTGGGATGCCCAGTTAGGCGTTTGATGTTTTTCCAATTCTCTAAGAGCGTATTTTTGATATCTTTTTTGCTCGTCGCCATTATCTTGATCATCAAGTCATCATTAATTGAATAGAGGTCATCATTTTCAGTGTTCTTTAAGACGATAACATTGTCATCTAAAACAACAGAAGACAGATCATCTTTATTTTCAGCCTCTTCAACTAATACAGGAATTTGTTCATCTGGTATTTTTTCTTCAGCTGAATCAAATAGAGATATTTTTGCGGTTTTTTCAGCATTATCTTTTGGTTTTGCTTCTGAATCATCGAACTGGGGAAGAATTTTTGTGACTTCCTTTTTTTGAAATTTAATGGAGGCAAGTTTGAGCAGCATCACTTCAAAAATTGGAGCTATGGAAGCGACATTTTTATAGTCTTTTAGCGCGCTCATCAAAATATCGATCATGTCGATAGTCTGTTTTTCATCAAAGCATTCAGCTAAGGACAAAGTTTCGTTTTTGTTTAGTTGTTCTAAAAAATCGAAGCGATTTGTTGTTCGATAAATCAACACATCCTTAAGGATTACTAAGAGATCATCGGTCAATCTCTTAATATCTGTTCCGCGAGCGATATATGACTTTAATCTATCGAGAACATCGGTGACATCGCCATTAGAAATTGAGGTTAATAATTCAACTTTTTCTGCTGTGGATTCGAGCGCGAAAATATCGAGGATATCGTCCTCGATTAAGCGGTTTCCTGAATAAGCTAAAACTTGGTCAAGTATCGAGAGAGCATCTCTCATGCCTCCATCGGCTAAAGAGATAATTAAATTAACAGCAATTTCGTTGTAGGCAATCTTTTCTTTTTCGAGAATATCTTTTAATCTTTCGCGTATATCGTTTTCGCTAACCTTTGAAAAATCGTACCTTTGACAGCGGGACAAGATAGTGGGTAGAATTTTGTGAGGCTCCGTGGTGGCCAAAATAAAAACAACATGTTCTGGAGGTTCTTCTAGTGTTTTCAATAAAGCATTAAAAGCGCCAGTTGTCATCATGTGAACTTCATCAATGATGTAGATTTTATATCTTCCGAGGATGGTGCTGTATTTTACCTTGTCGATTAGGTCTCTTACTTCGTCTACACCATTGTTGCTTGCGGCATCAATTTCGAGTACATCTGGATGGGTTCCTTCATTGATTGCGATGCAGTTTTTGCACTTATTGCATTGCTTTCCCACCCCTTCATCACAGTTAAGAGCCTTTGCAAGCAACTTCGCCATGGTGGTTTTACCCGTTCCCCGAGGACCAGCAAAAAGATATGCGTGAGCAATTTTTCCAGTTGCTAAAGCATTTTTAATTGTTTTGACAATATGCTGCTGACCAGCAACTTCATCAAATGTAGAAGGTCGATATTTTCTGTAAAGTGCTTTGTAAGCCATAATTATTCACCATTAAGAATTATACACAGAAACAGTTCCTTATAAAAGCCTTAATATTCATATTAAATAAACTAATTGAGCCTTTTTCTTTGAACAACTCTATGATAGAATACATATCGCCTAAAGCGAGGAATTTTATGGAAAAAAGCATGTATCAACGCCTTGAGTCCGCAGAAAAACGGATGAAAGAAATTGACGAAGAATTAATGAATGAAGAAGTGGTAAAAGATATCGCTCATTTTCGTTCGATTTCCAAAGAGCGTGCAATCTTGGAGCCACAAGTCTCGTCTTTTCTAGAATTCAAAAAAAATCAAATCAATATTTTCGACGCTAGCGAAATGATACACGACAGCGATCCCGACATTTCAAGTTTCGGAAGAGAAGAAGTAAAACGCCTCGAACTTTTACAAAAGCAAATAGAAGAAGACCTCAAAGAATTGCTCCTTCCAAAAGATCCAAATGATGAGAAAAATATTATTGTGGAAATCAGGGGAGCGGTTGGAGGAGATGAAGCAAATATTTTTGCGGGCGATCTTTTTAGAATGTATACCAGATATGCCGAATCACAGAATTGGAAAATAAAAATGCTTGATGAAAGTCCATCCGAAGCCGGAGGCTTTTCAGAAGTATCCTTTAAAATCAGTGGCAAAAACGTTTATTCAAAATTGAAATTTGAAAGTGGTGCGCACCGCGTTCAACGCGTTCCCAAGACCGAAGCCGGGGGAAGAATTCACACCTCTACCTCTACAGTTTTGGTAATGCCTGAAGCTGAGGAAATTGATGTTCAAATAAATCCAAATGATTTGCAAGTTGATACCTATCATAGCCAAGGCGCTGGTGGCCAAAACGTTAATAAAACTGAATCCGCAGTGAGAATCACACACATCCCCACCGGAATAGTGGTTGCCTGCCAAACAGAAAAATCTCAAATTCAAAATCGAGAAATTGCTATGCAAATGCTGCGAACAAAAATGTACGCTGCCGCCCTTACTGAGCAGCAGGAAAAAATCGGCAGTGAAAGAAAACTGAAAATTGGCACTGGCGAACGCTCAGAAAAAATCCGAACTTATAACTATCCCCAAAATCGTGTTACTGACCATCGCATTAGTTTCACTATTCAAAAATTAGACCGAGTAATGGAGGGTGATCTCGAAGAGATAATTGAGGCCCTTATCCATTACGATCAATCCACAAAATTGGCGAGTGAGTAATATGCCGACGAACCGCGAAATTTATTTTAATTTGTTAAATTCAAATAATAAGTACTTAACTAGGCTGGTTATCAAAAGCCTTCTTAACGACGCTAATGGTTTTGTCGATGAAGTCTCTCTGTATAAAGCATTCGACTTGCCTTGTCAAAATTATCAGAGACTCGAAAACAATATTGAACGAGTGAAATCAGGAGAGCCATTCCAATATGTTTTGGGCTACAGCAATTTTATCGACCAATATTTCGAAGTTAATCCCCATGTTTTAATCCCTCGACAGGAAACGGAAGAGCTCGTGATTAGCGCGAGACTTTTAATACAAAAAATATTCACCGATACCAGCAATCTTCGCATTGCCGATATTTGCACTGGGTCTGGCTGCATTGCCGTCACATTAAAAAGATATTTCCCATCGGCGTCTATCTTCGCAACAGACATTGATGAAGAGTGCTTGAAAGTAGCTAAGCGCAACGCCGACCAACTTGACATTACTTTCTTCCGAGGAAATTTGCTGGATCCATTAATAAAAGAGGGGTTGAAATTTGATGTTATAATTTCTAATCCTCCCTACATTCAAAATTTCGAAGAAATAGATGAACAAGTTTGGAAATTCGAACCTCATTTAGCGCTACTGGCTAAACCATCGACCTATTTTTACGAAAAAATGATTAGTCAATGCGACGAAATCTTGAATAAACAAGGCGTCATGATTTTTGAAATTGGCGAAGATATGGAAAAACCATTAACTGAGATTATCGATAAATATCTTCCAAATGCAATTGTAAAATTTTCAAAAGATATGCATAACAAAATGCGTTTTCTTTATATAATTAAGAAAGGAGACAATAATTATGCTTAAAATTTCAGTCGGTTCAGATCACGGCGGATTAGAATATAAAAACGAAATTAAAAACCATTTAATAAAACAGGGATACGAGGTTACCGATGTGGGAACAAACTCAAAGGAATCTTGCCACTATCCACACTACGCAGAAGCTGCAGCTCAATTAGTGGCCTCTAAAGTTTGCGATTTCGGAATTTTGGTCTGCACCTCTGGCGAAGGTGTAGCAATAACCGCAAACAAAGTTAAAGGAATTCGCTGCGGAATCGGCTATAACGATGAAGTGACGCGCTTGATGCGGCAACATAATGACTGCAATATGATTGCCTTCGGACAAAAATACATGAATTTACCTGATGTTCTAAGGAGAGTTGATATTTTCTTAACCACACCTTTTGAAGGTGGACGACACGCAATTCGCGTAGAAATGATTAAAGAAATCGAAGAATAATTCTCAAAAAAACTAGTAAAAGCGCTCTTTATAGATATGAGCGCTTTTTCTTTTGTTTGTCCTTTTTGTGGCAACACAAACATGGACTCAATCGGCGTGCGAAACGGAAAATTTTATTGCCGTAAATGTCTTTCATTTCGTGGTCAAGAAGCCAAGTCTCGGATTTCAAAGGAAAAAGATGTGGTGTGGAATCTCAATTATGAACTGTCGAATGACCAAGCAAAATTAGCGCAAATTTTATTAAATAATTACCAAAAAAAGAAAAATTCTTTTGTTTACGCTGTATGCGGATCAGGAAAAACGGAGATTGTTTTAAGAGTGATGTCTTATGCGATATCGAAGGGTCAAAATGTTGGATTTGTGGTCCCTCGAAGAGAAGTTATAATTGAACTTTCTGAGCGATTTAAGAAAATATTCCAAAGCAACACTGTCACATCAGTTTATGGAGGGCACTCAAAGATGCTAATTGGCGATTTAGTTTGTTGCACTACTCATCAGCTGTACCGTTATAACCAGTATTTTGATCTTTTGATAATTGATGAAATTGATGCTTTTCCTTTTCGCAATAACGAAGTGCTAAATGCATTTTTTAAAAAATCAATCAGAGGAAATTTCATAATGATGTCCGCCACTCCGTCCCAAAAATACTTAAGCGAATTTGAGAAAAATGGCGGTTGTATTGTGGAACTTTTTTCTCGCTTTCATGCATATCCTCTGCCAGTTCCAGAAGTTTTCATAATGCCAAAACCAATGCTGATAATTAAATGTTATAGGTTAATTAATAAATTTATTAAAAATCAAAAGCCAATTTTCATTTTTACTCCGACGATTAAAAAGTGCGAAGAAGTATTTCACAATTTGAAATCTATATTTCCAAGCGGCAATTACGTTCATTCAAAAAGAAGTAATCGCGAGCAAATAATCGGAGATTTTAAGCTAAATAAATATCGTTATTTAGTGACGACTGCTGTTTTGGAAAGAGGAGTCACTGTTAAAGGTCTACAAGTTATTGTTTTTGAAGCCAATCATAGCATTTATTCCTCCTATTCTTTAGTGCAAATAGCAGGGAGAGTTGGCCGCAAAAAAGAGGAACCAGAAGGAGAGGTGATTTTTCTTGCGAATGAACTTAATGAAGAAATTAATAAGAGTATTAGAACTATCGAAGAAGCCAACAAAAATTTGCAAAATCTGTTTAAAAACGATACATAATTGGAGTGTGTATTCATTTTTTCATAATGATTCTTGTGTTTGCGAACAATGCGAGAAAAAATTGAAGCCCCTTTTTTTGAAATTTCGTGTTGTCGATATTGCCGCATTAGCTATTTATCAATACGACGAAGAAATTAAAACTTTGCTATATCAAGTCAAGGGTTGCTATGATGTCGAGCTTGCAGAAGTCTTTTTTTCTCGGTTTAAAGCTGAACTACATCATCTTTTCAAAGGATTCATTTTAGTCCCTGCTCCATCTTCAAAATCCGATGATAAAGAAAGGGAATTTAATCACGTTGAAGCTATCTTTAAGCCGTTAAAATTGCCATTTTTGTTTCTGATCGAAAAAGCCTTTCCATATAAGCAAGCCGAGCTAAATGCAAGGCAAAGAACTAAGGCTAAAACAAGAATGAAACTTATAACAAATAATAAAATGTATGGTAAAAAAATACTAATTATTGATGACGTTTACACCACTGGTTCAACCATTAAAGGCATGATTGGACTTATTAAACCATTAAAGCCAAAGAAAATTATGGTGATGGTAATGAGCAAAACCTTTCTAAAATAAGAGGGCCTTGTTTAGCCTAATCTATATAATAGTATTAGACTAATTGGGGGCTGGATGATAAGATAGGAAGGCAAATGTGCAAACATTTATGTATTAGAAGGGCACAATTAATTGTGTTGGTGAATTATTATGGGATTTTTTGATAAAAGAAGGCTAAAGCAATACGATCGAGAAGCTAATAAAGTCTTAGCCTATGAAAAAGTGATGGCATCGCTGAGCGATGAAGAGCTCAGAGCCAAGACGGTTTACTTTAAAAATTTGCTCTCTCAAGGCAAAACTTTAGATGATATTAAATTTGAAGCCTTTGCTGTCGCTCGTGAAGCAGCCAAAAGAACGCTCGGAGAGTTTCCATACAAAGTTCAAGTTATCGGCGCTTTAGTTTTACACGCTGGAGATGTTGCCGAAATGAAAACTGGTGAAGGAAAAACACTTACTGCCACAATGGCGGTCTATCTCAATGCGCTCGCTGGAACTGGGGTTGAGGTTGTAACCGTTAACGAATATTTGTCACAACGTGACGCTGATTGGATGGGCCAAATCTATAGATTTTTAGGCTTGACGGTTGGAGTTAATCTTAGAAGCAAAACGACTTCAGAAAAACGAGAAGCATATCTATGTGACATTACCTATACAACGAATTCCGAGTTAGGATTTGATTATCTCCGCGACAACATGGCTGTCGATATGGAGCATCGCGTTCTCCGAGGACTAAACTATTGCATCGTTGACGAAGCCGACTCAATCTTAGTTGATGAATCAAGGACTCCTTTAATTATTTCTGGCGGAGCTAAAACTTCTGCTTCTCAATACACAGTTGCCGATCGCTTTTGCAAAGCTTTGAAAAGAGATGCTGACTTCGCAATTGATGTCAAAGAAAAGACGGTCAATCTAACCGATCAAGGAAACCAAAAAGCGGAAAGAATGTTTGGGATTAAGAACTTATATAATCCTGAATTTGCCGATTTAGTGCACCGAATTCACAATGCTTTAAAAGCAAACTATATCATGATTCGCGACGTCGACTATCTAGTCGATGCTGAAGGACAAATTCAAATCATAGACCAGTTCACTGGTCGTGTGCTTCCTGGCCGCGAGTGGTCCGACGGTCTACACCAAGCAGTTCAAGCCAAAGAGAACGTTACTATTAAGCAAGAAACAGTCACCATGGCTACAATTACTTACCAAAACTTTTTCCGTTTGTTCAAAAAAATGTCTGGTATGACAGGAACCGCCAAAACGGAAGAGGAAGAATTCAGAAAAATTTACAACATGCGTGTTGTTTCAATTCCCACCAACAAGCCAATCGTGCGTACTGATGCGCTAGATTATGTCTATGCTCATAAAGGGCCAAAGCTCGCTGCTTTGATTAAAGAAGTGAAAGAAAGACATGAAAAAGGGCAACCAATTTTAATTGGTACAGTCTCTGTCGAATCTTCAGAAGAAATTTCCGTGTTGCTGACCGCAGCTGGACTTTCCCATGAAATGTTGAACGCGAAAAACAATGCTCGAGAAGCAGAAATTATCGCTCATTCTGGAGAGAAGGGCCACATCACACTAGCTACCAACATGGCTGGTCGTGGAACGGATATTAAAATCAATGACGAAGTAAGAGCGCTCGGCGGCTTGTGCGTTTTTGGCACTGAAAGACACGAAGCTCGGCGTATTGATAATCAGTTGAGAGGACGTAGCGGGCGCCAAGGGGATCCAGGATTCTCTAGATTCTATGTTTCTTTTGATGACACTTTGTTAGTTCGCTTTGCAGCTGATAAATACCGCGATTGGATCCAAAAGCAATTTGGAGATGAAGCTCTCGAGATGAAAATGGTCACTAACATGATTACAAGTGCCCAGAAAAAGATTGAAGGCATGAACTTTGATACCCGCAAGAATTTATTGGACTACGATGATGTTCTCGCGAAGCAAAGACAAATTGTCTATGACAAACGGGATCGAATTATCGAAGGGAAAGATATTAAAGATATCGTTGACGAAGTATTTGATACCACCGGTATTTTCCTCGCTCACAAGGCCGTTCCAGTTGGAAGCCGTGAACAGTTAGTCTCCGGAGAATTATTAATCAAACAAGTCGAACCTAGATTTTTAGCGAGTGGTTCAATCAAAAAAGCTCTATATGAAGAATCTCCTGTTGAAGATGTCGGACCAGATTTAGGAGTGATTCTCCAAGATTGTTACGAAGAGCGAAAGAAAGAATGGCCAGCAGATGTCGGCGAAAAGCTTGAACGCGCCATTATTTTGCACACCATTGACCAAAACTGGACTAAGCACATCGATGCTATGGCGCGTCTTCGCGAAGGCATCCATCTAAGAAGCTATGCTAATGTCAATCCTCTGCAGGATTATGTCAATGAAGGCTATCGAATGTTTAAAGAAACATTGGAAATATCTTCTGTCGATGCTGTCTTAAATTTATTAAATGTTAAAGTTGAACCTAAAGAAGAAGCACCTGCTGAAGTAGTCGACGAACAAAAACCCAACCTCAATCAACAACCATCTAGCGAGGTAAACAAAGGAGCGGTCAAATAATGAAAGACATCGTTGCACTTAAACAACAACTTTGTGCTGTTGGTGACAAAATCCACCAACTCGGGTCTTCCCTTTGACTTTGATAAATTAGAACTCGAAGTTAATCAAATGACAAAGAAAAGCGAAGAGCCTGATTTTTGGAGTGATTCAAGAAATGCTCTAGAGACAATTTCTCGCCTCAAATACTGCAAGGATTTGGTCGGAAAACATCGCTCTTTGTCAAAAAATTATCTCGATATTGAAGAACTGCTATCTTTGGGAGATGAATCATTTTTCGAAGAAATTGAAAAGCAATTAGACGCTCTTTCTTCTGATGCAAAGGAGTTTGAACTCCAGATTCTTTTTAGCGGTGAATTTGATAATCTCAATGCCATTTTGGAAATCCACCCCGGGGCCGGAGGAACAGAAGCCCAAGATTGGGCGAGCATGCTCTATCGGATGTACCTTTGCTATGCAGACAGCAACAAATTAAAAGTCGCACAAATATACAATGAGCCAGGAGAAGAAGCTGGCCTTAAGTCAGTTACTTTCAAAATCTCTGGTCCCCATGCTTACGGCTTGCTTAAAAGCGAAAAAGGAGTTCACCGACTGGTGCGCATCTCACCTTTTGATGCCAATAAAAGAAGGCATACCTCGTTTGCTTCAGTCAACGTGGTGCCAGAGTTTAAAAACGATAACATCGACATTCAAATAAATGAATCGGATCTAAAGATTGATACTTATCGAAGCGGAGGAGCTGGCGGGCAGAATGTCAACAAAGTTGAAACCGCTGTTCGAATCGCTCATCTTCCCACTGGAATTGTTGTTTCCTGCCAAATGGAAAGAAGCCAACTCTCTAATCGCGAAGTTGCCATGCAAATGCTAAAAGGCAAACTATACTTATTAGAACTAGAAAAAAGAAACAATGCCATTAAAGGTATTGTCGGAGAAAAGAAAAACATTGAGTGGGGTAGTCAAATTCGCTCTTATGTTTTCTGCCCATATACGTTAGTTAAAGATAATCGAACTGACTATGAGGAAACTAATGTTGGAGCCGTCATGGATGGCGACCTTGAAGGGTTCATCTATGCATACTTACAAAAGGAGGCCAAAGAAAATGAACAAAATAGTCACAAAAATTAATATCAAAAAATATTTTTTACAAATCTTTGTTGTTCTCATTGGATCGCTTTTATTAGCTTTCGGAAACGTCGTCTTTTTAAGCCCTGCCATGATTAACGCCGGTGGCCTAAATGGTATATCCATTATTGTTAAATCATTTTTTAGTGAGAATTCTCAAAGCTTGGTTTATAACATCACTACAACCTCTCTCTCAATAATCCTATGGGTTATTGGCTTGATTTTTATTGGAAAAGATTTTGCTTTTAAGACGCTTTTATCGACAATAATGATTCCACTTACGACCGCCTTACTTTCTCTTGTTCCCGGCATTAGCCATTGGTGCCAAAGCATCACATTTGCTATTCTCCTTGACGGAGCAAATAGTGAAGTTGGTGCGATTTTATTAGCAGGCATCACCGGCGGAGTCATTGTGGGAGTTGGCGTTGCTATTACTTTTGTTAGTGGCGGCAGTTCAGGCGGGGTCGATGTAATCAACTTCATCATGAACAAATATCTGAATATTAAGCAATCAGTTGGAAGCTTCATTATCGATGGCACGATAATTGTTGCTGGACTGATTGTTCTTCTTCCCAATAATTCGGCCTTCCTTGTTCAGTGTCTCTGCGGCGTTTTATCAGCTTTCATTACTGCTCTTTTGATAGAGTATGTCTACATTGGAACTCAGACCAGTTACAAAGTGGAGATAATTTCCTCAAAATGGGAAGTAATTAATGCTTTTGTTCAAGATGTGCTTGGCCGAGGAGCGACTATCATTCGCGCTGAAGGCGGTTATAAAGGTGAGGAAAGAGTCATTTTAAACGTTGTTTTCGATAAGAGCCAATATCACAAAATTCGTGATTTTATCATTAAAACCGATCCTGATGCCTTCATTACTTTCACGCAAACCAACGCTGTCTATGGCGAGGGCTTCAAAAAGATTAAAGTTCATAAAAATAAGCAAAATAAGTAGTTTTTGCAGGGATTTTCATGGAAAAACAACACAAATTTCAAATTGTATCTTCGTATAAACCAACTGGAGATCAACCGCAAGCGATTGAAAAACTAGTTAGTGGAATTTCTAATGGTCACAACTTTCAAGTTTTATTGGGAGCTACTGGCACTGGAAAGACTTTTACCATGGCCAACATTATTGAGCATGTTCAAAGACCTGTCCTTGTTCTGGTCCATAATAAAACCCTCGCTGGGCAATTATATTCAGAATTCCAAGAACTGTTTCCTCACAATCGAGTGGAATATTTTGTCTCCAATTTCGATTTCTATCAGCCCGAAGCCTACATACCAAAAACAGACACCTATATTGATAAAAGCGCGGTGATGAATGATGAAATCGAAATGCTTAGGACATCAGCCATTAACTCTGTCATTGAGCGACGCGACACAATTGTCGTGGCTTCCGTGGCATCAATTTATGGTTTAACTGATCCGGATGAATATCGAAATCTAGTTTTCAACATCAGAGTGGGAGAGACAATTAATCGCTCAGAATTTTTCAAAAAATTAGTAGATTCTCAATACAAAAGAAATAATCTCGATGCCGCTCCGGGAACCTTTAGAGTCAGGGGCGATATCATCGAAATAATTCCCGCTAATTCCGAAAACAATCACGTTATTCGAATTGATACTTTTGGCGATGAAGTGGAAAAAATTCAGCTTGTCGATTTGCTTACTGGCGAGATTAAAAACAACTTTCATACTTATCCTATCTTTCCTGCATATGATCACGCATCAACGAGGTACAGGATTAAAGAAGCCTGCGAGACGATTAAAACTGAGTTAATTGAAAGATTGCAGTTCTTTAAAGAAAATGGAAAACTTTTGGAAGCTGAACGCTTGGAAAATAGAACAAATCAAGACATTGAAAACATGCAGGAATTCGGCATGTGCCCCGGCATAGAAAACTATTCAAGGCACATCGATAAAAGAAAACCTGGAGAGAGACCTTTCTGCCTTTTGGATTATTTCCCAAAAGACTTTATTCTATTTGTCGATGAATCACATGTTACTTTTCCCCAGTTACATGGAATGTACAATGGCGATTACTCTCGCAAATTAAACCTAGTTGAATATGGTTTTAGACTTCCATCTGCCTTAGACAATCGACCTCTTAAATTTGAAGAATTTGAAAAAATAATGCCGACCATTATCTGCACCAGCGCAACCCCGGGGGACTATGAATTGCAAAAATCAGATGGCTCTGTTATCGAGCAAATCATCCGTCCTACTGGCTTGCTTGATCCAAAGGTTGAAGTTAGAAAAACCATCGGACAAATTGATGATCTTTTATCTGAGATTAAACAGCGAGTTAAAAACAATGAGCGCACCATGATTGTAACCTTGACGATTCGCATGGCTGAAGATTTAACCTCTTATTTGAAAGAAAGAGGTATTAAAGTTGTCTATCTTCACCACGAGACAAAAACTCTTGAAAGAAGCGAGATTATCTATCAACTGCGAAAAGGAAAATACGATGTTCTCGTAGGCATCAATCTGCTTCGTGAAGGATTAGATATTCCTGAAGTCTCTCTAGTTTCCATCTTAGATGCTGACAAGGAAGGATTCTTGCGGAGCTCACGATCTTTGATTCAAATAATCGGCCGAGCCGCGAGAAACGAACATGGACTTGTGGTAATGTATGCCGATAACATGACTGATTCTATGCGCATTGCAATCGATGAGACAAATCGCCGTCGTCACATCCAAAATGAATTTAACCAAGAAAATGGCATCGTCCCTCGCACCATCATCAAAGAGATTCGCTTGCCGATCCACAATTCAGAGAGCGAAATTGATGAGATGATTAAGCTCACTAAACATGGCTCAAGAACAGAAATCAACCAGCGAATCAAAGAATTGGAAAAGCAGATGAAGCAAGCGGCACAAGAATTTGATTTTGAAAGAGCTGCTGAACTGCGAGATATCATTCTGGAAATGAAAACCAACGTTCAATAATCTTTTGTTTGCCTTATTGGCTCGTTTTATTTATTATTATTAAGCAATCAATAGAAAGGATGAACATATATGTTAAATTGGTATGACTGGGTCTTATTAGCGGTCGCAATTGTGATCATTATCCTTACTCTATTGCAAGGTGGTAAATCAGAAGGTGCCTCTGGCGCCATCACCGGCGGTGGATTAAATGTCTTTGTGAAAACAAAGGAAAGAGGAGCAGAAAAAGTGGTCTCCATACTCACGTTAATCGTAGCCATTATCTTCTTCATTCTCGCCGTCATTATTAAACTAATGCAATCGGGAGCAGCCAAATAAAAAAGCGCTCAAACGAGTGCTTTTCTTTTTCTTTATAAGATGTTATTTTTTAACGATCACTTTTAATTTTTTCTCGCGGTTCTCGCGCACCAATGAAATAATCCCCGCTACGACAACTAGAATTCCGACGACCATCACTAAGATGCCTATCGTGGAATAAATATATTTTTGCATCTCGCTTCCTTTTACAGCAAAGACGATACCGATAGTAAGCAGAAGCACCCACATAACCAATGCTCTGACCCAGGAAGGGGCATCACGGCGAGAATCTTTGTTCGTGATTAAAATCATGAACTTAACAAAGACAGCAGCTGCAGAAGCAATTAATATCCATGGCAAAAAGAAGCCAACGATAGTCCCTATCACCATGCTTGCCTTATCAACAAAGCAAAAAGCAATTCCAACTCCAACTAGTGCTCCGCATGTCAACAAGTAGCCACTGATAC
>Ga0116171_10002986_pt1 | contig 15784 bp, 4 predicted proteins | sample AD_JPNHW2_MetaG_FD_89798 | JGI IMG/M metagenome (GOLD analysis project Ga0116171, IMG submission 89798) | Active sludge microbial communities of municipal wastewater-treating anaerobic digesters from Japan - AD_JPNHW2_MetaG | ecosystem: Engineered > Bioreactor > Anaerobic > Digestate | place...
AAGTTCAAGGTATTGGAAAAGATGGTACTATTGTAACTGAAATGGGTACCATTAGATTGGCAGGGGTAGAGTTAGACAGTCAAATGATGGCAGGTGAGAGTCCAGAAGCCGCCTATGAGAGAATGGGAGTCAGAGTTGGAGACATTCTACCCTTTACTTTACTGCAAGGTCAATTCAATGCTGACTTAATGGCTGATTACTCCTTACCGGCAGTAGTAGGTAACTTGAATGATAGAGTAATCTCTTCTGGTTATGGAAAGGCTGCTGGCAATGCACCTATGGATAGTCAAGTTCGCTATGGAGAGAATCCTCTCTTCCATGGGCTAGAGTACCTACTACATACAGACTGGATGCTACAGAATAAACTGACTCATGTCAGGAGTGCCTTAGAGCAGTTCGAGAGAGGTGAAGTCTATGGTACTGAGAAGAGTAGGTGGGATGATGTCTGGAGTAACTATGTTGCCCCCACAATCTCTTCCTTTGTTAAGAAAGATCCTTTCACAGCGGCTTTACAGGGAGGAGTTGCTATGAGCCTCTTCTTCAGAGACTCTAAGGTAAAAGCTGTTGCTGCAGGGGCTGGAGCAGGGCTTGCAGCCACTCTCTCGATGGCTCGAACAGGCTATGAGCTTATTACTGGTGATACCTGGAAACCTACTAGAACTAAGAAACAGCAAGACTTTGATGAGTATTGGGATGTTCTAGAGTACCTGAAGTGGACTGCTACAGCAGAGAGGGCTAAGACTAAAGCATATAAGTATGAGGGTGTTGATCTAGATGCACTTAACCAGAGTGAAGATAGAGTCAATGTAGGGTTAGGTCCTTGGGCTACTTTGGCTATCCAGGCTGAAAAGAAAGCTAAAGCTACTATGTATGGCTTTGATGAAGATGATGGCACTCTTCAACAGGCCTTAGCTTCCCTCCCCAATAGGCAGAGACAGATTGCTGAAGAGGTCATTACTATGGGGACTGAGCAAGAGAAGGCTAGGTTCTATGACCTGCTGGGCAATGCACAGAGACGAGTTCTGAGCAGGTTCTTGTCTGATGAAGCTGCTATCCCAATGAAGCCTAACCTAACTCAGTACTTTAAGCACCACTACCTACCAGATGTTGGCTGGAAAGGTTGGGATGTGAATACTGATATGGATGATCTTAGAGCCAGAGGGGCTAGTAATGAGCAGTTGAAGATTGAGAAGCCAAGTAGATCTAGAATTACAAAAGCTCGGTCCCAGACTAAGGATATTCTGATTCCTAAGATGTATGGAAATACCTTTGGTGACCTCCGTTCTAGGATCAACAGAGTCATTGCAAAAAATGGTCTGGATATTACTGCAGATTTTTCGCTCCTTCCATCGAATTCAAACGTAGTTAATATAGACATGGATTTATTTGAGGATCAAACTCACGAATTGATCCATGAAGCAAATAGACAGTTGAGGAACTCTTAATGCAAATACCGAATAGATTTTTAGAGATAGCAAGCCAATATGGCCTGGTTGGTTGGATGGCTGAGCAAGTCTTCTATTTAAAGAAAAATAAGAAGGGTTGCTACCACCTCTGTGAGAAACTTGTGGAGGAAGGAAAAGCAGCTAGCACCAAACAGGCTAACAAGATGATCTTAAAGGCCTGGAGAGAGTATACAAGATCGGGGTATACTAATGACACAGCGGGTACAGTGGACACTTACAGTACCTTTGACAATGAAACTTACGTCGAAATAGCAAGGAGAAATCTTGATTCAATTATTGGTCCAACTAATTATGCCTATAGTCAGGCTCGTGGTAAAAATGTCCTACATCGTGTGGTTATTGCGGGCGATTTTCACGTCCCTTATACAGCTCCAGAAAGCATTCGCAGGCTTCTAGCTGATCCTGCAGATACTCTGGTTATTGCTGGTGACTTCTTTGACATGTATGCTGCTTCTAGGTTTAGGAAGCACATTGACCACATTACTGTAGCTACTGAGCTTGCTGAGGGGCAGGCTCTCCTAGAGAAGCTGGCTGAGAAGTTCAGTACTATTTATTACATTACCGGCAACCATGACTTGAATGCAAGAAAGAGGGTAGAAGAGATCTATCCTCAGCTGTCCCCACTCATTGTAGATCCAATGGCTCTCCTTACAAGAGACCTTCCCAATGTTAAGAAGCTTACTGTTCCTGTAAAGGGAGTTAATCCTAAGAACCTAGGCCACCTGAAAGACTTTGAGCTTGAGTTTGTTGGAACTCTAGGTGATGTTGTTATTGGTCACTTCGAGAACTTCAGTGGGGCAGATGCTTACTTCCAAGCAGATAGGTACCTGAATGAATGGGAGCACATTCTGAAACTGAATCCAAGGGTTATTACTCAGGCCCACAATCATAGACTTGGTGCTACTTATACCCCAAATGGAAGATTGCTTATTCACACAGGTTGTATGTGTAGACCAATGGAATACCAGTTTATAAACCATGGCAAATATCAACCTCCGACATTAGGTTATGTAGCACTTTACATTAAGAATGGAGTGTGTGATCAGACAAAGATGGAATTGATCCATGTACAGGAGGAACTATGAAGTACGGTAATTTAAGCATTCCAGGAATGGATATTGAGAAAGAATTTGAAGTGTTAGAAAGTGCCTTAGAGAAGGGCTTGCTTACAGAGGAACAGGTCAAACTAGAAAAACGTTCTATGATGAAGGACTACATGAAGTTCCTTATCACTACCAATGGTGGTGGAGGAATCTGGAAGAGGAAGTTCACCAAGAAACAGGCCATGAATAAGCAGGCAATAGCTGAAAAGAAGGCACGTGAGATTGCTGATAGAATTAACTCTGAAGTAACATAGATTCCTCATCTGTTGCTAAAGGGGGTGTAAAAAGCCCCCTTTTCTTGTTTATTCCTCTACTTGAGCGTGGCAAATGCATATACTGCCCCCTATCAATTCTTTCCTGGGGAGACAGTACGAGACAGAAAAACTGATACTGATTATGTCATTCAGAGTGTTATAGCCTTAGGCATGGGTGCAGGGGTAGTAGTCTATGCTATGGGTGTCTTAGATGGCAAGATTACTCAGTATGAAGCAGAAAGTCTCGAAAGCTTTATTAAGCACAACAACATCCTTCGAATCAAGTCTACTAAGACTTACGTGAGACCTGAAGATGTTATTAAGAATCTAAGACAGCATATTGCCAAAGCTGCTGGGGAGAACTCTACTGTCTATGAGAGACTGTTAAAAGACCCTAAGCTCCAAGTCTTTAGAGACCTCCTTCACTTAACTGCTGAAAGCAATGAGAGTCAGTTTGAGAGTGCTATTATAGGCTTAGCTGCTTCTATGGCTAAGGGTACAGCACAGAGCCTTGATGCTGCCAAAGTAAAGGGTATTCTTAACAGAGTTGCTGCTGGGACAGACTACACCCAAGAGTTCCTAGATGATCTTACTCAGAGAATTATCAATGCCAATATGAGAGATCTAGGGGGTAAGAACATCTTAGACTTAGATGATTCTACCTCACTAGTAGTTGATCTGATTAGTGGTTTGAAAAAGGTAAACCTAGGCTCCAATGCTGGTGTTGGGGCCATGCCAGTAGGCGGTTTCAAGGGTGCTGGGGAGCTCTTTGAGAAGGCTGGGGTAGATCCCTATGAGTTTGTCAACACAGTACAGAGATTCTGGAAGGGAGAGGTTGATGTACTGAATACTGGTGCTTGGGGGAGGCTTCCTCTTGCCAATGATAGTATTGGAGATCATACTCAACTTACTAACAGAGTCCTTACTACCTTTCAGAAATACTATGAGGCTAACCAGATAAAGCTGAGTCAGGGAGACATTAAGACTCTAACAGCTCAGATTAAGAACTCTATAGGAAGCACCTCTTTTAGAAGCAAGGATGCTCCCAGAGACTATGTACCACCATTGGTTGCTAAGTTTGCAGCTCTAATGGGAGGAGACACTGATGAAGTTAGGCTGCTTAACAAGACTCTCTTTCAGGTTGGTGTAGACTATTCTGAGAAAGCAAGGGATATTCAGAACTGGGATAAGCACTATAGACGGCGTGGGACAATCTATAGAACTAGTCCAGGTAGGACAAGCTCTTCTAGGAGGGTCAATGCTGTTGACATGGCAAAGTTCTTTGAGAAGGACTTGAAACTAAGTGGCAAGTATCAAATGAGTCTAGACCTGCCTACTTTCTTCAAAGATGTAGTGGGCTCTAAAGAACTCAGAATTGGTACCTCAGGTGCCCAGTCCATCTCTGGTAAAGCTGGTGATAAGTTTATTCAGGAAGCACTAGCCTCAATGTTTGGTACTACTGGGTTACCAGCTACCTTCATCTTCGAGCCTAGTGAGGTGATAGCTTTACAGCAAGCTTCTACAATCACCTTAGATTCTCAGTTTATTACAGAGCAGTTAGCCAGAGTTGAGGCTCTTAAACAAGCTAAACTTATTCCACATACTAATACAACTGACCCCAATAGGTTGATTGCTGGTGCAGTAGACACCGGGTTTGATGCACTTCTTAGGCAGCATGGTGAATTGAGTCCATCAACGGAAGCAATGATCTTAGACTCTACTCTGAGTAATGTAGTTGCTTTCGGGAAAGAAGGGTTGGCTCAAGGAACTCCCACCTTTATCAGCCCCCACAGAAAAGAGTTATTAACACCACCACAAGTTGCTCCAGGCAAGACTCGTTATGTAGGACTGGAGTTCAATGAAGGTGCTGGTCTTCAGAAGTCCAATCTCTACCCAGAGGACCAATTCTTCTCTGCAATGGGAGAGTTAAACAGCTTCTATCGAGGAGAGAGTGACCAACCTTTAGGAGAGTTGGCTACTAAACTTGAAAGATGGTATGACAATGAAAGGGCAAGACTTGTCTATTCAGACGTCTTCAGTACTGAAAAGAGTGAATTGATAAAGGCGCGGGATAAGTTCAGTACAAAGCTCTTTGCTGGTGGTCTAAGCCCTAAAGACCTTCCTGAGTGGGAGTTCTCTAGCAAGGTAGAGAAGCTAGCTCTCAGCACAAGAGCAGAGGCTAGAGCACATGCTAACCTGACTAGGATGGCAGTAGTTAATCTTAAGCAAGGTGGTCTACGACAGCAAAGGCTTATTGGTTCTGAGATAAACCGGGGGCTTGTAGAGCAGTTAGAGTCTGCGAAGAGCTTCTTAGTGGGTGGGGGGCTAGTCTTAGACACAGAATCTAAGTTGGTAAATGGGTCTTGGAGAACTACTGAGCTTGCAGTCCACAAGGTGAACGCCAAAGGTAAAGCTGAACTTCTACACTCTAGTAAGTTTGGGACAAAGGGTACTGAGTTGGAGAGAGCTGAAGCTCTAGTTTCACTAGCAGATATCTTCAAAAGCTCTAAGGGGTCTATCATGACTCAAGGAGCTTATGACTTCTCTCACTATATTAGAGAGATTACTAGGTTAGAAGCTGATGAGGTAGTAGCTGGAGCAATAGGGGAGAAGCTTGCTCAAGCTAAAGCTACTTTCCTTGAAGTCATGCAGAAAAGACTCTCTAACATGCAGCTTCTTCACCAATACTATGAGAACCTAGGCACCACTAACCAAGAGTACCTTACAATCAGACACCTTGGTGAAATGGAGACTCACAGTGCTATCAGTGACAATATGCAAGCCATTAAACTGGCTTTTCTGAACAAGGAAGATAAGGTTAGGGCTTTAGAGACTATGGCTGAACAGGTAGGTTCAAATGGTCAGCAAGCTCTGATTCTGAATAAAGATCCTATCTCTAACCTTTATGGTTCCATCACCAAGGTCCATGGCTTCTATGAAGAGCCTTCCAGAGGAGTAGGAGCAGTCTTAGAGTTCATGGCTGTTAAGGAAGGTAGGGTAGAGGGTACTGGTACCTTCATGGAGCTCATGGCAGAGTCTAGAGACCAACTAGGTAACCTTTTAATGCGGAAAGGTGAGTTTTTAGGTACTAAACTCACTAAAGAGCAGCAAGTCCAATACAATGAAATGCTGGCTGATGAAGGGGGGAGACTCTTCAGAGCATTGAATCCTAATAACCCTTCTTACATAGATGACACTCTTGGTAGGAACTGGAATCCAGGAGTGCTGGGTTCTATTGGTTTTGAAAGGTTAAGAGCTGACTTCTACCTGGCTAAGCACTTTAGGAAAGACCAGGAGAAGATTAGTAAAGGGTACTTAGACATTGAAGAAGTTGTTGCTCAGAGGTTTAGAAAGAGCAACTTGTCTATAGAACATGAAGATTATTTCAGAAACAGAGCCTTTGAACTTCTTTCAGATCCTAGGTTAGCTGAGCAGGTCTTTAATGAGGCATCTCCCTACGGTAAGATTTTAGCTGATAGAGAGAAAGCAGGCACTATGGGTGGGGCTCTCAATCAAATACTGATGGGGAAAGAGTTCTCAGGCTACGGAGATGAAGGTGTCACTAAAGCCTCCATGTACATGAATATGCTCTATGGCAGGCTTCCTGAAGACATGGGCTTTACTAAGAAAATAGGTGTTTCTAGGTTAAGCTTCAGCTTTGATGAGTTGGGAAAGAACATAGACTTCTCAGATCCAGCAGCAGGTATCAGGAACATCTCTAAGAGAATGGATGAACTTGCCACAGAAGCTCTCTTTGGCAACTTCTTACAGGATGAAAAGGCTACTGCCACTGAAGAGGTTCTCCAAGGACTGCTAAGAGACTCTGGGACAATTACTCAGCTTAAGAATGAACTGAGGACTCTGAAAGCTAATAGTGGTGTTCAGCAGAATACAGAGGCCTGGTTTAGATTTATTCAGACCAAGTCTGGTGAGATGAGACACAGTGATGAGATAAGTCCTCTCATCAAGAATGCCTGGACGCAGTTAAGATCTTCTGATGAGTTTGTTAAGCCTGTAAGACTAGCACTGCTAGATAAGATCAATGCTGGTGGGGATCAAGAGATTGCAAATGCAATGCAGAGACTCTTAGACTCTAGCCTACCTAATGGTAAACTTGCTGAAGGAATCCAAGCAGAGCTTCTTAAAACCTTGGCCCCAAATAACAAAGAGAGAGTTGCACTGTTTACCAAAGAGGGTGCTGCTGAGAGAGTCCAGAACTTCTTCAAGGGAGAAGTAGAAATCCTTGACATTGGGAAGATGGTCCAAGTAGTTAATGAGTCTAATTCTACTGGAGGAACTATTGCCCAACAGTTGGTAGATGCTGTAGAAGCCCATTACAGTAATGCCATAGAAGCTGGTATGCCTCAAGAGTACATTAACACTCTTGTTACCAATGCTGCTAGAAAAGCTAAAGAGGGTATGGCTGAGCTTAATCCAGAGGAGAGGATAAGACACTATGGTTTTGCTTGGGAGAAGGAATTCAAAGAGGCCCTGGCTCTCCATAATAGTGTAATTACTCCTAATCCTGGTACTATGTTTGACAGGGAAGCTGTTGGTAGGAAGATTATGGAGGAGACCAAGAGTGTCCCTAGAATTGGAGAAGACCCTATTGACTTAATGAAAGGGCAACATGAAGTTATCTTGAATACCTTTGTGAATGGAGCAAAGCATCTAGAAGGAATTCATGTGCCACTAATGGCAATTGGTGGGGCACTAGCATTAATGGCCACCTACTCTCCACAAGACTCTGAGGGGAGTCAGGGGAACCTAACTGCCCATAACCCAGATCCAATTCTCAGAACGTCAGGTTTACCAGGTGAAAGTACCCCCCATACTGTCTGGCATCAAGACATCTCTCCTTTCATGGTTAACATCTCTTTCAGAGGCACTATAGAAAGTGAAGAACATCGTAAGAAGTTTATGAATGAAGTCTTTGACTCAATTAGTGGGACAATGAGACTAACTAAGGTAAACCATGATGTTAAGGACCAGCGTGAGAGACACCATACAATGGCAGCTAGGGATTTGTTGAACAGGTTCTAAGATGACTGATTTTCTAGATCCAACAAAGATTAACCTAGCTCCAGGAATGGTGGAGAAGTTCGGGGAGCAGGTAAAGAGAGTTGCCCCCTGGCTTGGTATGGGTCTAGCTGTGGTATCAATAGGTGGAACTCAGCTACAGAAGGTTAGACACCAGAATCATGTTGGTAATACTGCTGGAGATGATGCTGTAAAGGCGGCGGCTATAGCTGCTGGTGCAGTAGGCCTATCAGCCCTTACTAAAAGAGGTCCTGCAGCAGGTTTAATGGGGCCAGCCTTCTTTGCAGCCTATACAGGTCTTAGGATGCATAGAGCCTTGGCTTCTAGAAGGCGAGACAAGGGTAGAGAGATGGCCTCTCTTGTTGGGACTACTGCTGCTGGGGTAGTGGGTTACTCTACTGGTAGAGAGTTGGGGAAACTAAGTCTGAGTTCTCTGGCTACCAACATTAATCTTAACCACTCTCAACAAGCTATTGCTTGGAAAGTCGAGCAGTCTGTTGCAGAGGCTAGAAAAGCAAGTCCAATTCTTGCAGAACTCCTAACTAAAGAGGTTGCTGGAATTGCAGGGGCTCTAATTACTATTCCTGTAGCACATGCTGTAATTAAGAGAGCCCTCTCTATGAATAGAAGAAGAATTTCTGATCAAAGAGAGACTAGCTTCCTTGGGTCACAAATGTACAGTCAGGCTGGAGAGAAAGATGGGGGCTATGAGCCTTCACAAGTAGATGGCCCTCTTAGGAGTCTGACTGGAACCTTAAACCTTAGGGGAAACATCTTTACCTCCTACAATCAAGAAAATGCTACTAGAGTTCTACTGGGAAGATAAATGTCTAATACAGCTGTACAGAAAATCCTTAGCAGTGATGTAAAAAACCCTGCAGCAAACAACACCTTTACGGGTCAGTTGCTTTACATTCAAGCAATGGAAGATGGCAGTTATGCGAACTCTATCAGGCTGGTGATGCAGGAAAAGAGTAAGAATACACCAACTACTCTAAGAACAAGTCTTGCCAAGATTGGAGTGCTGCCCATTAACCTTGGCAGTCTGCTTGATATTAAAGCAGCACTTGAGAGAGGTGAGCAGTATACTTTCCATAGAGTAATAGAAGCCAATGTTTACTGTAACTCTGTAAACAAGTATCCTGTTGTAAGTGACATTACTGTAGCCTCTGTTGCTGAGAGGCAGAATCAGTTTATTCAGACCGTGGGTCAGAGCAGGAAACCTGACTGGTCTGCTCCTTTAGGTACCACTCCATTTACACCCATAGAAGTCCCTATGGGAATCCAATTCAGTGAGAGTAACAGTGATACTACTAGAATTGGCTATGCAAAGCTAACGGTTCCAATTCTCCATGTAGAACAAAGTAGGAACTCCCACTTAATTACAGCACCAGCACTAAGACAGTCTTCTACCTTGAAGAAGGGGACTGGAAGAGCTTATGAGACCTATACAATCTCCTACATAGCTGATGGTCCCGATGAGATCCAAAGGAATGTTGTTGACCTTCTAGATCAGATTATGCTGAACCCCTTCCTTAGTGTGGAAGGTGGTCCTTTCAATGGCCCTTATACTCCCCATACACTTACTGAGCCTGATGGGGAGATTCCCTATGGTGCTATTGCAGTTAGAAACTTCTCTGTCTCCACAGTAGAAGGCTACCCTAACCAGATAGCAGTAAGCCTCTCCTTCGACCCATTCCTTTGGGACATGTATACTCCCCCACTGGCTACTAAGGAGTACCCACGCTTTAACTTTGATGATATGATCTGCTGGCCCCTTGTAAAGATCTGGTGTCAGACTCGGTCAAAAGTTCGCTACTCAGGGAAAAGCTTTGATGGAAGGTTTGGCTACTACATACCTTCACAAGATAACCTTGATGCTATTCTAAACATAGTTGCAGATCCTGATATTACACCTACAACGATAGACTGTGAGTCTCTACAGATCCTTTCATCTGTTACGAGTGATAGAGATCCTATTCTAATGACTCGGAATGTTAGAAAGGCTAGTCTAGATGCTGGAACTGTTGGGACCTACACTTTGAAAGTTAGCAGCCCTAAGCTGTGGACTAAACTTCAAAATGCTTTTGCTAAGACTGGTGGAAACTGTGTAGTAGGTTATGCAGACTGGTCTGTTGTGGATGCCCAATCTACCTACACCAATGCAAACCAACTTAGTGACTCTATTGCTGTAGAACTGAAGCTTAGTCAGAATCAATACATTAGTGGGTTCAAGCAAAAGGCTGACCTTGATGCTGCTATTGCCTTGCAGACAAGGACTCAGTTACCTCCAGCAGCATCAGGATCTGTTCAGTCTGTAAACTATGTTAATGATAGAGTTCAGAATCCCTATAGACACTATGCTTTCATCTTGCAGGTAACAGACACTAATAAAGCTGAACTGCATAGAACATTGGCTAATGCTATCAAGGAGGAGACTAAGACAACTTACCTCTCTGCATCGCCTCAGGAGAAGCTCACTCAACTTACCCAGTCAGTCAGTGTAGATGCAAAGGAGTACTTTGGTGAGGATGTTGTAATTGAGAAGATTACTGCTTCCAAGGGACATAACCTAGCTACTCTTAACCTAGAGCACAATCCATTGCCCCTCCATCAGTACACAGGGGGTTTAGACTCCTTAGTAATAGTTGAGGGCAAGTGCTTTGGCCTAAATGCTAAACAACAGGTGGAGGCTTTAAAGAAAGAGTTTGATGAACAATGCCTTCGTAGAAAGTCTACTAAGTATTTAACTGAGCAGGGTGGGACAGGAATTCCATTCATGGCAATAGACAATGAGCTCTTTGCCTTGATGGGGGTCTACCATGCAATGCCCCTAACCCTGTCTATGCAATCTGTAGATGGCCAACCTGATGTCTGGGCCTTCTCCATAACATTCATAGAGTTTGATCCACTGACTTTGAAGAATGAGAAACTTCAGATACTAAAGACTAAGTGGGCTTATGAGGATTCTGCTGAATATGGGCTCTCTGATATAGATGATCCTCTACACCACCCATTCATAAAGAATGCTGAGGAGTGGTTAGAGTTTAACAACCAGCTTGCTAAGTATGATGTCTACTCAGACCTAAAACTCCCTACCCATGCAGAGTTCAGAATGTGGCTTAGTGCCTGTAAAAAGATAGCTGCTTTGTATGTAAAGGGTCTAAACCAGTCTAAGTTTGATCTTAATGTAGCAGTAGCTAAGAGCACTGAGTTAACTAATGAAGAGAAAGGTATCTACCCTTACATTAAAGAGTTTATCACACCCATTCTCTCTGCTGCACCAAGGATGGCAAAGTGGAAGATCAATGACAGCAGCTCTAGGTTTAATGAACCTGCTGAATTAAAGGTTGATCCTGACTTTTACTGCTACTACGATGCTAAGGATACTTTCCTTCAGACCTTTGACAACCTGGTAAGCAATACTCATGGTAAACCTGGCCAACCTTTAGATACATCTAGCAGCAATCCTTTGGTTCCTAACTATAGAGAGATTGACAACAAAGTTGGTACTACTGCTGTGGGAGATCCCACAATGTTTGCATCAGCCCGTTATGCAGACACAACTAAGATCTTAAAGACCCTTGATGAAAGTAGAAGAGCAGATCCTGTAGGTAAACAGATTGCTGATGTAGAGGCAGCTGCAAACCTAAAAATGATCAATCAGACACCTAATAAGTGGTGGAATGAAATTCAAGGAGACTTGCTTGCTCCTATGGGTAAGACAGGACCAGCAGCGGCCACCTGGCAGTTTAATACTGTTGCCGATGAAATGATGCTCGCTAATGAGGCTTACCCTGGAACTGATAACTCTTACAATCCTATCCCTAACTGGGGTCACTTAAAGAGCACCAATGAGAGTCAGAGAGGTGAGACTGGACTAACTGCTGAAGAGCTAGTTTACCAGAACATGACACGGTACTTCTCCTCTGAGGTCAGGAGACAGTTGACCTATGATACAGGTAAGAAGTTCCTCCAGCAGAAGAAAGTGCCTATCTGGTTACCTCCAACATTAGCTGGCTATGACTTCGCTGCTGTTCCAGGGTTCATGATTAATATCACTGATATCTTCAACTTTGGTGGAGAACAGTATTTTGGAGGTTACTGGAGAGAAAGTGGTGACGACTATGTTGGAATTAGAAGGACCCCTAAATCAGACTTCTTAAGTAATGGCACTCTTTCTCAATGGAAGAGCTACATTGACTGGAAAGCAAGCCATACCAAGCTTAGGGCAGAAGAGCCTGATTCTGCTATTCCTGAGGAGTTCAGTGGCTTAGGTTCTTTTGAGGGACTCTGTTGGGTTCAGAGAACAGCATTGACTAACAACATGCTGGGCAACATAGATTACACTGCTGTGGCAAAGCAAACAGCTATTACAGATGGCACTTCATTTACCAGTAGAGCTGGAAAAGTCGATGTTCTAATTCGAGCTGCAATTGGAAAGAACTACCTGAATGGAGTTAATCCAGATGTCATTGCCAGTATCATTTACACCAGAGATAGATTTGGTGGAGTCAGTGTTACTGATGGTGAGGGACTGGGTAAGTTTGACACTAATATCCCATTTAGCAGTGCGAATAACCTAAAGGGTTGGTCTAACAATATCAACCAGCTTGTTAAGGTCTACAGTAAGGGTCTGAGTAAGTATAAAGATCCAATCTTTGCAGTTGCATACACTCACATGCTGACTACTCCTCCGTCTGAGTGGTCTGCTAAGAGTAAGTGGGTAAATGGAAGTGAGCTAACTGCAGAAGCTAAGGCTGAGTTGAGTTCAATAGTAACTGCTTACCACTCCGCAAGTTCTGACCAGAAAGTTTCACTGATTAAGAGACTCTCTAATACCTTTGGAATCGGTCCGATTCTGAATGTAAATGTAGCTCGTTACTACCAGTGGTGCAGAGCTAATGGCTCAGTGGTTGCTACTAGAAATGGAGTGGTTGTCAGAGACATCTTCTTTGATCCCGGTCACTATTTTATTACTGTAGAAGATCCTAACTCTTGGGCGAATAACTCTTACACTAATAAGAATCAAGATGGTATCTTCGTTAGTAAGAACTTCTCTCCAAGTGATGAGCCACTCTCCATTGCAATAAAAGACTCTATGACTGAGAATCTACCCAGTCAAGCTCTTATGGGAGATAGTTCAACCTTAAATCTACCTCCTAATCTTCTTCAGAGGCTGGAGAAGAAAGTCTCTGTTGCAATGGTACCAGAAGATGAAGCAAATATCTGGGCTAGTTACAGTGACTTTAGAAAGTACAGTAACTTTGGTAGATTCCTAGGAGCCTTTCCTTCCTACTTAGTAGCTATTATCAACGAAGGCTTCTATTGGGGAGATGGCAATAAGAGGCTCTGGGATCAGTACTTCTTGAGAGGTGGAGTCTCTGCTATAGAGATTTTCAAGTCTAGAAAGGAAGCTTCATCTAGTTGTTCTGTTACCTTCAGCAATACCTTCTACACTCTCTCAGCCCTGGCCCAACAGGAAGCCTATCAGCAAGTTATTGGAAAGGCCATCAGTCAGAATCTGGGCAACTTAGGTAAGTTCGCCACTGTTGAGGGTGGGCTCTCTGAGTTTGGGGAGATGTTAGGTGAAGTCATTAATGAAGCTTTCTGGAAGAAGGTTCCTGAAGATGCTAAGAAGCTCTGGTACCACAATCAACTACAACAGATAGTCTTAGGTGTCGGTGCAAGACTCCATGTAAGAATGGGCTTTGGAAGAGCTGATAATCTTCCTGTAGTCTTTAATGGTACAGTTGTAGAAGCACCTGTCTCAGAAGGTTTCATGACTGTTGTGGCTGCTGGTGATGGCTCTGAGTTAAACAAAAACATCTCACACAATCTTGTTAGAGCCCAATCAGGCTTTGCTTATCAATCAGTGGGTGCAATAGGAATAGGTAAAGATCCCTCCTCAATCATTACAGAGAGTATGATTGCTGTTGGCCTGGGAGATTACCTCTTTGAGGGGAACTTTAGAGATAGGTCTCAAGGAGTTCAGCACTTTGGTGAAATTGTCTTCTCTAGAACTAAACACCAACCTGCAGAGTTACAGCTTAATATTTACTCCTCCAGTAATACTAAGTTAGAACAATCAATTCCCTTCTTAAGAAACTATTACAACCTTAATGCACTTGTAAACTATGACAATGTAAACCTTTTTGGTATTCAGGTTAAAGAGCCCACTGTCTGGAAAGTAGCTAATGTTTGTAAACATGCCTGCTTAGACTTTGTGACAGATGCTCTGCCCTTTGGTACAAGATCCACTTTGTTCTTTGGAAAGTGGTGGTGGCCTTACAACTATGAATATGATCAGTCTATCTGGCAGATCAAGCAAGCTTTTCAAGGGATCTCTAACTCAATAGCACTGAATACCAGTAGTGATCAGAGCTCCTACCAAGCTGCTATGGTGGAATCTTATGGCAAGTATTTCACCAATAGAGCTCTTTCTATAAACCCTCTTCCTGTGGGTGTAAAACCCTTGATGGTCTGTAGGAGTGCCCTTAATAATGACCTCTTAGAGTTCAACATACCTGTAGGACAGTTGGATGCCAATGAAGCTAATTTCTGGGATTACTTAAGGCCTTCTGGCTCTAGAGATGCAGCTCCCATGCAGCAATTTGGTGATGACCTAGTTGGTTGGAGATACAGGGTTCCTGATGGGGCAAAGAAGCCAATCAAACTAGTCTTTGCCAACAGGAAGAAAGCTTACCTGGAAGACATCGCAGCAGAAGTTGCAGCAACAGGTAAGGCTATCCGTTATGTTCTGAGACCACGAGATGAGCTAAACATGTCCTTTAAGAGTGGAACAGCTCCTGGGACTAATCAGAGCTACAAAGATGCTGTCCACTCAGCTATGCAAGAGAAGTGGGGTATCTCTTATGGTGTTACCCGCCAAGGCATGTATGATAAAGGTCTGAGCTATGAAAACCTGACCCCTGGAGAGGCTTCTCTTACTTGGGGGATTGCAGAAATTGTCTATGATTCTGAGAGTGATGGTCAGATTGTAGACTGGTTCTTCCCTGAAATGATTAATGGAAGGGATGGTGTTTTCCATGCTTACACAACTGATCTAGAGAAGAGATTCAAGACTCCTCTCTCTAATCTCAGTAACAAGGACAGTATGTATAGGGGTCTGTATGAAGCAGTCTCTGACATTACTGCTGATGCCTCGCTGTTAGCTTCCTTCTGTAAGTGGAAGAATTACCAGCAGGCTCACCTTATCAGTTCCTCACTAAATCTAATCAGTAATACTGTGTATGCAGATAAGAGTCAGGTGTTTACTGATGCCTATGCTACTTACACCTACAATGGCCCACTATCCAGAGATGTAATGGCTAAGACCATTGTGTACTCTGCTGACACAGATATTATTGCCACTGATAGAAGAACTCTTGCTGTAGACACTGGTCTCTACACTACCATTGCAATGGAAGGTGACAAGGCTGTCAAATCCTTCTTCTCTGGCTGGGTTCCAGGCATTGGAGAAGACATTAAGGGAGTTGAGACTGTTCCTGCTGTCTACAACAGTGTAATCTCCTCACTGGCAGAGAGTATGAAGGATATGTATCAGGGCTGGCTGATGGCTACTGGCTGTACAGCAATTAAGCCTAGAGACTTTGTCTACTTGTCAGACCATATTCATGACATGCATGGGCCTATCTTTGTTAAAGAGGTTATTCACAGATTGGATGGTCAAACAGGTCTTGTAACCCTAGTCTGTCCTGATGCCTGTGTCTTTAATCAGGCTAGTTACCTTGGCCAGAAAATGGTGATGGGTCAAGACTTCCTCTTCTCCAAATTCAATGGGGTAATCACCTACAAAACAATGTCAGCTGCTATCTGGGGTTCTTGGAAGAATAGACTTCGAAATAATGCTGTGAGAGCCGCCTTCCAGAATGCAGAGGAGTACCACATTGTCAGAGCA
>Ga0116171_10002988_pt1 | contig 15775 bp, 12 predicted proteins | sample AD_JPNHW2_MetaG_FD_89798 | JGI IMG/M metagenome (GOLD analysis project Ga0116171, IMG submission 89798) | Active sludge microbial communities of municipal wastewater-treating anaerobic digesters from Japan - AD_JPNHW2_MetaG | ecosystem: Engineered > Bioreactor > Anaerobic > Digestate | place...
CAGGGAGAAGGCAAAGGCAAGGGAGCTGCGCGGTTCAGCATGGTGGCGTGAAAAAATCGCAACTGGCGAATGCTACTACTGCGGCAGAAAGTTCAACCCCCTTGAACTTACCATGGACCATAAAATCCCCCTCGCAAGGGGCGGAAGTTCGGAAAAGATCAACATAGTCCCGGCATGCAAAGAGTGTAATAATAAAAAAAAGTACATGCTCCCCACGGAATGGGATGAGTACATGGATAAGCTGAAAAACAGCTGAAATACCCCCTAATCCCTTTGTAATGGGTCAAGGGGCACAGCCCCCTGCAGCGGCCGGCGGAAACCCCCGTGATGCGAGGAATGCAATTTCACTGGATGACAGATTGATGTACTTATTCAATCAGGAAGAAATCCGGGAATACTCCTTTATTCGCTTAGACAGGGGTCAAGGGGCGAAGCCCCTTGCAGTGCCCCGCAGGGACTCCCTGCGCTGCATGAAATGTAATTTCACGCAGCGCAAATAAAAAGTTTTTTTATTGTAAAACTCCGTCCGATAATATATAATAAGACATGTTTTGTACGGGATCGGCCTTTTCAGGTCCTGACTTCGCATTTCTATACCGTTAGCCTGGAGTAAATTCTATGCCTGAAACCAGAAACTTGAAGCAGGGTGAAATACTTTTTGTACAGGGTGAAAATCCCGACAGGATATTCATGCTTCAGGAGGGTGAGATCGAGATTCTTTCTGCGCCGGCGGAATTTCTGGGTCTTGATAAAAGCATAATTATTGATAAATCCGTAAGGGTGGCTTCACACCAGGGTAAGGCTATGCTGCTTGGTTATTCGGGACTGCTTGCCTCACCATACACAAGGTCGGCAAGGGCTGTAACAGCATCCCAGGTCATGGAATACCCCCTTCCGCAGGGAGGATTCAGGAGCGTTGCCGGCCGCGATCTTAACACTGCAATCAACATGCTGCGCCAGCTGTTTAATAATTTCATAACAGCGCAGGGCCATATGAAAAAAGCGGTAAGCGTATATGTAAGGTTCAGCCAGGTTGATGACAACATGGCGCTTGTGTACAGCAGCCTGTCACAGGGCAGTGGACCTGATTCGATCAACAAGAAGAGCGATAACCTGCGCACTGTGTTCAGCATGAACCGGGGAACGATACCAGCCATTATCACCGTGGATTTTCTCCTCGAGGACAGGTCAGCACTGCTTAAGAAATCATACTCTGAAAAAATAACAACAGACTCGCTGGCACCGGAATATGCAGACCTCGCGAAGAGGATACTCAAACTTGACCCGCAGATTATTGCATCCATGCTCAAGGCTGACCCTGACATAGCTCTTTCGCTTTTCACTGCAATTACACGCGGATTTGACAAAATGTTCGAGAACACCTATTCAATAATGGAGAAAATTGAGCAGAAGATAAAAACTTTTTTTGACGGGCCTGACAGCTGGGCAAATTATTTCACAGCCATGAACGGGCTGAAGACCTGGGCATCGCGCGGCGGTGTGGCTTCGGATTTTCAGCCTAACCTTGCAAGGCTGATGCAGAAGCTTGAGGCAATGGCCCTTGAGGTTAACGGCAGGGGATTCGGCAGGTACGACGGTTATACAAGGCTGATGAATGTCCTTGCAAAGAAGTCTGAACCTGTAAAGGCCTCTGCTGCCGGGGAGATTGAAAGTCCTGCTGCGGATTTTTCGGGAGCGCCTGCCACCGTGAGCACGGGCCTGCAGAAATCAATCTTCCAGATTTTCGAGTTCGCAATGGTCGAGAAGGAGTTCCAGAACAGGCTGCTTAAAATGCTGAACGATTTCAAGACGAGCAAGAATCCATTCGGCACTGAATCTGATGAAAGGAAAATGCGAAGATATATTACACAGCTGTACTGGGAACTTTACAAACAGGTGTTTGTCAGGTCAAAAATTGAAGCAACTACCCCCAGGGCAGCAAAGCTGATGCTGAGCTATGGTTTTCTTGATGACACGATGCTCATGCCTGAACAGCTTGCCGAGCTTAATGATTTTGCGCGGATGAGGGAGCGGCAGCCTGAATTCCCGGTATACTCGGAGTACGAGTTCCTTTCGATGATCTATAACAATGAAGAGGAGCCGAGTATCACTGAGATGGGCCTTGCCTACGACGCGTATTTACGGGAACAGGATAAGTACCAGAAGAAGGGTAAGGGGGATGATGAAAACCGTGAAGATCCCAATTCGCCGATGAGCAAGACCCTGCACGAGATAAGCCAGCGGCTTGCAAGTACTGCCGCTGTATGTTCGGGAGGAACCGCGACGGCGTTTCCTATCCTCACGGCAGAACTGATCAAGGGAAGCCTCAAGAACCTTTACCAGACAAAACATGCTGTTTCGGAAGTGATCACGAAACTGCGCGACATAGACTATTCGGTCTTCTACAGGGAGACTGTCCTGCGGCTTGATTCCGCCCGGGAGGTTATCGAGGAGGAGGTCATTCCCTACTTTGTGCTCCTGCCGATTTACGGGACAAAGACTTTACTTTGGCAGGAGATTTCAGGCAACAATAAACGTTCGCTGGGAAGAATCATGATCCCCATATTTTTTGCTGGTGAGCTTGAGAAGAGCCTTATGCATTCGTTCGCATGTTTCAGGTGGGAGCTCAACCGCAGCATGAAGGGGGCCATGTGGGCAGACCCGATCGAAGGCGGGATCTCGGGCGAATATTTTGACTATGTGAATACATTCAAGAAGAACAGCAGGCTCTCTCCTGAAATGAAAGAGAAGATAGCACTTCGTTTCAAGGCGCTCAGGACAAACAGGGACAGGTTTGCCGATGATTACATGCTCTGGGTCGAGTATGAGCGTGAGGGTATTATGAAACTCAATAATGTGGTCAGGGAGATGTTTTTTAAGCATATGCCGTTTAAAAAAGAGACGCGCGAAATGCTTGAAGGTATGCCGGCCTACGCCAAGTATGCAGGCAGGTACAAGAATGTCCAGGCCAGGGAGATAGCCGCTTTTGAGCGCAAGTTCAAGAAGTACCAGAATGAGACCGGGCTCTATCCTCCTGAGATCGAAAAGTTTTTTGAGTACCTGAGGATGTAGGGAAAGGATTGAATAATCAGGCCCCCTGTCCCCCGAGGGGTCACGTAAAGACATTTTTAAGTGAGTTTAAAAATCGCCGAAAATATGAACAATACAGGGGAGTATTTCTACGGATCCCCGGTTTAATGACATTACGTGTTTATAAAGAAGAAGTTTTAAATAATCCGAATGTACCCCCTTCGGGGGTTAGGGGGCCTGGAGATAGCGGAATCGAGATGACAAATGTTATAATTTTATGTAAATGATTAAAAACAGGAATGCATGATGAAAATAAAAAAATATATAATCCTTCTCTTCGCAGCAGCTGCGATGTTCTTATCCTGTAGTGCCGGTATGTTTCTCTACGCTTCGGATGACGAGGATGATGCCGTCAGGACCTGTAAATCGGTTGATCAGAAAAAATATGGAAGCTACCTGATTGATGTAAACCTATATACAGGTGGCGGGGATTCGCTGCATAAAAAATACATGAATGAGCTTCTGTGCCTGGCATCCGTGATGATCGAGCAGCAGGATATTCCGCTCGTGAAACAGACTGTTGGTTTCTACCGTGACAGTCTTGGAGGGAGCAGGAGTCCTTTTTATATCGGCTTTGACGTTGCGGCGGAATATGACGGGTCGCTTGACTACGGAAGGTTCTGCACCAGGCTCATAAGGGAGAATGCCGGCGGTATAGCAGAGGAGGCCGCGAGGCTTGAAAGTGTTTTCGGGGAGCAGGATGTCGCTGGTGTAGTTGTAACCTTCAGGTGGACATGGAACAGCCAGGATGGGAATGTGACAATCTGGATGAAGGAGGGGGATATCCGCCTTTTTAATAATGATAAAATTACAGCAAGCGAGCTCTACCAGCGAAGCACGATAACCAATACAAGGGGTAAGGTTATACTCCTTCCAATATAGACCCGAGTACCGTACATGTTTTTTTAAGCTCCATCATGGTACCCACACTGATCCTGACGTAGTCCGAAATAACCGGTCCCCTGAAGTGGCGTACCAGTATCTTCTGCTCTTTGAGTTTTTCGTACAGTTCACCAGAGCCGATCTTCGGGTGGCGTGCAAGCAGGAAGTTAGCACGTGATGGAACGCGTTCAAATCCCATATCGTCAAGCCGCTCTTCAAGATACTCCTTGTTGCTCCTGAGCATGTTGATGTTGTAGTCAAAGGTCTTTTTGTCGAGCAGCGCAGCTGTTGCCCCGGCCTGGGCCAGTGTGTCAATATTGTATGAATCCTTGATTTTCACAAGGCCGCGGATGATATCACTGTTTGCGATTGCAAGGCCGATCCGCAGGCCTGCCAGTGAATATGACTTGGAGAACGAACGTGTTACTACCAGGTTATCGTATCTCTTCACAAGGTCAAGGGCTGACCCGCCGTAGAAATCTACATATGCCTCGTCAACAACAAGAAGCCCGCTGTATGCCTTGAGGAACTTTTCAATTTTCCCGCTGTCGATGAAAGTACCCGTGGGATTGTTCGGGTTCGCGATGATAACCATGCTGTACCGGTTAACAATGAACTTGTCCATGTCAGGGCTGAAGCTGCTGTCCAGGTTTATCTTTTCGTATTTTATCGCATTGGACTGCGCAAGCGTGTCATAAAGGGAATATGAAGGGTAGTTGAACGCGGCCGTTCCATTCTTTTCGATCAGCCCGCGGAAGATCAGCGTGAATATTTCGTCCGAGCCGTTGCCCACGAAAACATTTTCAGGTGTAAGGCCGTTCTGTTCCGCGAAAGTTTCGCGGAGCCTGATGCACTGCGAATCAGGGTAACGCCTCAGGCTGCTGTTCACGGCTTCGTTAATAGCCCTGAGCACCTTCTCGGACGGCGGGAACGGGTTTTCGTTGGTGTTGAGTTTTATGTATTCGTCAATGTCCCGGGGCTGTTCGCCGGGCATGTACTCATCCATGCTCTTGAGGGTTTCATTCCAGAATTTCATTAATGCTCCGTTTTTACAGGTGAGCTGCACCTTTGATTTCATCCAGGGAGTTTATCCCCTCTTTCTTCATGTACTCTTCCATCTGGCTGACAAGTTTTCCTGATACTGAAGGTTCTACCATGCTTGCAGTTCCTATGGATACAGCAGTCGCGCCTGCCATGATGAATTCAATAACATCATCGATATTAGAGATTCCGCCTAAACCGACAATTGGTATTTTTACCTTCTGGAAAATCTGGTATACTATCCTGACAGCAACAGGCCTGACTGCCGGACCGCTTAAGCCCGCAACTTTATTTGTAAAATGAGGTTTCCTTGTCCTGATATCTATCTTCATGCCAAGGAGAGTGTTTATGGCCGAGACCGCGTCTGCCCCGATCTCCTCTGCGCGTACGGCAAAAGATGCGACATCGGTCACGTTTGGCGAAAGCTTTACTATAAGCGGGCATGTAGTCACCCCGCGCGCCTGTTCCACAAGTTCGGTGAATATGCACATGTCTGTGCCGAAAGCCATTCCCCCCTGCTTTACGTTGGGACAGGAGACGTTAAGTTCGATGGCATCTACTCCCGGTGTACGGGAAAGAATGCTGCAGAGCTCGATGTTCTCTTCAACTGAATGCGCTGCAACGTTGGGGATGGCAACCGCACCCGATTTCCTGAGGAACGGGAGCTTCTTTTCAATAAATTCATCAAGCCCGACGTTTTCAAGCCCTATTGAGTTCAGGACGCCGGACGGGGTTTCCATAATGCGGTTGCCGGGATTTCCCCTGCGCGGTTTCATGGAGAGCCCCTTGGTAAACACCGCGCCGATTTTTGAAATATCGACAAACCTTGAGAGTTCCTCGCCGTAGCCCGCTGTGCCCGACGCCACTGTTATTGGATTTTTAAGGGTCAGCGACCCGATCTTTACACTTGTATCCACGGATTTCTCCTTTGATTTATGTAAGGGAACAACAGCGCATATGATGAGTCAATACAATTTTTGAAGAGGTTCAAGGCAGCTTTCCGGGGGCTTTTTTGTTTGACATGATGGATAAGTCCGAGGCTTGTCATAGAATAATATTAAATATGTACTTTATGCATCCGGCGATGCCCTCACCCGCCCGCTGGGCACCCTCTCCCGTTTTGAAGTCTGGAAGGGGAGAGGGGCTGTGACAAACTGTTTATGATATTCCTTCTCCCTGTAATTAATTCAGATAATACAGGATCTGGATTAATTCATGAATAATAATTTTCATTAATTCTGTATGGGAGAAGGTGGCCGTCAGGCCGGATGAGGGCATACAGCTGGAGTGGCTGAATGATAAAAAATTCAACAGGATGGAAAACTTGAAACACAACAACATATACCTTGCGTTCGACATAGACGGGACAATATTCAACGCCGGAACCATACTGCTCACTGCCATAGAACAGGGTTCGGAAAAACTTAAAGTCTCACGTCCCGACCTGAACCTTCGTACGCCGACAATGCAGGAGATTACCTCAACGCTGGGATACCCCCTGCCCGAAATCTTCCGTATGCTCTACCCTGAACTTGATGCTGAGGGGAGGCGCCTCTACGCCGAAATCTGGACCGAAAACCTTGTGAAACTTATACTGGCGCGTGAAGGTGAACTAATTGAATGCGCCGACAGGATCATACCGGAACTTCACGCCGAGGGCTGCACCATGCTTGTTGCATCCAACGGCGCGCGTGCCTATGTCGAGGCGGTACTAGCCGCGTATGACCTGAAGCAGTATTTTGCCGATCCGTTTCTGTATGCCGAAGACGGTTACGGCACCAAGAGCGGAATTGTAAAAGAGTACATGAAGGTGCTTGTCCCGGGAACATTCATCATGATTGGTGACCGTATAACAGACCTGGATGCGGCGCGCGATAACTCGATTCCCTTTATCGGCTGCGCCTTCGGGCACGCGGGCATCGAGGAGATCGGCGGTGAAAGGTATATAGTGCACGGGCTGGACAAAATCCCGGCGATGATTGAACGGATCATTGCGGATTTATAGTATTTGGTCTGTATCATGCCCTCACCCGCCCTCCGGGCACCCTCTCCCGACGCGATATTTTTATTATGCACATACTTTTACCTGGGAGAAGGGGATAGCATAAATCAGTTGAGGCAATCCCTTCTCCCTGTATTTACTCAAAATATTCCTGACCCGGATTTGTTCATGAATAATAGTTTTCATTAATTCTGTACGGGAGAAGGTGCGCAGTAGCGCGGATGAGGGCATGCGGTTAAGGCCTCTGTGGCAAATTCTGTTGAAAACTTCATGCCTCAGCCCTGTACCATGCGCAACCTATGGTTCTACGAGTCTTTTACCGGCAGTGTAGAAGCGGGGTATAATCGCTCCTTAACCTGAACTGAAGCGTCATCGGAGCTGGAACGGAGCTGCATCGGAGCTGCAACGGTGTGAGCTGAATTCAAGGTAAAAGAAGAGAGCCTGCTGGTAACCGGCTGAATGCCTTGAACAGATGCGCTGTCAACTGTCACACCCCCCTTCATGTACTTTGATATGTAAAGGTTGTACCCGCGCATGCGTTTCTTCCGGGCTTTCCTGTTGTATTCAGCTTTCTGTTCCGGTAAAAGCCGGCGCCATGAGTTTACCGCATCGGCAAAGGTGCGGCGCACTGCCTGCTGGCATTCAGTGCGGGGATTTTTCGGTATCACGTGAATGCGGCAGTACTGTTTTCCGAAGAGACTGTAGTGTACAATCCTGCCCATCCTGCCGCTGTGATTTTGAAACATTGGATTTAATGTTACCTTTGACATAATGATACCCCCGGTGTGTGATATGTATTAATACGATGCAATAGAGTCAAAAGTAAAGAAATTTTCAATATTTGCGCTTTTCAGGTGGTGAAAACACTAAAAAAAGTTGGAAATTACCCCCCCTGGAGGTATTTTATGTAAAATTGCATAGGTTTTATGTGGAATAATACAAAGAGGTGAGAATATGAAAAAACTGATAGTTTCTATTGGTGCTGTAATTTTAATGTTCTGTGCGTCAGGGATTTATGCTCAGGCAGGGGAACAGGCTAATCCTGTTGCAAAAGGGAACCTGGTGATAAAGCTGTTTGATATTGGGTATTCCTTCGCAAGGTCAGGGGATCTGTATGACGGGGATGATGCGGATATTTTCGGGATTAATGATTCGCATCTGGGGATGATGAACGATGCGTATTACCCGGTTGGGACCGAGGTAAACTATTTTATAATTGATGGACTTGCTGTTGGCGGTTCTGTGCATTATGCCTCAACAGAAACATCATCAGGAGATAGTATTGATATATGGTCTATAGGACCATCAGTGCATTATTATTATAATACCGGAAGTGCAATCTTACCGTATGCATCTCTATCTTATATTTATTCAAAAGCAAAAATTGGTGAAACAATAGATTACGATTTCACAAGAATACCCATTGGAGCAGGTGCTGCTTTTATGCTCGGGGAGCATATTGCTTTATACGGTCAGTTTGTTTATTCTTTTAATTCAAAGGATAATGGAACAGATGCAATCGATGGTACAATGGCTATATTCAGTGCCGGTGTAAAGGCATTCTTTTGATAATAAGGTATAAATTGAATGGGGGTTTTCGCCCCCCATTCAGAAATCCTGTTTTATCATTTAGCCACAACAATCTTACTGTACTTATCTATAATAACCTTACCGTCGGAAGCCCGTTTTGCAAGTATGCGTATGTAGTAGAGGCCTACTCCGAGTTTTTTCCTGTTTTTATTGGTACCTGCCCAGCCGTCCTCTTTAATGTTCTGTCCGGCCCTGCGGAACCCTTTGTCAAGGAGCACTGCGACAGGCCTCCCCTTTATGTCATAGGCTGTTATTGTAACATAGGCGTCATCCGTAAGGTAGTATGACGGGTATGCAACAGGGTTATCGTTGGTTATGACGTTGTTCAGCATGCGCGTGGGCCAGGGGGTAAAGTCCGGGGCGGTGATTATTGAGAATGACCATTCATTATCGTTATTAAAGTCATTAAGATTGCTTGTGTTCCAGTCCGAAAAGGCTGAAGTTCCTTCTTTTGTAGTTTCAACAACAAACCGGACACTGTTTCCGTTAATTATTATATCTGATTCTGAGGGAAGATATGCCACCCATTCATTTGGAGCTGTCTTTCTTGCATTGACTGATTCCAGAATATTCGCACCAGTGAATGCAGTTACATTGGCGGTATTATTTCCTATATCAATAATAGGTATATCACCGCCATCATGAGGGTTATTTGTAAACCATACAATAACACTGTCCGGGTCCTCTCCCGCGGAAGTTACAATGCGTAGAGTAACGCTGATATTTGTATCCCTTAACTGGCGGGTCCCGTAGCCTGCCGGGCTGTTATCGGTTGCAAATGTTGCATTTGAAATGCTTGTAATTCCGTCACTTACAGTGGCCTCTATCGAGTACGGTGTTGTCCTGAAAGTGTCTATTGTTCCTGTGGATATCTCGTTTCCGAAGATGTCAACAGCTGTTACATAGTATTCATACTCTGTAAAAATATCAAGTCCGGTTACAGTAGTGTATTTTTGCCCGCCTGGATTGGTAAAATTCAGGGCCGGGCTGGTGCTGCCGTTGGGATTATTAACAATCACTCCTGGTGCAGAATCCCTTAAAAGAGGATCATTATCACCGTTCCACTGATTCCAGGGAGGGGTGCCGGCTGTTTCGCGGATGTATACCCTGTATTCATAAAAGTCGCCGTCGGCAGATGCAGTAGAAGTGTTTACAGGCACCCAGTACACAGTTACGCTTGTTGCTGATCTGACAGGTGCAACACCGTTTGTAAGCGCTGCTCCTCCATTGGGTGCGTCAGCATCGTCCCACCAGACAAGCTGGTCGGAGTATTGCGTATCAGGGTAGTTTACTGTTTCGCGTATCTGGGCGTTTCCAGTCTGTACCCCGTAGTATGGATTTGTAATCTGTGTAATAGTGTAGGTGTCGCTTCCCGATTCTGTAATCATGTCCGGGGCTGCTGATGGTATAACAAAGGTTCCGCCGGTTTCGCCGCTTAATATTGTAACATCCCAGTTTGTGGAACCGTTGTTGATCCTGAATACGGTATCACCGTTCATGCCCGTACTGTTAAGCTGCATCTCTGCGTTAATTGTTATCGTAGTTCCGGGCACGAGGGTGCTGCGCCAGTGCGTTGTGCCGTTTATTCTTCCGGCATTTCCGGGGTTTGATATTACAATTGATGTTACCTGGACCCGGTCATATATGCATGGAAGCGTATTTGCCGCGAATAAAGGATTTGTTGAAGCGTCGGGGTTATTCAGTGTTACAGATATGCGCCAGTCAAAACCTCCAAGTGTGTCTCCAGGAGCCGGGTCAACCGAAAAAATAAAAGCAGGGTCGGCGCCTGTATTTGCAATAGCTGTATTGACGGCGTCCCTGTATAATGCCACTGTGTTAATGTCGGCATTGGTAAGTGCAAGGGATGTGCCTGCAATGTTGTAATATATACTGCCTGTAACGTTAAAGGCTGCAGAATAGGGATTGACCATCCCATCTGCAGCTGAACCTCCCTGTGCAAATGTGCCAACCTTTACCTGGTTACAGAACCCGTAGGTTATTGATGTGGAACCGCTCATATTTGTGAGAGCGTCATCATAAGCTGTTGCAGTAATTGTTTTTAAGCCTGGTGTTCCATTATGTGAGAGAGGAATGTTCCAGGCGAAGGTTATCCTGAATGTAAGGGTCAGGGTGGTGGTTCCTGAAACAGTGGTTCCATCAGCAGCTGCAATAGTTGATGAGCCCCAACTCCCTGCCTGGAAAACAAATAATCCGAAGCCTGCATCAGCAGTCCATCTTGCTGTTATTGTGTTGCCCCCTGCCATGGGGATAACAAGATCAACATAGTTGTAATAGTCCCTTGTGGCCGCAGCAGGGTCTGTAACTGTGACAACATAGTCATATGATGTGGAACTGGATGCCAGGTAGTAGGGATCACCTGATACAGTTGTTGGTGTATCGGCTGAAACGGATACGCCTGTTATGGCCGACATGGATGTGGCAGGCAGAAATAATGCCGCAAGAAAGATAATCAGGCCCGTAGTTATATTATTTTTTTTAATCATTATTTGCCTGTATGCCGTTAATTTTCGGTAATAATATCACTTTTAATTGTATTTTCCAATAACAAATCTTATTTTTAATAGACATATTAGTGTAACATAAGTTAAAATAACCTTGGAGAAATATCAATTATAAAAATATTAAGCGCATAATAAAGTACAAGGAATGAAAATGAAAAATCAACTTCACCGGGGAATAATAGCTTACCTGCTTATTCTGGTAATAACTGCGATTGCATCATGTACCCGTGAAGCAGCTACTCTTAATCCTATGTCAGTAACGGCAACAGGCGGCGGCGGTGCAGTCGGTACTGATAATCCCCAGATATACGCTGTATTTCCAGGAAGACTGACATCTCATTCCGGATCACCTGGTGTAATGACAGGTATTACTCCCGGGGATACAGCAAATGACATAACAATAGTTTTCACAAGGGTCATGGATAACGCTTCTGTAATTTCAGCTATCCATGTTTATGTAGGCGCCGCCGGAAGTACTTCGGCGGTATTTACAGTCAACACAACAAATTCGCAGTCTTATGCTGTTGATGTCACAGGTGGACTTGCTGCATCAACAACCTACCGTGTTGTTATAGATAATACAGCCTATCTGTCAGGTGATCCATCCCTTAATCTCGATTTTTCTAACCTTACTGCTCATTATGCCGGCAGCCTTACGGATGTGACCGTTGCTACGCCTTTAATTAATGATGTTGAGTTTCAATTGATAACAAATGCTTCAGGTGCAGCTTCTGATACATCAGCGCCGACTCTTTCAGTAACTAACCCGGCGGATGCTTCTACTGGTGTACCAATCAGGCTAACGGGTTCAAACGGCAGGATTGAGTTTACATTTTCCGAGGCAGTTGATCCCACAACTGTGACAGGTACAAGTATTACCCTGACCGGAGCTACAGCTGGTAATGTAACCGGAACAGTTGGTAGAATTGATGAAACAAACCTGAATTTCTTCTTTTTACCAGGTTCTGAGCTGGATTATGAGGATACCTATACTCTTACAGTATCTGTTGGCAACGCAATAGAGGATTACGCCGGCAATCCCTTGGTGCAGGATACGATATCCTTCAGTACGCCTCTTTATTCAACTGTACCTGCTTCAATAAATACGGGTTCTGTTTATGTGGAGTATGACCCGGGTAATCCCACACAGGTTACAATTCACTGGACAACAGATATCAAGTCAGTATCACATGCCGAGATTGATGATGCTGAAGCTTTTGCATCTGCTGTAGAGACTTACCACAGTACTGCGCTGGTTTACAACCACTCATATACATTTACAGGCCTTGACCGTAACCAGGTCTACAGTTTCAGTATAAGTACAAATTCCGATCCTGCCACACTGACGGGGGGGCCTTTCAACCAGACATTATCTTTTAATGCTGTAATAAGAACGACCCCTGATGCATCGGATAATTATCAGCTCGCTGTAAACGGTTCCGATGAGACAGGACTCAAGTCATGCCAGCTTAATGTAAACCAGTCTTTTTTAATATGGAAGAGTGGCACATCTGTTTATGCACAGTACTTTGACTCCTCATCAGGTATGGCTGATACCTGGGACAGGTGGGCCGCAAGCGGTGTATCACTTTTTACTGCCGGCGGAATAATTGGAATTATCTCCGTTGAAACAACAACAGGTGTAATAGTATCCGGTGTAAACGGGGGAGATATTTATGCTTCAAGGATATATGACAGTGCGGGTATAGCATACACCTGGGGCAGCGGCGGGCTGCAGGTCTATGACGGATCAGCTGTAAATGCAAGGATGGCTTTAACTAACAGTGTATATGTCACCCCGGTAACGTCAGGCATAGCTGAAACCAATTTTATTTATGATTCAGTTAAAATTTTCAGCGTGATGGGAGCTCTTGATTCAGGTGATCATATGATCAATGAAGCGATACTCGCTGGAGCTTCGGGTCATACAACTGTGTCAGAAATATACGGGGATAATATGCTTCTTCTTGCCTCTGACAGGATAACGTCGAGTAATTTTAATTATAGAATAGGTGATGCTGGTACAACAGAGACTGCTACAGCAAACTGGTCTGCTTCCGGTACAACAATGACAGTAACTAACGGAAATCTTGATGCTAATGATATTGTGACGGGTGATAGTAAATACACATATATTATTTCCTATGATGATGAACCTTTTACCGGTTATTTTAACTATACAACAGCATTGGCTACAGGTTTTGTAATCGGAAATTCACTTACAACCTATGATTTGATAACCAATGGAACCGCAGATACAAATGCCCTATATGATTTATCAAGGGATTTTTCTGCCGCCGGTGTTACAACAAAAGATATTGTAATAAATACGGTAACAGGTGATTATGACCTGGCAGATACAGTGTATGCAGATAATCATGATTTGCTTATACTGTCAGACGGAGCCAGGTTCCTTTTCGATACTGCGCAGGCCTACTCAATATTCAGGCTGCCCACATATAATCATTATGTGACATGCGGTACAAAAACAACGGCAACCGGAAGTGTTGTTACTGTATCCGGCCTTGGCGCTGCGGTCCAGGCCGGGGACATGATCTACAGGATTGATACAGGCACATATGCAAAAATCACTTCTGTTTCGGGGTCGGACCTCACTCTTGATACTCAGATTTTCGACTTAAACACAACGTCAAGGTACTTCATAGTATACAGGTGGACCGCAGTGACATTCGCCTGGGATGAATCAAATAATATCAGGGGCAGAAGCGTCAGCATGGCAGATGGAAGCCTTGTTTATCCCTCCGCAACTCTTACAGATTCATTTATTATAACAGATATTGCGGCAAATGCACAGAATCCCTATATCATCACTTCAATTGCCGGCGACGCCATAGTTGTTTATGAAACGGCAGGTGCGGGCAGTACCTGGGATATCAGGACAAAAAAGATACGGAGCGACGGTACCTTCGTATGGTCAAGTGCCCTGGCAAATGCATATAATGTCGCCGGTATCCAGGTCATTACAACAGCCGTAACGCCGGTCGGTTCAAATTATCTTGTTAAAAATGTCATATCAGACGGTGCCGGCGGCTGCTGGGTTCTGTATGAAACATCATCAAACGTAATAGGAATCGCTCATATTAATAGTGCGGGGACTATTGCGGGGACAACCGTACCCTCAGCTGATAATGGCCGGATTGCGGCAATTTCAACAACCGAGGTCATACTTGTTTATGAAACCGGACAGCCTAAAGTGATCTATGCGAAGAAATTTAACACAAGCGCAACATGTACCGGCACAACCCAGGTGAGCCCGGGAACTGTAAGCTGTTCACAGCTTAACCCGCGCGTTTATGCGGACGGCAGCGGAGGCGCCATTGTTTCATGGCTTGACATGCGTTATTTCCCTTCAGTTTACTATTCAATCTATACTCAGCACCTGCTGTCTAACCTGTCCAGGGTGACACCGGTTTACAGTGCTGCTGATGTGTTCGCAGGCATACCTGTTAGAACAGATCAGTCCGTATCGCCATATGCAATTGATCACTGGATGCTAAGGTGGAGTGACGGCGGCACATACAATGATGGTGTCTATTTCTGGACTGATCAGCGTAATTCCAATACGGATATATACTTCCAGAATATAACAGATACGAATTAATACTCATTCCCCTGCCCGTTCCGGGCAGGGCATTAACCTGCAGTAAAACGGCATGTGCAACTTCAAGCATAAATACATCGCCCTTTAATTCACTTGACACACCCCCCGTCTTTCATTTATACTAACAGCATATGAGCAGCCAGGTAAAATTCGACAGAACAAAGGTCACGGTAATCCGGAAAGGTGAAACCGCGTTACCCGATGACGACGGCTTTATAAAAGGTGACCCTTCATACCTTCCCGGAGTTGTATGGGAGCTTACAAGAGACGCCTGGGCTTTCAGGGGTGAAGATGCTGAACGAAGATTACAGAGAAATATTGTTAATATTCAAAGAAGTGAAGATATTTGATTGATTTGCAGGGACTTTAATGCTATTTTAATTAACATCGGAGTTAAGATATGTATACCTTTACAGCAATAATTGAAAAATGTCCTGATACTGAATTGTACGTCGGGCATGTCCCGGGATTTCCCGGAGCGCATTCTCAGGGTGAAACACTTGAAGAGTTGAATAGTAATCTTAAAGAGGTAATTGAAATGCTTCTTGAAGATGGCGCTCCTCGAATGGAGAGTGAATTCATAGGAACGCAGCTGGTACATGTGTAATAGTGGGAACAATACCGGTGCTTAAAGCGCGAGATGTAGTTGAAATACTTGAGAAGCTCGGATTTTTTGAAGCCAGGCAGAAAGGTTCACATAAGCAGTTTAAACATCGGGATGGCAGATTCACAACAGTTCCCTTTCATCAGGGCAGGGATATTTCACCTGTTTTACTCAGGCAGATCGCAAAAGATATTGGTATAACAATTGAGGAATTTCTCGAACACCGCTGATTAATCCACCCTTTAATTCACTTGACACACCCCGTCTTTCAATTATACTAACAGTATGAGCAGCCAGGTAAAATTCGACAGAACAAAAGTCACGGTAATCCGGAAAGGTGAAACCACGCAATCCGATGACGACGGTTTCATAAAAGGTGACCCATCGTACCTTCTCGGTGTTGTATGGGAGCTTACAAGAGA
>Ga0116171_10002990_pt1 | contig 15772 bp, 2 predicted proteins | sample AD_JPNHW2_MetaG_FD_89798 | JGI IMG/M metagenome (GOLD analysis project Ga0116171, IMG submission 89798) | Active sludge microbial communities of municipal wastewater-treating anaerobic digesters from Japan - AD_JPNHW2_MetaG | ecosystem: Engineered > Bioreactor > Anaerobic > Digestate | place...
ATGTTCGGCATCTAAAAAATTTTTTAGCTTTTTGGGGCGGTTTTAATCATCTCCGCCCCATCTCTTCTTTAGCTTCTGCGAATCATTGTGCCCACGCCTTCAGTGGTGAGCAGCTCCAGCAATATGGCATGATGCTTTCTGCCGTCGATGATATGGGCCTTTTCCACACCGCTCCGCACAACAGAAACGCAGGCTTCAACCTTTGGGATCATGCCACCCTTGATGACCCCATCCGCCACCAGGCGGTCGAAGTCAGAAGCAGGAAACTCAGAGATGACGCTCTTCGGATCATTCGGGTCCATGCGCACGCCTTCCACATCGGTTATGGAGAAGAGCTTCTTGGCCCGCAGGGCCACCGCCACGGCCCCTGCCACGGTATCGGCATTGACATTGAGGTTATTGCCCAGATCATCCGCAGCGATTGGAGAGATGACGGGAATATAGCCCTTGCCGGCCATGATCATGAGTATCTCCGGGTCCACCTTCTCGACATCCCCAACAAATCCCAGATCCACAGGCTCCATTCCCTCCACCTTGAGCAGAGCCTTCTTTTTGGCCTTGAGGAACATACCGTCCTGGCCGGATAGACCAATGCCCTTGCCCCCGTGCTTGCCGATGAGGTTGACAAGCTCCGCGTTGATGTTGCCCAGCAGTACCATGCGTGCGATTCCCAGTGTCTCTTTGTCTGTGACTCGCAGGCCCCCCACGAACTCGGCCTTCTTTCCGAACTTTTCCATGGCCTGGGAGATCTCAGGCCCGCCGCCATGCACAATGATCGGATGAATTCCGATGTAGCGCAGGAGCACCACGTCCTGGATGAAATCCTCCAGGACGGTGCGATCGGACATTATGGATCCGCCGATCTTGAAGACCATGATACTGTCATAGAACTCACGAATGTAAGGCAGAGCCTCGATGAGAATCTGTTCTCTCTTGATGGTCACTCCTCATACCTCTCTATGCTTCTTGGGGAGAACATGATGTGCATCAGGTTATTATCCTTATTGGATGCTCCAATTTCCTCTCGGCTCAAAGCAGGTGCAATCAAAGACCGATTCCGCACTGTGGCCGATCCTATCAGGAAGCTGCATATCTGCCCATCCTCCAGAGCAGCATGTAAGCCATTCATAGTCCTCAGGCGTTTCATCAGTATGATTGGACCGCATTTTGATATTTCGAGTTATCCTGTAGTCACCCGCATATCTCTGCTCATCTGTTGATAGGACCTCATAGTCTCTTGATCCCACTGAATACCGGGAGCCTGATTGAGCGAGCTTCAGATCAGCAATTCCCGTGGAGTGGACTGTCAATCCATAGTCAATCTCCTTGTCTTCATCGACCCGGGCGCTGAGAATCCGGTCGTCAGTTGCTAAAATCGTCGCATTCAGGCTCCGTGAGGAGAGATTCAGTTTCTGTTCTTTTGTCAATTTTATGTTATAGAGAAAGGCGGAGTCAACACTGTCCTCACCATTGCCAATATGCTCCCGGTCGTTGATATTTCGACCGATATAATCGATGCTTCTGCTTGAGTTTATCATAACCGGCCAATCGGCATAGAATTTTACAGTCCATACTGGCGTGCCAGATGGCTTGTCCAACTCATAGCCCGATGATGATGTCCTGGACCTCAATTTCAGAATATCTTCGGATGAATACATTCCCTGATAGGCAGCAGTTCTTTCTTTGATATCAGCACCATTAACGGAGACATCCTTCGAATAGTGTGCATAGGGGCTGAGCACTCTTCCTCTATGCTCCACAGGAGAAACGGAGCCCTCAACATAGCCGTTTATGTCAAAGGTCAAGTTGCTGCTCTGGCGAGATATCTGCCAGGATGATGTATTGGTGGTCACCAGGCCGGTCCATCTTTCTGCGTTCGCGCAGCTAATAAGAGCTGCAAGAAGGAGCAGTATAAACACGTAATTTAGCATTCGATTTACCATTTGGAGATCACCCATCATTCTCTATGGCTTTGCCTTTCCCATGAACCGTGGCATTGCCTTTGCCCCCTATGCCAGTCAGGCCATGACCACCGCTGCCGATTGCTGCGCCGAAACCCACGCCGCCCAATTCTGAATCCTCCGCGAGCCCATCTCCCTGTGCGATAGCAATGCCTTCTCCACCATTAACAAACCCGTTGCCGCCGGTTCCAATGCCGGCACCCAGAGCAATGCCGCCAAAAGTCACATTCCTTGCCCGGCTCAGGCCGTATCCATCACCCAGGCCAACCCCTCCGTCACCGCCGTTTCCGCTGCCTCCTGTGCCGATTCCTATTCCCAGGGAGTATCCGTTGAAGGACTGTCCGCTTCCCAGCCCCATGCCGGAGTTGATATTGTCCGGGGCCACATCATCTGCAATATCAATTATGCCATCTGAATCGGGATCCGGATGTGGATCGATGCTAATCGGGCCAGTGTAGAGCCCTTCTGCATGACTTATTCCCTGGCCAATTCCGGTGCCCTTTCCGCCATCAAACCCATCGCCGCCATTTGCTGCCGCGACACCGAGGCCTATGCCGCCAAATGTAGACCCTTCGCAATCACCGGTGCCGTATGATCTGGCAGTTGCATCGCCGCCAGCATCAACTGCGCTCGATCCGCCTATTGCTACGGCGACCGATGCGCCTATACCGCCAACGTTGGCGTTCTTGGCTGTGCCGTTGCCAAAGGCTACTGCTTCGGCCTGACCGCCCGCCCCGCCAAGGCCGTCTCCTCCCAGGCCGACGGCGACCCCAAGGCCTATGCCGCCTACCTTCGCAGTATCGACCTGGCCGGTTCCATTGGCTTTTGCAATTCCTTTTCCGCCGCCAATGCTACCATCGCCGCCGATGCCTACACCAATTCCAATGCCCAGGCCTCCAAAGGTGCTGTTCCTGGCCTCGCCCCCGGCGTAGCCCTCGCCCCGGCCTGTACCGCCGCTGCCTGCGCTGCCTTTGCCTCCGGAACCCATGCCAAATGCCACGGAGTAGCCGTTGTAAGAGGAAGCATTCCCAGAGTTGTCCCCGGAGATATTGCTTGCAGAGTCTAGATTGTCAACTCCGGTGCTCTCGCCTATGGCAAGCAGACTGTCTGCATCAGCGATCTCTGTGGTCTCATTGCCGGACGGATCTTCACCGGTGAACAGGCCTTCCGCTTTGCTCTCTGCCAGGGCTATGCCTGTGCCGTTTCCGCCAAGGGTTCCGTCTCCGCCTGTTCCTACGGCAACAGCAACCCCAATTCCGCCGATGAATGATCCTTCCGAGGTGCCGTTGGCATAGGCATAGGCATTCGCGTCTCCGCCTTTGCCGGCATCACTTGAGCCACCCACTGCCACGGCTACCGCAGCGCCGATCCCGCCACCGTTCTCCATATCCTTGGAGGTGCCGTTTCCGTAGGCGTTGGCCTGAGCCGATCCGCCGTCCCCTGCCGTTGCATTGCCTCCTACGGCGACGGCAACGCCAGCACCAATGCCACCTACCGATCCATTTTCAGCGGAGCCTGTGCCTTCGCCATAAGCTACCGCTGCGCCGCCTTCCCGGCCATCTCCGCCTGTGCCTATGCCGATTCCAGCGCCGATGCCACCTACTGTGCTGTTCTTGGTCTCAGCCAGGCCGTAACCCTTTCCGGTTCCAGTGCCGCCTTTACCATCGGTGGCTTTTCCTCCGAGGCCTATTCCCACGCCAACTGCAAATCCGTTGTAAGAGGAGTCGTTTGCCTGCTCACTCGTGTTCAGGCCGGGACTGATATCCCCACCGCTGCTGCCAACGACCGAATCCATTATTTCAGTGCCGTTCTCGGCAAATCCTGTCGTGTCTGGCGTCGTGGGCTCATCATCACCGCTGGAGTTGGAGCCTTTTCCTTCACCTTTTCCGATTCCTTTTCCTATGCCGATTCCTTCACCGGCATCCCCGCCAATGCCGCTATCTCCTGAAACAGTGCCCAGAGCATCAAGGCCGCCCTGACCCTTGAGACCGCCGTCTCCGCCCACGCCAATTCCAAAGCCTACACCGATGGCTCCTACATCGGTCTCTTTCGAGGTGCCTTCTCCGATAGCCGTGCCATTGGCACTGCCACCATTTCCTCCGTTGCCGCCTTTTCCGGCCAGGCCGTTAACCGACGATCCCGCCGCTGCCCGACCGCCGTTGCCGCCATTTGCTCCGTCGCCTGCAACGCTAACGGCAATTCCGATTCCCATGCCGCCAAAGCTGCTTGCATTGTCATCGCTGTCATCGTCACCGCCTGCGTCCACCTTGCCTTTGGCATAGACACTGGCTATGGCGTCGCCACCGTTTCCTGCGTCTCCGCCATTTCCGCCGTTGCCTCCTGTGCCGATGCCGCTGGACAGGCCGGATCCTCCCGTTCCTGCGCCACCATCTCCGCCGCGGCCCCCATCTGCGCCCTCTCCGCCCACGCTGACCGCAACTCCGACTCCCACGCTTCCTATCGAATAATTTGCCAGGATGTCCTTGAGGGGTCCGTCTTTGAACAGGCTGACCATTCCATCGGAATTGGCCGTGCCGTTTGCATATCCACCGCTGCCGCCATCGCCACCATGACCGCCGCTGCCGCCTTTTCCTGCGCCGCTTATGTCGCCGCCTTCTCCACCGGCTGCGGACCCCGCCTGCTTCGCATCGGCTCCTTTCCCGCCATTTCCGCCTATGCTGACTCCGGCGGAACCGCTTCCGGATTTAGAGCCACTGCCTTCCTTGGTGATCTCCAGACCGGCACCGACGGTCAGGCCACCTTTGGCATTGCCTCCGTCTCCACCATTTCCGCCGTCGCCCGAGCGGCCTCCATTGGCATCTCCACCAGAGGCAAGAGCTGCAGTCTTCTGGTTGTTCTGAACGGTGCTGTTTTCAAGGGTCACGCTACCCAGCCTGCTCACGACGCCTGAGACCGCATCTTCTCTGTTGCCATTTCCGCCGGATGCCGACCCTCCGGTGCCGCTCTGGCCGCCATCGCCTCCCTTTCCTGCAACGACAACACCCAGTCCGACACCAACACCTGTTCCATCTTCTTTGATCTTGACGCTTGCCGCAGCACCGATATTGGCGCCGCCTTCAGCGTTGCCGCCATTTCCGCCTGAACCGCCTTCTCCGCCCTGCCCTCCGGCAGCATCTCCACCGGAAGCTCTCCCGCTGGCGGCAGTGTTATCGGATGCACTGGAGTTCCTGAGATTGATGTCTCCTGCCCCGGCAAGAATGCCGCTGGTGCTGTAGAATGCACTGCCGTTTCCAGCCTGGCCAATGCCGCCCGATCCGCCGCTTCCTCCAGAACCGCCGTTTCCGGAGACCACGACGCCTATTCCAACTCCGACCGCGGTTGCATTGGAATCGATGCTTGCAGAAAGTCCGGCACCGACATTCGTGCCGCCTTTGACATGTCCACCATCTCCGCCTATGCCGCCGTCTCCACCATCTCCGCCCTGGCCGCTTCCGCCATAGGCTGCACCGCTGGAGGCCGAATTGGAGCTGGCGCTCGAATTTGTAAGCCTGACATCTTCTGCCGATATCCCGGAAGCTGCCAGACCGCTGGATGCGTCTCCGCCTATGCCGCTGCCGCCATTTCCGCCGGTTGCCCCATTTCCGCCATTTCCGCTTACAGTGACATCGACTCCGCCGCCAACCGACACATTGCCGCCAATAGCAGCTCCAATGTTGGATCCGCCATATGCAGCGCCGCCTCTGCCGCCCTGGCCTCCCCGTCCGCCATCTCCGCCAAGTCCGTCGCCAGCAAGGCCGCTTCCGCCCCGTGCTGAATTGGAGCCGACATGACTGTAGGCCAGAACTGCGGCACCGTTATCGCTTATGGCACCTGCTGCGCCTTCACCGGCTACGGCATTTCCGCCTGTGCCCAGGCCGCCGTTTCCGCCATTTCCTCCCTGGCTGCCGGCACTGGCCACGTTGACGCCAACGCTCAGACCGACGCCTGCATCATCACCGATACCTCCGCTGATGATAGTATCTCCATGAATGTCGCTGCCTTCGCCGCCATCTCCGCCACGGCCTCCATTTCCGCCGTTTCCCGGGCCGCTGACAGCAGAGCCGCCAAAAGCAGAATTGGAGGTAATATTGCTGGCGGACAGCATGATACCGCCGTCACGACTGTAAGCGCCGCTGATGGCGCTGCCGCCAAGGGCATCTCCCGCCAGTCCGTCTGCGCCCAGGCCACCATTTCCGCCTGAACCGCCACTGCCGCCGGTCTTGATTCCTATGCCTACACCAACGCCAACCTTCTCACCTGCGCCAACGCCGACCCTCACTCCGCCGGACAGGTCGCCGGCATCGCCGCCGTCGCCGCCTGCACCGCCAGCGCCGCCGTTGCCAGGGCCTGCGGTTGCATTTCCGCCCCAGGCAGCATTCTGCATGAGAATGCTATTGGAAAGGACGATATCGCCGCTCAGGCTGCTCATTCCGCTGGCCGCGCTTCCTGCCACTCCATCTCCGCCGGTGGCCTTGCCGCCTGCTCCGCCATTTGCGCCTGAGCCTCCGCTTCCGGCAATGCTCACTCCGACGTTCGCTCCTACACCCACCTTTCCGCCCAGGCCTACCGATACGACAATATCTCCTGTGACATTGCCGCCATCTCCGCCTTTGCCGCCGATTCCGCCATCGCCTCCGGATGCCATGCCGCCCTTACCGGATCCAGCCTGGGCGGCATTCTGCACTATGCTGCTATCACCGGCATTTATACTGCCATAGAGGCCGCCAACTCCGGCAAGAGAACCGCCCGCAGAGCCGCTGCCACCGGTCGCGCTGCCTCCATTGCCGCCCCGGCCACCGTTTCCGCCTTTGCCTGCCGTATTGACGCTGATATCAGCGCCGACGCCAACTTTGCCGCCGGCTCCAATTGGAACGCTTACTCCCCCTTCAACGGTTCCGCCGTCGCCGCCGCTTCCACCGGCTCCGCCAGCACCGGCTGAGGCTGAGCCGCCCAAGCCCTGGCCAGCCTGAGCGGAGTTCTGCAAAATGGTGCTGTTGTCCAGCGCAATATCCCCATCAGGGGCATAGAGACCGGCAAGAGAGCTGCTGCTCACACCCAGAAGCGATGCCTCTACCGTGCCGTTGCCGCCTGTGGCATCTCCGCCGTTTCCTCCAATGCCGCCGTTGCCACCATCTCCGGCAATATTGATTCCCACATGGGCGCCAACTCCAGCGGTTCCGCCAGCTCCCGTAGCGACTGACACGGCTCCCTTGACCATGCCTCCGTCGCCGCCATCTCCACCCGAGCCGCCCAGACCTCCTGTGGCATTTCCACCCATGCCCTGGCCAGACTGAGCAGAGTTCTTGCTTATCTCAAAATAGCTGAGAGCCAGGCTGTCGCCTTCATAGACCAGTCCGCTTGTGGCTGAGCCGCCGGTTCCAGATCCACCGCTCCCGTTGCCTGCCGAGCCGCCGCTGCCGCCGTGGCCGCCATTCTTAGCCATATTGAAACCGACGTCAGCGCCAACCCCGGCCGTTCCTCCAATTCCGGCTGCTATTGAGATGCCAGCATCTACCGTACCGGCTTTGCCTCCGTTCCCACCGGCTCCGCCGTCTCCGCCAATGCCGCTGCCGCCGATGCCCTTTCCAGCCGTGGCAATATTTCCTGCCGCAGAACCATTGGACAGTCTGAGATCAGAGCCCTGGAACAGAATTCCGCTGGTAGCGTGGCCGCCCGTTCCAATGCCGCCTGTTCCATCAGCAGCATCGCCTCCGCTTCCGCCATTTCCTCCGGCTCCCGCCAGATTGACGCCGATCTTAGCCCCTACGCCGACATCGCCGATGCCGGCATTGACACTGATTCCGCCATCTGCATTGCCGCCCTGGCCACCGACTCCGCCGATGCCGCCCGAGCCACCTGTACCGGTGCCGCCTGTTCCATCTCCACCCGTGCCGGTGCCGAAAGAGGCATTGAAGCCTTGCAAGTCCAGGTTGTCGCCGGTGACCAGGATATGAGATATGCCATCTCCGCCTGTGCCACTGCCACCTGTGCCCGCTCCGCCTTTGCCGCCATCTCCGCCTGTGCCCCCTTCACCAGCCGTATTGACGCCTATGCTGGCTCCAACGCCGACGCTGCCAGCACCAAGAGCTACGTCCATGCCACCATCAGCCTTTCCGCCTTTGCCGCCAGCACCGCCTGCGCCGCCTTTGCCGCCGGTTCCAGCTCCACCGGTTCCTGATCCGCCGATAGCCATGTTTCCGAAGGCAGGACTGCTCTGCAACCGGTCATTGAGATAAAATCCGCTGATGGCATCTGCACCTGCACCCAGCCCGCCCGTTCCTGATCCGCCGCTTCCGCCTTTGCCGCCGGCCTTTCCTGATGTAGCAACCGTTACCGCAATGTTTGCGCCAACGCCAACTTCGCCAATTCCCGCTGCAGCATTGACTCCGGCCTCTGCCCTGCCGCCGCTGCCGCTAACTCCGCCCGAGCCGCCGGATCCTCCCCGGCCCGCTCCGCCAAAGCCGCTGCCAGCCGCAGCATAATCATGATCGATGGTCGTATCGGTGAACATCTGGCTGGTGGTGCTGCCATAGATTCCGCCTTTTGCGTCACCGCCAAGACCCACACCGCCAGATCCGTTGCCACCGGCTGCTCCCTTGCCGCCGGCTGAAGCGCCACCGGCAGTGTTAACGGCAACATTTCCTCCGACACCAACCTCTCCGGCTCCGAGAGAGATCTGGATTCCTCCGATGGCATCTCCGCCGCTGCCACCGCTACCGCCCGAGCCGCCGATGCCGCCCTGGCCGGTGCCACCGGACCCCTTTCCGCCAGTGACATTGTTGCCGGAGAGAGAGACCATATCCATAGAAATGGCATTGTGATCGATATACACCGCACTGCCCTGTGCTCTTCCGCCTGAACCCTGGCCAGAAATTCCGTCTGAACCTGCAGATCCATCGCCTGCCGATCCAGCCGATCCTGCAACTGCAACGCCTATAGAGGCGCCTACTCCGACCTCGCCAGCTCCTACTGCAACAGTGACGCCTCCTTCAACGTCGCCGCCATTGCCGGAATCGCCGCCGTTACCACCGTTTCCGCCCTGACCATCGCCACCGGTTCCCCTGCCGCCTGCTGCAGTGTTCCTGGTGAGATTTGTCTGGGTCAGGTCCAGCTTGCCTTTGCTGTACAGTCCTGCGCCCAAGGCATCGCCGGCACTGCCGTCGCCGCCAAATCCTGCGCCGCCGGTGCCGGCATCGCCGCCGTCGCCTCCCCTTCCGCCGGTATTCACACCGACATTGGCGCCGACGCCCACCACTCCGGCGCCTGCGGGAACGCTGACATTGCCCTTTGAATCGCCGCCGATGCCGCCCTGGCCGCCTGCGCCTGCATTGCCGCCAGTGCCAGAGCCTCCATGAGCGCTGCCGCCCAGCAGGCTGTTTCCAGAAATCTCAGATTGTTCGAGACTCAGGTCAGACAGACCATAAATGCCCGCTCCAAGGGCATCGCCTCCCTGAGCCGCGCCACCATTGCCGTTTCCTGCTGATCCGCCGCTGCCGCCTGAGCCGCCGGCGCCGGCAACATTGGCCACGACATTTACTCCCGCCCCTACAACTCCTCCACCCAGAGCGATATTGACGCCGCCCTGAGAGTCTCCGCCCCGGCCACCGATGCCACCTGATCCGCCGCTGCCGCCCTGGCCGATTGCAGCCAGTGCATACCCGGAAGCAACACTATTGCCTGAGAGGACCGAATCCTGAAGGACTGCATTCTGCCGGCTGAATATGCCACCTGCTGATGCCTGTCCGGTCGCGGCATCGCCGCCATATCCATCCGCACCGGCGCCGCCCTGGCCACCGTTTCCTCCGGCGCCGCCGGTATTGGCGCCAACTGTTACGCCCACCCCTACTGCGCCTCCGCCCAGAGCGATATTAATGCCGTCCGTTCCGCTTCCTGCCTGGCCACCGGCACCGCCATTGCCGCCACTGCCGCCGGTTCCTGCCCCTCCAAGGGCTTTTCCGCCTGCTACGCTGTTGTTTGAAACAGTGGACCCATTCACGGATAGGTCAGATTGAGCAGAGATGCCGCCGGCGGATGCTTTTCCGCCTGTGCCGTTTCCGCCCCTGCCGGTGCTGCCGTCGCCTCCAGCTCCACCAGCCCCGCCATCGTCTCCAATTCGGACGCCTACCTGGGCGCCGGCACCGCCAATTCCGGCTGCAATATCAATTCCGCCGGTTGAACTTCCGCCGTTTCCGCCTTCTCCGCCGTTTCCGCCTCTACCGCCTTGACCGGCACCGCCTGAGCCAGTGCCGGAAGTTACAGCATTTCCGGAGATCAGAGAGTCAGTGATGTTCAGAATATCGCTGCTGTAAACGCCACCAGCCTGAGAGTCGCCGCCAAAGCCGTCCGCTCCCATGCCTATTCCGCCGCGGCCGCCGTTGCCGCCCCGGCCTCCTGCACCGGCATTAAGAACGCTCACACCTATTCCGGCGCCCACGCTGCCAGCACCGGCAGTGACATCTACTCCGCCAATGCTGTTGCCGCCCTGGCCACCCAGGCCGCCGGATCCGCCCTGGCCGCCAGTGCCAAAGCCACCCATTCCGCTGCCTGCTGTGGCGATGTTATTCGAGACCACCGACAAATTGAGAATCGTCCGACCGTTTCCACCAATTCCGCCGGCCAGGGCCGATCCGCCAAAGCCCTCTGCGCCATAGCCGCTTCCACCGATGCCGCCATTGCCACCTGATCCGCCATTGCCGCCGGTATTAACGCCCACATTGGCTCCGATGCCTACGATTCCAACACCTGCGGAGACGTCCACTCCATTGCTGGCATTGCCACCGTTTCCACCGTTGCCGCCCTTGCCACCATCGCCGCCCTGGCCCTGGCCACCGGCGCCGCTTCCGCCAATTACGGAATTGCCTGTGACATTGCTATCCTGCACGCTGACATCCGAATTGCCTGAGAGACCACCAGCTGAGGCATTGCCGCCGAATCCCTGAGCGGCGCTGCCAAGGCCGCCGTTGCCGCCATTGCCGCCTGAGCTGCCATTGCCGCCGGTTCTGACGCCAACATTGGCGCTCGCACCAGTTCCGGCAGATATGCCAGCTGCAACGTCAACCCCGCCAGAAGAGCTGCCTCCATTGCCACCGTTGCCGCCATTGCCGCCATCGCCGCCCAGTCCTGAGCCACCGATGCCGGATTCTGCCTGAGCAATATTGCCGGATATGATCGAACTGACGATCTCCTGAGAGCCCACGCTGTAGACTCCGCCCGAAGTGGCGTTTCCACCCTGGCCGAAGGCTCCCTGGCCGTCTCCGCCTGTATGGCCACTGGATCCGCTCTGGCTGTCGCCTCCTTCATTAACGCTGACGACTGCCCCAACTCCAGCAACAAATCCCACACCTGCGCCGACATTAACCCCGCCTGCGCTCTCGCCGCCATTGCCGCCGTTTCCGCCGTTGCCACCGGCTCCGCCCAGTCCGTTGCCTCCGACTCCCTGGCCGGAGACAGCTCTGTTATCTGATACATCTGCGGAATTGAGAGTCAATTTGTTCGCAGAGTATATGCCTCCAGCCATGGCATCTCCGCCGGTGCCATTTCCGCCCTGGCCTAGAGAACCAGATCCCGCGCTTCCGGCGCTTCCACCGGAGCCTGCTTCATTCACATTAACGTTCGCCTGGGCGCTGATAGCACCTAATCCAGCCACAACAGCAGTTCCGCCCTCTGCCTTTCCGCCATTGCCGCCGCTTCCGCCGTTTCCGCCATCTCCGCCCCGGCCATTGCCTCCTTTGCCAGCTCCGGCCAGAGCACTGTTCTCAGAAATCTGCAATCCGCTCAGCTTCAAGTCCGTTGTACTGTAGACTCCACCAGCGATGGCATCTCCGCCAGTTCCACTTCCACCCCGGCCAGAAAGACCGGATGAAGCAGAGCCACCGTTGCCACCATCTCCCGCCGAGTTTACGCCTACATTGACGCCTGCAGCGAGAAGGCCGACATCGCCGGTAACACTCACTCCGCCTTCAGCTAATCCGCCGTTGCCGCCATCTCCACCGTTGCCGCCGGACCCGCCGGTGGCGAAACCGCCCAGGCCCTCACCGCCTCTGGCAATATTCCTGCTGACGAATGCACCCTGCAAACTGCCTATCTGGCCCTCGTTGTAGATGCCTCCGGCCTTCGCCTGGCCGCCAGTACCGCTTCCAGCAACGGCAGATGAAGCTGTGCCTGCACTGCCGCCTGCGCCGCCGTCTCCGGCTTCATTTATGCCGACTCCGACTCCTGCGCTGATGCCAACCGCTCCGGCAACAGTGACATCCAGGCTTCCATTGCTCCGTCCACCGTTTCCGCCATTTCCGCCGGAACCGGCTGATCCTCCGGTGGCATTTCCGCCCATGCCGCTGCCAGCCTGGGCGGAGTTTCCGGATACGCTGCTATTTTCCAGAGACAGGATGCCTTTGTTGTAAATTCCGCCACCGATGGCGTTTCCGCCCATGCCGTCTCCTGCCAGAGCGGATCCGCCGTTTCCGCCGTCTCCGCCAGCGCCGCCGTTGCCTGCCTCATTGTCGCTGAGTGTAACCGCAACGCTTGCAGCAACCGAGAAGCCATCGCCGCTGGTAAAGCCGCCGTTAACGTCACCACCGGTGCCGCCGCTGCCGCCCGAGCCACCCCTGCCAGCAATGGCGCTTCCGCCCTTTCCAAGACCGCCGATAGCAGCATTGTCGACTATGTTGCTGTCAATGAGCGTGAGATTCACATCATTGTACAATCCGCCGCCTGCTGCATCTCCTCCGGCAGCAGACCGTCCAACGGCATTGCCTCCATTTCCTCCAGCGCCGCCTGCTCCGCCGTCTCCGGCATCCCTGACCGCAGCCGAGAATGAGCCGCTAAATGCCAGGCTGACAGCTCCGCTGAACGCATCGCACGATGCGCCTCCACCATTTCCGCCAGCTCCGCCATTGCCGGCGTATCCGCCCTGGCCGCTGCCGCCGATACTGTCTCCGCCTCTGACCACATTTCCAGAGATGGTAACGCCTTTCATCATTACGGGCAGCAGATAATGCGATGACAGCATCTCATTTTCAGCCAGACCATAATTGCCGATGCCTCCGATGCCGTCGCCGCCATTGCCGCCCGAGCCGCCTGCACCGCCACTGCCACCCCGGCCAAGAGCTGCAGCGCTGCTAAAGCTGATTGCACCACCAGTTCCAGCAGACACATCACTGGAGCCGCTGCCGCCAGCGCCACCATTTCCTCCGGCGCCGCCGCTGCCGCCATAGCCGTTTCCACCGCTTCCCGATCCGGCGCGGGCCACATTGCCCAGCATCATGCTGTCGGTGATGTTCAGATGGATGGTGCTGTACAGGCTGTCTACATCTGCATTTCCACCCTGTCCGTCCCCTGCCCGACCCAGGCCGCCGTCGCCGCCCGAGCCACCCAGGCCACCGGCACCGGCTTTTGCCTCGCCGACGCCAACTGCAATGTCGGTTATGCTGGCCATGGATACCTTGGAGTATGCGTCTCCACCCGTTCCGCCCTGGCCGCCATTGCCGCCGCTCCCGCCTTTTGCAGATCCGCCGCTTCCGCTGCCGCCCTGGGCAGAGTTCTCAGTCGCTGTGCTGTCCCGAACGTCCATAGAATTGATCGAGTAAACACCTGCGCCATAACCATCGCCGCCAGTGCCGTTTCCTGCCTGGCCGGCGCCGCCGCTGCCACCCTGGCCGCCAGATGCCCCGGCCCCACCTCTGCCTTCTCCATAGCTGAAGCCAAGGAAGCTCAAAACTCCATATTCAGCAATGCCATCGCCGTTGCCGCCAGCACCTCCAATGCCTCCGGCACCGCCATTGCCGCCAATTCCGTCTCCGCCGACTCCGTCTCCGCCAATGGCAGAGTTGTGTATGATCCGGCTGTCGTTTATGATTGTCTTGCCGAGAGAGTAAGCGCCTCCACCAAGGGCATCTGCTCCAATGCCCCGGCCGCCATAGCCGCTGCCGCCTTTGCCGCCATCGCCGCCCAGGCCTCCATCGCCGCCGAGACCAATTCCTATCCCAACATTAACCAGGTCTGCAAGCACTTTGCCATCGGCAATTGCATCTTCTCCTTTGAGACCAGCGTAGCCTGCGCTTCCATTGCCGCCGTAACCAGCACCACCGGTTCCAGCGCCACCTGTGGCAGTATTATTGGCCACTTGCATTCGGATAAGGGTCAGATCGCTTGCTGCATAAGCACCACCGCCATAGCCCATGCCACCGGTTCCAGAGCCGCCGTAACCCTCAGCTCCGATTACGCCGTCTTTGCCATCTCGGCCATCCCTGCCTTCTTTCTTTATGCTCTGCTGGAGAATATTCCAGCCCTTATCACCCGCCAGACCGTTTTCGCCTGCATTGACCCCATCGCCACCATAGCCGTTGCCGCCGGTGCCAGCGCCGCCAACAGCCAGATTTCCGGTTATGCTGCTGTCCGTCAGAGTGAGTTTTCCTTCCGCATAGATGGCTCCGCCTTTGGCCTGGCCTCCCTGGCCCGATCCGCCAATGGCCTTTACGCCCTGGCCTCCCTGGCCACCTGCTCCGCCGTCGCCACCATCGCCACCGGTAGGCAGGATGCTGGCGCCGCCATCGCCACCGTAGCCTCCGTCGCCGCCCCTACCGCTATTTCCGCTGTTGCTATTTCCTCCGTTGCCTGCTCCACCTCGGGCAATGTTATCGGCAACATTAAAATTGCTCAGCTCCAGGTCACCGGCTTTGTAGATACCCGCGCCCAGCGCATCTCCGCCCGTGCCGTTGCCTGCATATCCAGTGCCTCCCAGACCACCGTTGCCGCCAGTGCCGCCATCGCCACCCTTGCCGGCAACAACAACTGCAAAATCGGCATCTCCGCCCCGGCCTCCATTGCCACCGTTACCGCCGGTGCCGCCCGTGCCGTCGCCGCCCCTGCCAAGGCCGCCTTCTGCGATGTTGTCTGAGAGCGTGCCATTTGATGGCGAAATGCTGCCTAAAACATACAGGCCGCCGCCATAGCCCTTGCCACCAAATCCTTCGCCGCCATAGCCATCGCCGCCATTTCCACCGTTGCCACCGTTGCCGCCGTCGCCACCATCGCCGCTGCTAACCACAGCAGCGTCTCCGTCTTCGCCGCTATCACCATCTTGGGCGGTTGAGCCGTTTATGCCCTTTCCTTCGCCGCCCTGGCCGGTTCCGCCCCGGGCCAGATTACTGGCGATGATGCTGTCGGTCAGAACCGCCGTACCATCACTGAAAATGCCGCCACCAAGGGCATCGCCGCCGTAACCGTTTCCGCCGTAACCGGCACCGCCATCAGCGCCATTCAGACCGTCTGCACCTTTGTTTCCCTGAGCACCGATGAATATCTTGCCCAGTTCCTGCAAGAGGCCCCAGCCATTATTGCCCTGCTCTCCGTGCTCGCCCTGAATTCCGGCCCAGCCTCCGGTGCCATAGCCACCGGTGCCGGTGCCGCCCACCGCCCGGTTGTTGGATACAGTGCTCGATGAGATGTCAAGAGACCCTTTATTGTAGATGGCTCCGCCTGAAGCATCTCCGCCATAGCCTGTTCCAGCGTCTCCGGCTCCGCCATGGCCTGCATTTCCGCCATCTGTTATTCCGGCTCCTTTGCCGCCCCAGATGCCGCCACCGCCTTTGCCGCCATCGCCGCCATGACCACCGTTGCCGCCATCGCCACCCTGGCCGTTATTGCCATAGCCACTGCCACCTATTGCTGAATTGTCGATTGTCCGTGAATAAGTTAGCCCGGCACTGCCTTCGCTGTAGATGCCGCCGCCCAGAGCATTGCCACCGTAGCCATCGCCACCCTGGCCATCTCCGCCCTCTCCTCCTTGACCGCCGAGGCCTCCCCAGCCGCCA